>Ga0209500_10000490_pt1 | contig 33989 bp, 37 predicted proteins | sample S_140212_EF_Meta_FD_187323 | JGI IMG/M metagenome (GOLD analysis project Ga0209500, IMG submission 187323) | Freshwater microbial communities from Lake Simoncouche, Canada to study carbon cycling - S_140212_EF_MetaG (SPAdes) (version 2) | ecosystem: Environmental > Aquatic > Freshwater > Lake ...
ACACCGCACGGCCGTTCGTCCACGATCCACCAGGCGGCTAGGCCACCTAACAACAGGCTCAGACTGCCCATCGCCAGCAGCGCACCGCGCCAGCCCACCTGCTCGATCAGGGCCTGAACCAGTAAAGGGTGCACGATTGCACCGCCAGCAGCGCACGCGAACAGGGTTCCCAACGCACGGCCTAACGACCTGTCAAACCAGCTCTGAACCACCTTTGAAAGTGCAAGCAAGGAAGCGCCCGCGCCTGTGATCAACATCGCGCCACAAGTGAGGTAGTAGACCCACACTTCACCTCCCATAAGGGAAAATGCCATGAGGTTTACCGACTGCAGTACTACGCCCCACAGCACCAGTGTGCGCAGACGAACATGGTCGATGACCCATCCCGTCGCCGGAGCGATGAAGGGCGACAGCAGCATCAGTATCGTTAACGAGAACGCGATCTCGGAGCGCGTCCATCGGAGATCTTCCTCAAATGGGCGCATGAATAGACCGAAGGTCGATCCGAACAGCGACGACATGCTAACGAAAGCGAGCACACAGCAGCCGATGAGTACCCGCCAACTGGCGCGGGAATCCAAGCCTGGCGCCTCGCTCATGTGAGTCTAGTCCAGGGATTTATCGTCGGACCGTTGATGCGGCGTATTTTCCCGGGATGGCTGCGCGAAAACGTAGCAATCATTATTCAATAGTCGTAGCGCAGCGACACGCTCAGCGTGCGCGGCTTCTGGATGAAAATCTCCGAATAGACCGCACCGGGGACGCTTGGAATATTACTTAGCACGCCTCGGTCGTCCGTCGCGTTGGCCAGGTTGACCAGCACGGTGTAATTATCACGCGAAAGACTCAGACCTAGATCGACCGTGTTGTAGCCTCCAACCCGGCCCGACCCGTCGATGTTTAGGACGCGGTCTCCGACGTGCGAGTGCGTGACGTAGATCTTGCCAGCACTCCCTGAGGGACCTTCAAATCGCGCGTTGGCTTGCAAGGAGGTTTGCAGCTCTGGGGTGTTCGGAAGGCGCGACCCAGATGCTATCAGGCCGGATGGCCCGTTTACGTCCTGGGTCGTTTTCGCATCGGTGTAGGCCATTACAGCCACCACGTCGAAGCTCGAATTGATTCTGTACTGCAGCGAGCCTTCGATACCTGAACTGCGGGCTTTGCCGACGTTTCCAGTTACGGTCGTTGGAAGCGTACCGCTCGTGTCAAGGTAGGAAAACTGCGCCTTGTCCCAATCGAGATAAAAAAGGCTTACATCGAGCAAGAGCCCTTTGGCCGGAACCATTCGAAGACCGGTCTCGTAGTTCCAAACCGAATCGGAGCTGTATGGCAAGTTGGTAGGGGGAGGGTTGCGGCCGCCGAATCGATAGCCCTTGGCAGCACTGGTGTACCAGAGGTTGTCGCCAAAGCGGTACTTCAGGGAAGCCTTAGGCGTGTTGCCACTCTCCTCCGAATCGAGGGAAGGTACCGCGACGCCTCCTGATTGGCCACCCAAGTTGCTGCTGGTACTGTAGAAGCGACCACCTAGCCCGGCCCCCCAGCCATTGCCGAGGTCATATTCGCCATCGAAGAAAATCGCACGTTCCTTGGCCGCTTCGTGGCTGGCTTGGTCGCTGTCCAAAAAGGGCCCGGGCGTTCCCTCGCCCCGCGCTTTCAAGGTGCTGCTCGAGTCGACACGCTGCTCAAAAAAACCAAAAAGGTAGCTGAGCGTGCCGCCTGGCTTGTTGGCGACCCTGAACTCTTGGGAAGTCGCCGAGGCCTGTCCGACCTGGTTCGCATAAACACGCGTGAACGGAAAGGGAATGCCGAAGGACTGAAATAGCGGCGTGTTATCCCAAGTCTGGTCGCGCGACTTATTCCATCTTCCGGTCATCGATGTCAGGACATGTCCACCCAAGTCGTAGGTCATCTCAAGATTAGTGAAATCGAACTTCTGCTTGCGAGGCGACGCCGAGGGGGTGTTGTGCTCCAGGTTGGCGGGGTTAGGAACGATGCTGAAGCCGTCATCTTGTTCCGACGTCTGGGTCATGACCGTCAATGTGGCGGCGAAGGCCTTGTTCGGCTGAACTTTGGCCAAAACGCGACCGCCCCGCTGGCGAGCCTCGTTGGCGTCTTTCTTACCAGTACCCATGTTGTCAAGATAGCCACCATCCTTGCGATCGAATCCAACTAGTCGAATGGCGGCAGCGCCGTCAGAAAGGGGGGCGTTGACCATGCCATAAAGTGAAGAACCGGCACTGCCATTGGCGACGGTACTGATGCCGCCCTGCACGCTGGCATCAAAGGCTTTTAGGTTGGGCTGTGCCAAGACGTACCGCAATGCACCACCCAGCGACGAAGATCCATACAACGCGCCCTGCGGTCCGCGAAGCACTTCTAGTCGCTCCACATCAAAAAGTTGAATATCAGGTACCGCTAACTTGCCGATCGGGTCTGTAAGCGGAACATCTTGCAAATACACGCCTGTCGTTCCCTGCAGCAGGTTCCCGCATACAGAGCAGCCGCCTGTACCCAAACCGCGTATGGTCATGTCGTTGAACGAAGTTTCACCTTTGGTCAATTGAACACCGGGAGTCAGCCTGAGGGCATCTTCCTGGCTGCTTGCCCCGCGCTGCTCGAGGTCGCTGCCCTGTAGCACCGACACCGTTCCTGCGACGTCGCGCTGGCTCTCGACGCGCTTGTTTGCGGTAATAACCACCTTTGGAAGCATCGTCTCAGCTTCGATCGCTTGTTGCTGCGCGAACGCGGGAAAGGCCGAGATCAACCCTGCAGCCACCAACGCCCGGGTGATGGCCTTGGGCCGCGCGCCCGCGAGACTATGCAAGCTGAAAATCATGTGGGTTGACATTTTGCGTTACCTTTTCAAGGAGGCTGACAGGGGTGACTGATCGTCCAAGCTCACTAAGGGGAGCCAGATCGGACAATCAAATGGTATCGGAAGCCCAATGCCGAGCGCAGTTGCACTTGCACCGAAAATTTAGGCGAACGGCACGGCGAGGCACCGCGTTACATGCGAGTGTGATACGCGCATGGGTATACCCTAACGAAGCGATCCCGCAACTAAGTCCTGAACCCCTATTGCCAAATTAAAGGGCGCGCGATGCCGCCGGTATTCGCGCGGCGACATACCTACATGTGCGCTGAAGGCAGCTGCGAAACTACTTTGGTGTTCATAGCCCACACGCTCCGCCACCTGACCGATGGTCAATGTAGCGCCCAGCAAAAGCTCCTGCGCTTCGCAGATGCGACGCTCCAGGCAATAGTCCGCCATCGTTACACCGAAAGCCTCTTTAAATACAACCTTCAACTTGTTCTGGTTAGTCCCAATCTCCCTGGCTAGGTCGGCAAAGAGCGGTGGTTTGCGATAGCTTCGCTCAAGCTGTTTTTGGGCTGCGTAGGCCAATTCGAGGTCGCGTACCCTGCTCAGCGCTGTTCCGCATAGTTGGGGCGTGTGCTGCATGGCGTCCAGGGTATAAGCAACCAACTCGGCAAGGCGACCTGCATACTGCACCATTCGAAATTCACCCTCAAGCCGCGTGTTTATAGTGTCAGCTAGCAGTGAAGCCAGACGGTCGTCCAAGGGGAATGAAGCTATGCGACCCACCTCAGCTGAACCTGTGACTGCATCGCGAACCAGGGGCGGCAGATCGGATAATTGAAGTCCATAACGTGCCGGGAACGTTGACGCCCTAAAGATGGCGACTATGCTTTGTTGGCGAGCTCCCCCTGCAATGTCAACGGTCCTAGGCCGCCCTTTAGGTAGACATACAAGCGTAACTTCGGGTCGATTAAAGATTTGCTCGTAGGGACTTCCGACTTCAAATGCCACATCGCAGCATAAGGAGGCGCGCAACATTATCAGGGGCTCTTCGGTTTCGTAGCGCCAGCGAGTGGTACGAGGCATTACACAGTTGACCACCGTCAACAGCACATCCTTGCCTAGACGAATTGTGTCCGATGTCCCGCTTCCACCCAAGTATGCGTGAAGAGTACGTACGCCTTGGCGTGCAAAGCGCTTGGTGCAATGCTCATTGGCACCCCCGCGGAAAGCCTCATTATCAAAATCTAGTGGAGACCAAGTTTCCTTGGCAGGTGGAGTTGCACTGCTTGCCATAAGGTCGGTGCTCCTAAATAAACGTTCTAAAAGTCTAACACCAAGGAGTCTCGAAAGGGCTATCGTGTACCACTGTATGGATCCAATGAAATTACCAAGCCGAGATGCTGCTGAAAAACTATTGCGCTCTTGTATCGTGTGGGACAACCACGGCTGCATGCCAGTGGCGCGTCCGCATGACACGACTTTTATGCCACAGTTGCAGCGATATCGACGTGCGGGAGTGAGCGCGGTGATGCTCAATATTGGCTTCGGCGATATGGGCATAGAAGAGCACATACGCACCTTAGCTAGTTTGCGCCACTGGCTAAAGGCTCGGCCAGAAGAGTACATCTTGCTGGAATCGGCAGACGATGTCGACCGTGCGAAGGCGACGGGTCGTCTTGCGGTGGGGTTTGACATAGAAGGTGCCAATGCGATTGCTGACCAGCCAAGCCTCTTGTCTCTTTACTATGACTTAGGTGTTCGCTGGATGCTTCTGGCCTACAACAACAGCAATGGAGTGGGAGGGGGTTGCCAGGACGAAGACCTGGGTCTCACAACATTTGGCCGCGAGGTTATCGCTGAAATGGAGCGTGTGGGGCTACAGGTTTGTTGTAGCCATACAGGGCACCGCACGGCCCGGGAGGTTTTTGAGGTGGCAAGTAAGCCTGTCATCTTTTCACACAGCAATCCAAGTGCTGTCTACAGCCATCCCCGCAATATCCCCGACGACCTTATCTATGCCTGCGCCGGTAACGGAGGGCTTATTGGTATCAATGGGATCGGCAGTTTTCTAGGAAAAAACGACAACAGTAGCGAAACCTTTGCTCGACACGTTGACTATGTCGCCCAGTTGGTCGGGCCACAACATGTGGCGCTAGGGCTTGACTATGTTTTTGATGCTCAGGAAATGGACGATTACGTTTCTAAAATGAGCCATACCTTTCCTGCGGAACTTGGTTATGAAAAAGGTGTGCGCATGGTGGCTCCAGAGCAGATAGAGGCTATCGTCGCCACACTTCAGGCTTGGGGTTACAGCGATGCAGACCTTCGTGCCGTACTCGGTGGCAACCTTATGCGCCTTGCAAGAACTGTTTGGCGCGCTGCGTAATCAAGGGGCCATCGCATAAATTGGTCACTCGTAATCCTTCGCATGCGTAGCATGAGGCACTGTTTATCCCTCTGTTCCTGGAATTTGGAACGATGGCGTTGAAGTTTAGGCAACCCAAGAGCAGAACACACTTTGCTAAGTGGTACGGTGGTGACCGACCCGAGTGCCCAAGCGCAGGCCACGGAGCACGACTTCTGGCGCCGACGTAGATGTGACCGCCGCCCTTCAGCGTACAGGGGAACAATCAATAAACTATTGGTAAGTTTAAGGATGGATCTTTATGCAAGGCCCAATAAGCATCGATGAATTTGCGGGTAACGTCGCCCACCTCGCCCTTGCAAATTGCATTCCCGTCTACACGGGTTACAGGTATCACACCTCCACCCGAGGAGGAAATAAATACCTCATTGGCCGATCTGAATTCTTCAGCTAGAACGGCCCGAACGTGAACCGGCATTTCAAGAGACTGCGCAATTTCAATAACAGTCTTGCGCGTAACCCCTTCGAGCATTCCATGGTCTGGAGTAATTAATGTTCCGTCACGCACGCAGAATGCATTGAAACCAGGCCCTTCGACGATGTGCCCTTGGTCGTTGACAAGAACCACACTGTCTGCTCCTGCGTCCAGTGCACCTAAAAGGCCCATGGTGAGGTCGTTCCAGTGGTAGTTTTTAATCGTGGGATCGACGGATGATGCAGGAATACGCTGGACATCGCTGATCTTCAAATTGAGTCCGTTAGCCCGCTGATTTTCATTTGCAAGCCAAACAAATGGAACAGCAAATGCATAAAACTGGTTGACTGCCTGTCGCGGATCTCGCGATCCCCAAGGGGTCTGACCGCGCGTGCAAATCATTTCAACATACGACGCACGCAAGCCGCTGAGGCGAACACATTGGCTCAGGATTTCTGTAATGTCTCTGTCCGTAACACCCGGATCAAGTCGCCAGTGTTCACAGCTACGTTTGAACCGCTCCAAATGCGCGTCTAATCTGAAAAATGCTCCGTCCCACACGGTGACGACATCGTAGGTCGCATCCGAATGCAAAAAACCCAAGTCGGTAATTGGAATACTGGCCTGCGCGATGGGAACATACTGGCCTCGCACGAAAGCGCAGCCTTTTGAGAAATCAGGATTTTCAAAATCTGCCACTGAGCACCTCCAAATTCCGGAATGGAAAATCTGCATCGAATATAGCTCAATGACAAATACGTATTCTGAGCCCGACGTTCACGGGATGATTAATGCCTAAGATTGTTGAATTGGTTTCTGTGGAATGGCTTTACCGGAACTCTATTTGGAGCTAGCCTCCACAAGCGAATCAAAAGCCAACCAAATTTGACATGGTCTAGCGCGTTTAACCCGGTGCAATAGGTTTCAAGGGCCGCGCCGGGTTCAACACCTTCAATGCTTTGGTACGCCGTTGCCTCTCCCTCTCCGATTCCAGCGCTTTTGCCGCACGGTCCTTGGTGGCTTTGAGCGTGGCCACTCTCATTTGATCCGGAGTCTGGGGCGTGGTGGGCACCTTGGGTGGACGTGGTGCGGTGGTGAGTTCATGTAGTCGCATGCACTTATTTATCGAAATCTTTTCGGTTGTCCTTTCCCATGAACCGAAATTAAGCTGCTGGTTGTATTTGAGAGGCAACCCAAGGGCATGGATACCACGCAGCAACAGAACCCATTCTTTGAACTCGCTACCCAGCAGCAGGCGCTGCCGCCGCAAGACCGCAAGGTACGCGTCTACGGCGTAGATTTTGATGAGCGCTTTATCGCTGAACTGATCGTTGAGATGCGTGACGCAAAGGGTTTAGCCTGGACGGCGCTTTACACCCTGATACGCCAGCCTGATGACCTGTGGCGAATTAGCGGCTGTGTGCTGCGGCGGGGATTGGGGAAGGCTGTCTGATCTTGCTGACTTGGAAATCCACACAGTTTCAACGTAGGCGGATTCAGGCCATCAGCGCACCATTAGTGCTTGGAAGAATTGACAGGCAATCATGGGCGCGTTCTTCTCTCGATCGAGGCATGCCCTAGAGATCGTGGAATTTCAGCACGAACTGCGAGGTGTGGCCCTTGCTGCCGGGCTCAAAGGTCATTCGCCTCAAAACGCTCAACCAAACTCGCGCTGCCACGCTGACACTGTTACTTGAAAACAAGGACGTAATCACCGAGTCTTTGATTGACCAAGATCTTGCATCGATTGAAATCGTTTATTGATCCAGCTTCCGACCGGGCTCACATGCCGCTCAGATTTACTCATGCGCCAGTTCGTTAAGGGGCATCCGGGCCCTTGATTGGTAGCTGTCAGCGCGAAGGCAATGCCAAATGCCGCAACACCCTTTGCGCCAAAGCCTGCGCCGGCGCGTCAACCATGGGCGCGCCGTCGGTGCCCAGTTGGGTCTGGAGGATGCGGCGCAAGGTGTCAATGTGCGGCGTGAGCGTGCCAAAAAAACGGGCTTGGCCGTGGGCGACCACCAGCAGGGTAGGAAAGTTGTCCACCTCCACCGGGTCTACCAGGTCGGCTTCGTCTTCTATGTCGATCCAGACAAAACGCGCCGGTGCAAACTCGACCTGCAATTGGTCAAACAAGGGGCGGTAGTCGCGGCAGGTGCCGCACCACTGCGCGCACAGGCAGGCAACCAGCAGGTCGGGGCAGGGGGATAAAACGGGGGTCGACATAGGGCAATGATGGCAGAAAACCGGGACCGATAACGATATGCGGAGCCGCCAAGGCGCCAGGTTTTACACTAGCGGGTTTGCCGCTGTGGCATTTTGAACTCTCCCAAGGGCCCCATGAGTGCATTTTTAGACGAAACGGTGTTGAGCGTGCACCACTGGACTGACCGCCTGTTTAGCTTTACCACCACGCGCGACGCCACGCTGCGCTTTTCTAACGGGCACTTCACCATGATTGGCTTGCGCGGAGAGGGTGGCAAACCCCTGCTGCGCGCCTACAGCATTGCCAGCGCCAATTACGAAGAACATCTGGAGTTTTTGAGCATCAAGGTACCCAACGGGCCGCTCACGTCCAAGCTGCAGCACATCCAGGTGGGCGACAAGATCGTGGTCGGGCGCAAGCCTACGGGCACTTTGTTGATCGACTATTTGCTCAAGGGCAAAAACCTGTACCTCATTGGCACCGGCACCGGCGTGGCACCCTTTTTGAGCATTGTGCGCGACCCGGCCACCTACGAACAGTTTGAAAAAGTGATTTTGGTGCACGGCGTGCGCCAGGTGTCCGAGCTGGCCTATTACGACTACCTGACCCACGAGCTGCCGGACCACGAATTTTTGGGCGAGATGGTGAGCGCGCAACTGCTGTACTACCCCACGGTGACGCGTGAACCCTTCAAAAATCAGGGCCGCGTGACCGACTTGCTGGCCAGCGGCAAGCTGCAAGCCGATTTGGGCCTGCCCAAGCTTGACCCCGCCACCGACCGCGTCATGCTGTGCGGCAGCCCCGAAATGCTGCGCGACCTGAAAAAGATGCTCGAAGAACGCAGCTTCATGGAAGGCAACACCACCAAGCAGGGCGATTACGTCATAGAACGCGCTTTTGTTGAGCAATAAACTGGCCCAACGCGCTTGCTCTCATTCTTTAAAACCAAAACCACAATCACAAGCCCGCCATGAAAAAAATTGACGTCTATGCCATCGGCAACGCCCTGGTCGACTCCGAGTACGAGGTGTCCGACGACTTGCTGGCCCAAGCTGGCGTGGCCAAACGCCACATGACGCTGATTGACGCGCCACGCCGCGCTGAGCTACTGCACCACATGCAGGGCTTGCACGCCCGGCGCACCGGTGGCGGCTCGGCTGGCAACACAGTGGTAGCAGTGGCGCAGTTTGGCGGCAAGGCTTTTTATTCCTGCCGCGTGGCCGACGACGAACTGGGCGCCTTTTATATCCAGGATCTCGCCAGCCATGGCGTGGCCACCAACCTGAACCACATGGCCGCACCTGCCGGCCAGACTGGCGTGTGCCTGGTTATGGTCACGCCCGACGCCGAGCGCAGCATGAGTACTTTTTTGGGCGCTACCGCCGAGCTGGATCACACCGCTTTGCATCCGCAAGACATTGCGCGCTCCAAGGTGTACTACATGGAGGGCTATCTGGCCGCGTCCCCCACCGGGCTGGACGCCGCGCTGCGCGGCCGTGCCATCGCGGCCCAGGCCGGTGTGGCGCTGGCAGTGACGCTGAGTGACATGAGCATGATCCAGTACTGCCGCCCTGGCCTGGACGCCATGCTGGGCGTGGCGCCCGATAGCGACCCTAGCGTCGCCCTGGACTATTTGTTTTGTAATGAAGAAGAAGCCCAGGTCTGGTGTGGCGCGCAGGACTTTGCCGAGGTGTGCACCCGTATGGCGCCGCTGGCGCGCGTGGTGTGCGTTACCCGCAGCGCCCAGGGCTGCGTGGTGCTCGAAAAGGGCGGCCAAACCGCCGTGCCAGCCGTGCCGGTCAAAGCCCTAGACAGCAACGGCGCGGGCGATATGTTTGCCGGCGCGTTTTTGTACGCGGTAACCCAGGGGCATAGCCACGCAGAAGCAGCCGCCTTGGGCAACCATGCCGCCGCGCAGGTGGTGGCCCAGTATGGCAACCGCCTGAGCGCAGCTTCAGTGGCTGCGGTGCGAACGCATTTCCCGGCCTAGGCCAGCGCCGCCTAACGCGCTGGTGAAAATGCACTGGCCTTTGATCTAAGGCAAGTGCTGCGCCTGGCAGTTTGATCAAAATGATGGCCAAGCTTGTCAAGGAGACGCAATGGCTATCGCACCGGAAGCAATGATTTTCACTGCCATGGAAGACTGCCATCGGCAAATCCAGTCCCATTTGACTGAGCTGGATCGGCTCATGGAGGCCATGGAAACATCCAGCCTGGATGCCGATGGCCAAAAGCGGATCGGCGCAATTGAGGCTTTTTTCTCGAGCACCGCGCGCCAGCACCATGCCTTGGAAGAACGCTTTTTCTTTTCCCCCTTGTTGGCGGGCGTCGACCTAAACCTGGTTGCCAAAGTCCGCTGCCTGCAGCAAGACCACGGCTGGATCGAGGAGAACTGGATCGAACTCTCGCCCCAGCTCAGCGCAGTAGCGTCGGGCAACAACTGGTTCGATCTGGCCGAGTTAAAGCACGGGGTGGAGGTGTTTGCCGAACTTTGCCGAACGCACCTCGCGCTGGAAGATACCTTGGTTTATCCCATGACGCGCTCGCGCCTCGATGAGCTGGCGCAGGCTATTCTTTAGGCACTGAGAGCGTCTGGCGCACGGCAGCCTTGTCGCCTGCGCTGGCAAACTTGCTGTATTTTCCCAGCATGCCCACCAACTGGCCGTAGATGCGCGGCGCTCCGGCAATGCACTCTTGCTGGTCTAAGAAGTCGGCCTCACCCGTGAAGTTGCCCACCAGGCCACCGGCCTCGGTCACCAACAGCGAGCCCGCTGCCACGTCCCAGGGTTGCAAGCCGCGCTCAAAAAAGCCGTCGGTATAACCTGCAGCCACATAGGCCAAGTCCAGCGCTGCAGCGCCGGGGCGGCGAACGCCGGCAGTGCGCTGCATCACGTCACCCATCATGGCCAGGTATTCCTGGAAGTTATCGCCTTCGCGGAACGGAAAGCCGGTGGAAATCAGGCAGTCCTTGAGTTCGGTGCGCTTGGCCACGCGAATACGCCGGTCGTTCAAAAACGCCCCCCGGCCCCGGGTGGCGGTAAATAAGTCGTTGCGCGTGGGGTCGTAGACCACGGCTTGCTCAACCTTACCGTTGACTGCCAACGCAATGCTGACGCAATAAATGGGCAGGCCGTGGATGAAGTTGGTGGTGCCGTCCAGCGGATCGATGATCCAGACAAGTTCGGAGTCCTGGGCGCCATGTTCGCGGCCCGATTCTTCGGCCCAGATGGCGTGGCCGGGGTAGGCCGCCAGCAGGGTGTCAATGATCGCTTTTTCTGCGGCGTGGTCCACTTCGGTGACGAAATCGTTGGCCTTCTTTTGCGAAACCCGAACGGACTCAATGTCCAGCGCGGCGCGGTTGATGATGTTGCCAGCGGCGCGAGCGGCCTTGATGGCCACATTGATCATGGGGTGCAGATTGAGCGACATAGATTGTGGGGTGAAGAACGGGAGATGGGTCGCGCTGGCGATGCAGCTGCGGCGGGGTTCGGCAACGCGTGGGGCACGCAAAGCGACAATACGCAGATTTTACCCGCCCACTCATGCACCCTGATTTGCTAGCGCCCTTGGCTCCCGGTTTGCACACCCGCTTCATATTGATTCAGACCAGCCACGCCGGCAATGTGGGCGCCGCCGCCCGCGCCATGAAGACCATGGGCTTTGATGATTTGGTGCTGGTGGCGCCGCGCTGGGCCAATGTGCTGCGCCGCGAAGAAACTATTCAGCGCGCCAGCGGCGCCCTGGACGTGTTGGAAAAATGCCGCATCGTCGACACCTTGGACGAGGCCCTTGATGGCGTGGACCACCTGTGCGCCACCGCCATGACTCCGCGTGACTTTGGCCCACCCACCCGCTGGCCGCGCGAACACTTTGCCCAATTGATGGCCGCATCCGCATCTGCAGCCGTATCTGCAGCCTTATCTGCGACCGGTGGCGCTGAAGCCGAGGCGATTGGCCCTGCAGGCGTAGCGTTTTTATTCGGCTCCGAGCGTTTTGGTATGCAGAACGAGGACGTCTACCGCTGCCACGCCTGCCTGAGCATTCCCAGCAACCCGCAGTTTGGCTCGCTCAACATTGGCGCCGCGCTGCAGGTGATTGCCTATGAGTGGCGCTTGGCGCTGGGCGGCTTTGGGCCGCATGCACAAACGCCCGCTCCCCCCAGTGCGCCTTCGCAATCTGGCGTGTTGGCAGATGCTGCGCAGGTTGCAGGCATGCTCACGCATCTGGAGCAGGCCTTGGTCGAACTGGCTTTTCTAGACCCGCAAGCCCCCAAAAAGCTCATGCCGCGGCTGAACCAGCTCTTTAACCGCGCTGCCGTCACCCAAGAAGAAATCCATATCCTTCGCGGTATTGCCAAGGCGGTCTTGCAGCAGTCGGCCCAGTTGCGATCAGGGAAATCCTCGTTCGCTGCCGACAACGGCGCCAAGGGATAGACTCCCACGCATGTTTTCCCGTATCCGCTCCGACATCCAATGCATTCTTGACCGCGACCCTGCAGCGCGCAGCACCTGGGAAGTCATCACCTGCTACCCCGGCTTGCACGCAGTTATCTTGCACCGACCGGCCCACTGGTTTTGGACCCACGGCTTTAAATGGTTGGGGCGTTTTACCTCGCATATCGCACGTTTTTTGACTGGCATTGAAATCCACCCCGGCGCCAAAATCGGTAATCGCGTTTTTTTTGACCACGCCATGGGCACGGTGGTGGGCGAGACCGCTGAGATCGGCGACGGCTGCACTATTTACCAAGGCGTCACCCTGGGCGGCACCTCGCTCTACAAAGGTGCCAAGCGCCACCCCACTTTGGGCAAAGACGTGGTGGTCAGCGCCGGGGCCAAGGTGCTAGGCGGCTTTGAAGTGGGCGACGGCGCCAAGATCGGCAGCAACGCAGTAGTAATCAAGCCAGTGCCCGCAGGCGCTACCGCTGTGGGCATTCCGGCCCGCATTATTGAGAGCAAGGCGGGTGAAAGTGCCGACGTGGCCGCACAGCAAACCAAGTTCAGTGCCTACGGCATCACCCAAGAAGACGATCCTGTGAGCCAAGCGCTGCGCGGATTGATCGACAGTGCTTCGAGCCAAGACCACCAGATCGCGCTGCTATGGCAGGCGCTGGAAAAGCTGTGCCAAGCGCAACAGGTGCAAATGCCCGGCGACGCTGCGCGCAGCGAGTGTTTTGAGGCTGAACGCCTCAATCAGCTGGTCGGTAAGTAATCAACCTACGCGCGGCGCACGCTGCGCAGTTTTGGGGCGAAAGGCCTTGCACACCGCATCCACGGTTTCCAGATAGGGTCCGCCAATCAGGTCAATGCAATAGGGTACGGCGGCAAAAATGCCTGGCACCCTGGATGCGCCGGTCTCGTCTTTCAGGCCTTCGAGCGTTTGCGCTATTGACTTCGGCTGCCCCGGCAGGTTGATGATCAGGCTCTTGTCCCGTATCACCGCCACCTGTCGCGACAAAAAGGCCGTGGGTACAAAGTTCAGGCTAATTTGGCGCATCTGTTCGCCAAAACCGGGCATTTCCTTATGGGCTACGGCCAGCGTGGCTTCGGGCGTTACGTCGCGAAGGGCTGGGCCGGTGCCGCCAGTTGTCAGCACCAGGCTGCAGCCGGCGTCCACCAGCTCAATCAGCGCGGCGCTGATGCCCATCTTTTCATCGGGAATCAGCCGAGCCTCAAAAGTAAGGGGATTGATCAGGGCGCTGCGCAGCCAATCTTGCAGCGCGGGCAAACCCAAGTCTTGGTAGACGCCGCTGCTGGCACGATCGCTGATCGACACGATGCCGATCTTCACAGCCTCAGGTGGCGCGGCAACCGCAGGCGTGCTCTGGCTCATGCGTCGGCGCCGGGGTTGGTGGGCAGTAGTTCTTCGTCGTCGACATTGTTTTCGCCCAGCAGCTGGGCGCGCACTAACTGGAAAATATCGCGGTATGCGCGCCCGTGGCGTTGGGCTTCGCCGGGGTGCTCGGGTACCGCGTCTTTGCGAGCCTGGCGTACCAGGGCGCGCAGTTGCTGGCTGTCGGTAGAAGGGCTCAGGGTGATCCACTGGCCCAGCGCGTCGTCATCGACCACCAAGCGGTCGCGCCACATCTCGGCCTGGTGCAGGGTTTGCGTCTCTAAGGCCGAGGGCGTGTGTTGCTCCACCAGCGCGGTGCGGATGGCTTCGTGCTTTTCGTTTTCTAGCTTGCGCATGAGCTTGCCGATGAACTGCATCTGGCGGCGCTTGCCCTCAAAGTTGGTGATGCGTTTGGCCTCGGTTAGCGCCTCAATCAGTTTTTCTGGCAAGTCCAGGCGCAGCAGCAGCTCTGTACGTAAGGTCAGCAGGTCTTCACCGAGCCTTTGCACTTCGGTGCTTTCACGTTTAAGGTCGGTGCGGGTGGCTTCGTCCGTGCCTTTAAGCTCGCGTTTGTATTCCAGGTCCAGTGCGCTGCCCTCGGCTACAAACTGGCCTTTGACGAAGTAGCCTTTTTTTAATTTTCTTGACATAGCCAAGTATCATAGCTTCCGCATGAAAAAACCAAAAACCTCCCCCAAAACGCTTGCCTCCACGCCCCTGCCAGGTTTTGCCTACAGCCGCGCATTCTTTGAATCCCGTGTTGACGCCAGCCTCCAGGCGGCCAAAAAGCTGGGTGCATCGGACGCCGCTGCCGAAGTGTCCGAAGGCTGCGGCCTGAGCGTGTCGGTGCGCAACGGCGAACTTGAAAACGTGGAGCGCAACCGCGACAAGTCCCTGGGCGTGACGGTTTACCTGGGTAAACGCCGGGGCAATGCCAGCACTTCTGATTTCTCAGACGCGGCCATTGCCCAAACCGTGCAGGCGGCCTATGACATCGCCCGCTTTACCGCCGAAGACCCGTTTGCCCGCCTGCCCGCCGCCAAAGATATTTGCCCAGTCAGCCAACGCGAGCGTGATCTTGATTTGTTCCACCCCTGGGCTGTAACCAGTGCCCAAGCCGCGGAATTGGCCTTGCAGTGCGAAGGCGCAGCCTTGTCGGTGGACAAACGCATTACCAACAGCGAAGGCGCTGCCGTGTCAGCGCAGCAGTCACACTTCTTTACCGCCCACACCAATGGTTTTCGCGGCGGCTACGCCAGCTCGCGCCAGTCGCTCTCAGTCTCGCCTATAGCCGGCAAGGGCAAAGACATGCAGCGTGACGGCTGGTACAGCTCCATGCGCCGCGCCTCTGACTTGGCTTCACCCGAGCGGATTGGCCGCTACGCCGCCGAGCGCGCCCTGAGCCGCCTTAAATCCCGCAAGATCGCCACCACCGAGTGCCCCGTGCTGTTCGAGTCGCCTATGGCCGCGGGCTTGCTGGGCGCCTTGGTGCAAGCCGTGAGTGGCGGCGCGCTGTATCGCAAAAGTTCGTTTTTGCTCAACTCCCTGGACAAAATGGTGCTGCCCAAGCACATGGACTTGTTCGAAGACCCGTTTGTGATGGGCGGCAAAGGCAGCTCACCGTTTGACGACGAGGGTGTGCGCGTGAAGGCGCGCCAGGTGGTGGAGGCCGGACGCCTGCAAGGCTACTTTTTGAGCAGCTACACCGCGCGCAAACTGGGCATGCAAACCACGGGCAACGCCGGGGGCTCGCACAATCTGATCCTGCGCTCGCGCCGGACCCGCGCTGACGACGACCTTGACGCCATGATCCGTAAACTGGGCACCGGCCTGCTGGTTACCGAGCTGATGGGCCAGGGCGTGAACTACGTCACCGGCGACTATTCGCGAGGTGCAAGCGGCTTCTGGGTCGAAAACGGCCAGATCGCCTATCCGGTCCACGAAATCACCATCGCCGGCAACATGAAAACCATGCTGCGCGGCATCGAAGCGGTGGGCGCTGACGCTTACAACTACGGCGCCAAGACGGTTGGGTCTATCCTGGTGAATCGGATGAAGGTGGCGGGATCTTAATTCGGCGCTTACCGCAGCGGATTTTTGGTGATCTTCAGCCACTTTAAGTAGTGGGAGACGATCCAAGTTCCACCACAGACTTCAGTGCAGCAACTTGCAAGGTGTGGTTCGTTTGCCCGTTGACCGCTACGCCGATCAAATTCTGTCTTCGCGGCCCAATGCGCCGATAACTGGCACGAATGGCCCAGGCTAAAGCGTGTTCGCCAGATGCAGCCAAATTTCGTTGCGCCGTAAAAACCAGGGGGTAAAAGGCGCGTTGTAGCGGGAGTACACCGGCTCGCCCACTGCGCTAAGTCCTGCGGAGCGTACGGCGCCCTGGAGCTTTTCCAGGTGCTGCTGGTAGTTGGCCTCTGACCAAAACCCGGAGTAACGAATCACCGCCACCCGGCTTGGCGCAATGTCGCGCAGCGTCACGCGGGCGTCCAAAGGCTCGGGCGCGCTGGCCATGGTCACGCCCTTGGGCAGCACAAACTGCACCCGAAAACCCCCGGGCGCTGCCGCCTGCGTTACGGGGGCAGTCATCTCCAGCTTTACCGGTTCGGCTGCCTGGGTTACGGGCGCGGTCATGGCGAGTTTACGGTCGCCCTTGTTCTTGCCAAAGATATAGCCCGCCAAAATGGGAAAGGCCGCGGTGCCGGCATCGGCCGCAGGGCCAGGCACCACGACTTCGGCAACGGCATATCCCTGGTACTGGCGCACCTCGATATCCCTAAGCTTTTGGACGACCTGGTAGTCGGGTTCTTCAGTAGCGTGGCTGGTCATTGGAAATGCAAACATCACCAGGCTGCACCACACGGCCCCAATGGCAAGACTCAAGCGCCGCCTGGGTTGGTTGCGCGCGCCGTTTTGGCGCTGATGGCCCAGTTTCATGTCGGGTGCTCCTCGTAGTTAAGTGAACGAAGTATGTTCTTCCGAACAAAAATGACGGGTGCGGCAGGGCAAAAAGCGCCATTGGAGCCCCTGTGTTGGGGGAATGGCCCGCAATGAAGTTGCCGCTTTCGCAGTACCCAGGCCACAAGCCATCCCCGGACAGCGAGGCTTTAACAATTAGCACGGCGATGGTCTGCGATCGCATGGTCATCAAACTTCATCTGCGGGTTTCTGAGTGCACGGTGCTTTGTGGTCCGGCCTTTGACGCGCATACGCCATCTTTTGAACGAGCCCGGTGCGAGCGCAGCGCGCATCACTTGTATTACCTCGGCCTCAGACACTCCCAGGCGCTCCTGAATGGTTTCGAAGGTGGTTCTATCCTCCCAAGCCATTTGAATGAGGGCAGCCACGTCGCCGTCGGTGAGGGGTTTGCGGGGTTGATGTTTCATAAATCTCGTCTTGCTACCAACTGCCGCTGCCAGGCGCCCCCTTGAACGGCCCGGCTAAGTCAGGCGTGATCCAGCCGCCATAAAAACCACCCGCCTGTGGGACAACCTCTTCTGCGCCCACGGTGCAGTCCAGTTCATGGGCATAAAAGGCCACACAGTCAGCCAGCGGCTCGGCCCCGGCCAAGGGTTGCGGGTAAGTCCAGGCCACCTGCGGCAAGCAGCGCGCGCCATCGACCAGGTCCCAGTAGCGGGCTGGGCCCTTCCACTCGCAAAATGAGCCGGCGGCAGCAGGCTTGAGAAGTGCGCGCTGCACATCGACCAGCGGCAGGTAAAAGGTGGGTGGGTGGGCGGTCTCCCGTACCGCCCAAGCGCCTCGCGTGCGCGCGAGCTCTCGTGCGCCCCAGCGCACCACGATTTCGCGCGTATCGCGCACCAGTTCCGGCGGGCGCGGGAAGTCCCACACCGATACCTGACCCGGGTTGGGTCTGTCGGCAAACGGAGGGCGGGTCTGGCCGCGCCAGCGCCATTGCGCGCGGGCCAGTGCCAGTCGGTCAGGATCGCTACTCATAGTGACCCGAGCATAACCAGCATGGTCGCAAAGTGGTGAGTCATTCCTAAAAGCACTTGCAGGAGTCGGCCATTCCAATTTTTTTGAGGCCAAAGGCCATAACCTACTCATGCTTAGCGCATCCTCCTGGAGCAGCTTTGTCTGTCCCAAATGCGGGCGCATGCGAGGGAAGCAGGATGCTGACTTTGGCACTGCGCTCTAGGTTGTGACGTTTTGAGCCTGGTGCTAGCCCGGTTCTGGCCAAAAAAAGTCCGCTCCTGCGGAGGTAGCGGACTTTCCTGGATTTCATTGGTGCCGGAGAGATGAATCGAACACCCGACCTTCTCATTACGAATGAGCTGCTCTACCGACTGAGCTACACCGGCGCACCTCTCGATAGCCAGCGTGTGGATGACTTCAAGAGGGTGCATGTTATCCCACAACTGTGTAGACATTTTGTAAGCGCTGAGAAGGTGTTCACCAGGCAAAAGCCAAACTCACGGGTGTTCGATGCATCTCTTCAGACTTGGCTGGCGTTGTCATTGACAAATTCCGCCGACTCGACGATGGCTACCCCCATTTTGGGACCAGCTCATGCATGGCAGCGCGATGCCGGAGTTCGAGAGCAAGAGTTACCGACGCAAAGAAGCGACCGCCCACATCTCCGTTACTGGAGATTCGTCATAATCTAGCCGTACCGCCAGGAGGGAGTTTGACTGGTCATCGGGGAGCGCAAAGACCTGCGAAATTGGGGATCTCCACTTCAAATCTACAAGTGACTCATGGTTAACCATGATTCCTATATTTGTAAACCACTACAAGTTCCTTGCTTTTTTTGATGGGTTCAGTTTGATCAAGAATTGAATGTAAATGATCTGCTTGATCGGCAAAAACGATATTCAGGCGCTACAATAAACTACTTTTTTAACTGGTACAAACATGACAACACTAAAAGACCTTATCGCTCAACGCGAAGCTATTGAAAAACAGATCGCAGACTTGCGTCAAAGTGAGATTGCTGACTCTATTGCTCAAGTTCGTGCATTGATCGCTGAACATGGTTTGACGCAGTCTGATATTTTCGGTGGCACATCGAAGGTGCGCAAGGTAAAACAAGCAGGTAGCAAAGTGGCTGCCAAGTACCGTGATCCCATTTCGGGTAAGGAGTGGTCAGGTCGTGGGCTCGCACCAAAATGGTTACAGGGCAAAGAAAAGGCTGATTACCTGATCGCTTAATCGATCGGTTAATTTGGAGTAATAAGCCCGCTGATGCGGGCTTATTTATTGTCGGGGAATAATAGAGATATAGATGACTGTAAATCTTGACTTTTTCCAAGAAGTTGAAGGAAAAGAGAGGACTTGATTTAATTGGAAAGCTCGAGTTCAACTCTACAAGTGACTCACGGTTAACCGCTTCAGCCTTCATCTCTGGCTACTATAAGTAGGTAACTTTTTTGGTTGGATCTTTTTAGCGTAGTATAATAGAAAAATCAGTTTTAGACACTCAATATGACCGATTAGTTATATGAGAAAAATAAATTTTCACAAATCGTTGAGCCGCTAAATTTTTTTAAGAACCAGGTCTATCGCCAAGTTTTCACTTTAGCCTCATTGCGCAATCCAATGGTTAAGCGGAGTTCACTTTAGCTCGGATTGCATTTCCTCTCCATCTTCGGCATGCCTGTGGCGATTCGCTGTTAATTGGAGAGCCGAATCTCGGTCAGATGCTGACCATGGGAACGATTGGGGTACTCGTTTCAATGAGCTCTTCCAAAAGTGACATCGCGCCCTTAGCACTTGCTGAGTAGGGATCGAATTCAGGATGCTCCATCTGTACCATAGGATCGTCTTTGGATAAATAAACAAGCGCCATAGACCATTGAGCAAATCGCCGAATCGTAATCTCCTCCATCGATAACAGTTCAATGTTTTGATGGTTTCGATCCGCCATGATTCGAGAGTAGAGAGTATTTACTTGAGTTCTTTCGCCTTCCAAAACTTGCAGCCATAAGCCTGAGCCTTGGCATAAAATACCTGTGATATTTTTCTCTTTATTATTAGAAATAGATCTTTCTAAAATCGACGTCGTGACTGTAGTAGTAATTGGACCAACTGATCGGCTGACATACAAAAGGCGTACTAGCATGGTTGGCTCCTTTTAGAAAATCGCAGCGCAATTCAGAGCGCTTTCTAATTCTGCTTACACGGCTGATATTACCCCATGCTAGCGCTTTTAGCGGACTGACTTTCCCTTCACACTCGTACCCGCTTAAAAAAACTCTTGTCATAGCTCAGTCAGCTTTCTGGGCTGCAGGACCCATGCGTTGAATGATTTTGACTGCCCCCAGGCTAAAGAAGATCTCACCACCCATCACTGTCAACGCCGAACTCAGCTTTACAAGTGACTCGTGGTTAACCACTCATTTATACCCAACAACCGAGGCATGACGTACAGTGAAAGGGGAAGCGATTCAGTCTTCCGCAATCCTCCATGCTGTCGTGCCTTGTAGGCAACTGATGCCTAAATTGACTTTTGATTGACGCGTTTGCTCAGCTCCTGAGCGTTTTCTTTGCGTTCGCTGTAGCGGTCCACGAGATAGGGCGTCACGTTGCGCGTGAGCAGCGTGAACTTCATCAGTTCTTCCATCACGTCCACCACACGGTCGTAGTAGGCCGAGGTTTTCATACGCCCGGCATCGTCAAATTCCAAAAACGCCTTGGCCACCGCGCTTTGATTCGGAATTGTGATCATCCGCATCCAGCGACCCAATATCCGCATCTGATTGACGGCATTGAAGGATTGCGATCCACCGCAGACCTCCATTACTGCAAGTGTTTTGCCCTGGGTAGGCCGCACGGCACCAAGGGAGAGGGGAATCCAATCTATTTGGCTTTTCATAATCCCAGTCATCGCCCCGTGGCGCTCGGGCGAGCACCACACCATGCCTTCGGACCAGGCGGCGAGTGTGCGCAATTCAGCAACTTTTGGGTGGCTGTCGGGAGCGCCGTCTGGCTGGGGCAAGTCTTTTGGATCAAATACTTTCACCTCGGCGCCCATGGCTTCGAGTATTCGCGCAGCTTCCAGTGTGAGGAATTTGCTGTACGAGCGCTCGCGCAAAGAGCCGTACAGCATGAGTATTTTTGGCCGATGCGCGGATGCCTCAGAGGCTCTGAGCAATCGCTGCTCAGGCACATGAAAGCAACTCTGGTCTATGTTGGGCAAGGTTGCTTCAGTCTCAGACACGCAAGCCCTTTTCATTGATGACGGGCTCACCGTCTTCTTTGTTAAACGCCGCGCGCTGGGGATTGGCAAGAATATCCAAGACCACTTCCGAAGGTCGGCATAGCTTGGTGCCTAGGCTTGTGACCACAATCGGCCGGTTGATAAGAATGGGGTGAGCAAGCATGAAGTCAAGTAATTCTTCATCCGACCATTTTGAATTTGCCAAGTCCGATTCCACGTAGGGGGTTCCTTTCTCTCGCAGCACGTCCCGTACCGGCACGGACATGTCTTTGATCAGCTTTTTCAGCTGTTCTTTCGACGGTGGAGCTTCGACATACAGCACGATGTCCGGTTCAACGCCGGAGTTCCGGATCAGTGCCAAGGTGTTGCGCGAGGTTTCGCAGGCGGGGTTGTGAAAAATTGTGACCATCTATGCCTTGGAGTTGTCGTGATTGGAGCCGGAACCCAGTAAGTGAAAGAGCGCTAAGCCGAGAAAGGCGCCCATGATCTCTGCTGCAACAAAGTGCAGGGCATTGCCAGGGTGGATGCCCGCAAACGTATTGCTCATCATGCGACCGAAGACCGCTGCCGGATTGGCAAACGAAGTGCTTGCAGTGAACCAGTAAGCAGCGCCGATATAGCTAGCAACCATGGCGGAGGCTTTACCCGGCCCAGAGCGCAGAATCACAAAAATAAGTCCCGCCGTCGCCACGGTCTCAGCCAAATACTGGCTGTATCCGCTACGCACTTTGGTGGACCACTGCAGGATCTCCAAGTCGAACATAGCGTGGGCCAGCCAAGCGCCTATCGCTGCGCCCACCAGTTGGGCCGCAATGTAGCCAATGAGCAACTCCCGGGGAAGTTCCCTGCGGTAAGCCATGACCATGGAAACTGCTGGGTTGAAGTGGGCACCGCTCAGAGGCGCGAATGCCTCAATCAAAACATATAGGGCGAACACCGTGGCCAAGGTGTTGGCAATCAAGGCCACACCGGTGTTCCCGCTCGACAGGTTCTCAGCCATGATGCCGGAGCCGATCACCGCACACAGCAGTGCTGCGGTGCCTACACCTTCGGCCAAAAATTTACGCAAGTTGTTCACTGCTTTGCCAGGTCGCGTGCCGTGGTTTCCAAAGCCATCTTGTTCAGGCTTGCCACCGGCAAGCTGGTGAACAGTTCTAGGCGCTGTTTGATTTGATGCAGAGTTTGCTTAAAAGCCTCAAGTTTCACCTCATCGCTGCCGACGGCCTCTGAAGGATCTGCGTACCCCCAATGGGCCGTGGCGGGTTGTCCTGGCCAAAAGGGGCACACTTCGCCTGCTGCGTTGTCACAAACCGTAATTACCAAGTCCATGTGGGGTGCGTCCGGCAAAGCAAAAATATCCCAGATCTTGCTGCTCAGTCCTTCGGTGGAGATGCCAGCCCTCTCCAAGGTCTGCAAGGCCAGGGGATTGGGTGTTTGATTTTCTCGGGGACTGCTGCCTGCTGAATAGGCTTTGAATCGACCGTGACTCATCTGGTTGAGGGCTGCCTCCGCCAAGATACTTCTGGCGGAGTTGTGAGTGCAAAGAAAGAGCACGTTCAAGGGTTTTGCATCGGTCATGGTGGGTTCCTACAAAGTCAACAAGTTTGGCAAACAGCCTCAGGGACGACTTCGCAGGTCTGCCCTTGGCAGCAGTTTTGGGATAAGTAGGTCAAGAGGGCGTTCATGCGATCGAATTGCGCTCGGTAAATCAGATTGCGTCCGCTGCGTTCCTGGGAAATCAGGTTTGCATGCATCAGCTCTTTGAGGTGAAAGGAAAGCGTGTTCGCAGGCATTTCCATCATCTCGGCTAGCATGGCTGGGGTGAGTCCATCGCTGCCCTTGACCACCAAGGCTCTAAAAATTCGGAGGCGACTTGTCTGGGCCAATGCAGCCAGCGCATTAATGATGTATTTTTCTTCCATGATTCGACTTTACTGGAAATATGTTTCTAAATTATGCCAAAGCTTGACTTCGCTTTGCTCAGATTGGCAAATTGCAGACCGCTGGCTAGCTCACAGAGCATGGCGTGTAACACTCCCCGCGTCAAAACGGATGCTGAGCCTATGCTTTGGATCGGTGGCTGCCAATCACCTAAGTCGCTGCGATGGTCTGCTCTCAGCCGTGTGCTGGCCTGTGGCTAGCCTTGGCCAACGTCCGCAAATGGCTCAAAGCGCATTACCGCCGCTTCACAAGGCCGTACGCAGTGTCCAGATCTCCGGAAACAGCACCACGTCGAGCATCTTGCGCAAATAGCTCACACCACCCGTGCCCCCGGTGCCGCGCTTAAAGCCAATCACCCGTTCCACCGTGGTGACATGGCGAAAGCGCCAGAGGCGAAAGGCGTCTTCCAGGTCCGTGAGTTCTTCGCCGAGTTGGTACAAGTCCCAATACGCCTCGGGCGCGCGGTAGACCTGCAGCCAGGCGGCTTCCACCTCAGGGCTGGCCACGTAGCCTTGCGTCCAGTCGCGTTCCAGGTGGCTGGCGGGCAGGGCCAGGCCACGGCGCGCGAGCAGGCGCAGCGCCTGGTCGTAGAGCGAGGGCGCCTCAAAAGCGGTTTGCACCAGCGCCAGCCGCTCAGTGCTATGGGCGTGGGGTTGCAGCATGGCGGCGTTTTTGTTGCCCAGCGAAAACTCAATGCAGCGGTATTGAAAACTCTGGAACCCACTGCTTTGCCCCAGATAGGGCCGCATGGCGCTGTATTCGGGCGGCGTCATGGTGGCCAGCACATCCCATGCGTGCACCAGCTGCTCCATGATCTTGCTCACACGCGCCAGCATCTTGAAGGCAGCGGGCAACTGGTCTTGCGCAATATGCGCCATGGCCGCCTGCAGCTCGTGCAGCATCAGCTTCATCCACAGCTCGCTGGTCTGATGCTGGACGATAAACAGCATCTCGTCATGCGCGGGCGAGAGCGGCTTTTGCGCTGACAAGATGCTGTCGATCTGCAGGTAGTCGCCATAGCTCATGCGTGCGCTGAAGTCGAGCTGGGCTTTTTCCTGGTGGACGATGTTTTCTGGTGTGGTCATGGGGACTCCGATAACAGGGAGGTACACACCCCCTCAGAGGTGGACGGGCGGCACAGCTTCGGGCCGATTTTCTGGCCCGCAGGGACAGCATGAGTCCCGGGCCTGTGCCTCCCGGACGCCTCGTGCGAGCGCAATCAATCTCAGGTGACTGCGTGCTTCAAGTTGAACGCTGGCAACTTCCACTCGTCGGTCGCAAGCACTTGCCGCAAATGCTCCACCGCATTCCAAACGTCTTCAAACCCGATGTACAGCGGCGCCAGGCCAAAGCGCAAGATGTCCTTGTGCACGCCGCCGTCGCCCGCCCGGTAGTCGCCAATCACGCCGCGCGCAATCAGCGCCTGCATGATGGCAAACGTGCCCGAGCCCCAGGCGCCACCGGCAGCGTGTTCGCGCGTTAAACACACTTGGGAGCCGCGCTGCGCATGCGCACGTGGCGTAGCCAGACCCAGGCCAAAGCCCTGGCAGCGCTCTTCCACCAGCGCAATAAAAAGATCCGTTAACGCCAGCGACTTGGCGCGCAGCGCAGCCATGCCACCCAAAGGCGCTGCTGCCTTGAATCCGTCGAGCCCACATTCCAGCAGCGACAAGCTCACAATGGGTTGGGTGCCGCACAAATAGCGGTCAATGCCGGGGGCGGGCTGGTAGTCCGGCGTAAACGCAAACGGCGCTGCGTGGCCCCACCAGCCGGACAGCGGCTGCAAAAAGGGCAGGTCGGTGCGGCTGGCGTTTTGGAGGTTGACCCACACAAAGGCTGGCGCACCAGGGCCGCCATTGAGGTATTTGTAGCCGCAGCCCACCGCGAAGTCAGCGCTCGCGCCCCGCAGATCCACCGGCACCGCGCCTGCGCTGTGCGCCAGGTCCCACACCGCCAGCGCGCCTGCGGCGTGCGCAGCTTTTGTCACGACAGCCATGTCGTGCATCGCGCCGGTGCGGTAGTTCACGTGGGTGAGCATGAGGATGGCGACATCGCTGTTCAGTGCCCCGGCAATCTCGTCGGGCTCCACCAGCTTGAGCGTGTAGCCGCGCTCGGCGCACAGGCCTTCGGCAATGTAGAGGTCGGTGGGGAAATTGCTGCGCTCGCTGACCAGCACGCGCCGGCTGGGGTGGTCTGCTGTGGCAATCGACAGCGCGGCCGACAAGACCTTGAACAAATTGATGGACGTGGTGTCGGTGGCTATCACTTCGCCTTGGCCTGCGCCAATCAGCGGCGCAATCTGGTCGCCAAGGCGCTGTGGCAGGTCAAACCAGCCAGCTGTATTCCACGAGCGGATCAGGCCCTGGCCCCATTCCTGGCTCACCACCTGGGCGGCGCGTGCGGCGGCAGTTTTGGGCATCACGCCCAGCGAGTTGCCGTCCAGATAAATCAGGCCCGGCGGTACCGAGAATAGGTCGCGCAGCGGGCGCAGCGCGTCGGTGGCGTCGCGCTGCTGGCAGTCTTGCAAGCTAGTCATGGGGGCTAGTCCAAATGGCCCAGCAGCAGGTATTCCAGCAGCGCTTTTTGGACGTGCATGCGGTTTTCGGCCTCGTCCCACACCACGCTTTGCGGGCCGTCTATCACCTCGGCATCCACCTCTTCGCCCCGGTGGGCGGGTAGGCAGTGCATGAACAGGGCGTCCGGTGCGGCGGCAGCCATCATGGATGCATTCACACGCCAGGAGGCAAAGGCTTTCAACCGAGCCTCGTTTTCAGCCTCATAGCCCATGCTGGTCCACACATCGGTGGTCACCAAGTCTGCGCCTTCGCAGGCTTGCAAGGGGTCTGCGAATACCTTGTAGCTGTCACCCGAGCGCAGACCTGCCACCGATTGGTCAATCTCATAGCCGCTAGGCGTGCTGACATGGACGGTAAAGCCCAGCAAATCCGCCGCCTGCAGCCACGTGTTGGCCATATTGTTGCCGTCACCCACCCAAGCCACGGTCTTGCCCTGGATAGGGCCACGGTGCTCGATGTAGGTAAAGATGTCCGCCAGAATCTGGCAGGGGTGAAACTCGTTGGTCAGGCCATTGATCACCGGCACCCGCGAGTGCGCGGCAAAGCGCTCGATCTTGGTCTGCTCATAGGTGCGGATCATCACGATGTCAGTCATGCGGCTGATGACTTTGGCGCTGTCCTCAATCGGTTCGGCACGACCGAGCTGGCTGTCGCCCGTGGTCAGGTGCACCACGCTGCCGCCTAACTGGTACATGCCCGCCTCAAAGCTCACGCGCGTGCGGGTAGACGCTTTCTCAAAAATCATGGCCAGCGTGCGGTCGGCCAGAGAATGGTGGCGCTCGAAGTTTTTGAACTTCTTTTTGATGAGCGCGGCGCGCTCCAGTACGTAAACATGCTCCTCGGTCGTGAAGTCGGCAAATTGCAAAAAGTGCCGTACGGGCGGCGCGCCCTTGGGCAAGGTGCTGGGAATGCCTTTGTGCAGCGAGTTCATGTGGATTCCTTCAGCAAGGCGGCGATCAGCGGGCACAAGATGGTGGCAATCTGGTCGGCCTCGGCCACCGACAAAATCAGCGACGGCACCAAGCGCACCACCGTGTCAGCGGTCACGCTGATCAGCAAACCGGCATCGGCCGCGCGCTGCACCAGTGCGCTGCAGGGCTTGGCCAGGTCAATGCCCAGCATCAGGCCCAGGCCGCGAATTTCTTTCACGCTTCCGTTGGCGATTTCGGCGGCCAGACCGGCTTCTAACGCCGCCTTGAGGTGCGCCCCGACGGTGGCAGCGTTGGCCAGCAGGTCGTCGCGTTCCATGATGCGTATGGTTTCTACCCCGGCGCGCATGGCCAGGGGGTTGCCGCCAAAGGTGCTGCCGTGGTTGCCCACCGCAAAAATATGCGCCGCCTTGGGGCCCGCCACCACCGCGCCCACTGGCACCCCCGAACCCAGGCCTTTGGCCAGGGGCATCACGTCGGGAGCTATGCCCGCCCATTGGTGCGCAAACCACTTGCCGGTGCGTCCCATGCCGCATTGCACTTCGTCAATCATCAAAAGCCAGTCACGCTCATCGCACAGTGCGCGCAGTTCGCGCAGGTAGTCCATGTGCAAGGGATTGACGCCGCCTTCGCCTTGAATCGCCTCGACAAACACCGCCACCACATTGGTGTTGCCCTTGGTTGCGGTTTGCAGCGCCTGCATATTGTTCAGAGGCACGCGGACAAAGCCCTCGACCAGCGGGCCAAAGCCAGCCTGCACCTTGGGGTTGCCCGTGGCGCTGAGTGTGGCAATGCTGCGGCCATGGAATGCCTTGTCAAATACCACCACTTCCGGGCGCTCAATGCCCTTGTTGTGGCCAAACTTGCGCGCCAACTTGAGCGCCGCCTCATTGGCCTCCAAGCCGGTCGAGCAAAAGAACACATTCGTCATACCTGAGAGCGCCACCAGTTTGGCCGCCAGTGCTTCTTGCAGGGGGATGTGGTAGTAGTTGGACGTGTGAATGAGCTGGGTGAGTTGCTGCTGCAAGGCCGGCACCAGATCGGGGTGGTTGTGGCCAAGGGTGTTGACCGCAATGCCACCCAAAGCATCCAAATACTGCTTGCCCTCGGTATCCCAAACGTGGCAACCCTGGCCGTGCGACAGGGCGATCGGCAGACGGCCATAGGTGGGCATTACATGGGGCGATGCGGCGGCGGGGTGCGCGGGGGAGGCTGGCGTAGGGGCGGTCATGGGCAAACTCCGAAAGGCGGGCTCAAAACAAAGCAGCCCAACACAGGTTGGGCCGAGCGGGGCGATTTTAGGGGTTTGCGATGACGGCTACGCCCGTGCTAGCAGGCCTGCGCAGTGCAATTGGACAAATTGCGCCAGGGTGCGGGGCCACCTAAAGGGTAAACTGCATGGTGCAGCGCAGCAAGCAAGGCCTCCCGGCCCGGCAGTTCGGCGCCATCAGTCACCCCCCATGGCCACCACACCCTCCAAAGAAATTTACATCCTGGGCCTTAGCAGCCAGGGCAAGACTTTTCGTCCGAGCGACTGGTCCGAGCGCCTGGCCGGGGTGATGAGCCAGTTTCGCCCTGGCGGGCCGCAGCCAGGCAGCCATTTGGGCTACTCGCCGTGGTGCGTTCCAACTTCTATTGGCGACACCAAGTGCGTCATCATCCACCGCGATTTGCGCGAATACGATGTGATGGCCTGGGATTTTTGCCTCAACTTTGCACGGGATAACGACTTGCAGACCAGCGAGGGGCCGCCAGTTTTGCCTGCGCGGGCACCGCGTTAACCCGTCGGTTTATTTAGTCCCCCCCTATCCCCCCGGCCCCCTTTCCACCCCCGCGGGGTGGAAAGGGGGAGCTAACAGCCACATTTGGTTTTTTCGCTTCGGCTAAGGCACCACTGGCCACCATCGCGGCGCGGGCCGCTTGAAGGCGCTGCGCCAGTAGAAGGCTAGCCGAAGCGACGAAATCAAATGTGGCTGTTGGCCCCCCTCTCTCGCCCGCTGGGCGAGGGGTTGGGGGAGAGAGTGGGCAGGGCGCCGCAACCTGGCTGTAATTCCCAAAGGCGGGGCGTCGCCTGGTACGCGAAGACCGTCCCACGCGCTAGCATCGCGCCATGACCGACCACACTCACTCTTACCAACCGCGCCAAGGCCACGGCCTGCCGCACGATCCGTTCAACGCCATCGTCGGCCCGCGCCCTATTGGCTGGATATCCACCCGCAGCGCCAGTGGCGTGAACAACCTGGCGCCTTACAGCTTTTTCAACGCCTTCAACTACGTGCCGCCCCTCATCGGCTTTGCCAGCATTGGCTACAAGGACACGCTGCGCAATATCGAAGAAACGGGCGAATTTGTCTGGAACCTGACCACCCGCGCGCTGGCAGACGCCATGAACCAAAGCTGCGCGGCGGTGGGCCCCGATGTGAGCGAATTTACGCTGGCTGGGCTCACGCCGATGGCGTCTACAGTGGTTGCGCCACCCCGTGTGGCCGAGAGCCCGGTGACGTTTGAATGCAAGCGCACGCAACTACTGCAGCTGCAAGCTGCAGACGGCGCGCAGGTGGACACCTGGCTGGTGCTGGGCGAGGTGGTGGCGGTGCACATTGACAAGGCGCTGCTCAAGGACGGCGTGTACGACACGGCAGCAGCGGGCCACGTGCTGCGTGGCGGCGGGCCTGCGGATTACTTTACGGTGGGGTCGGAGCAGCTGTTTCGCATGTATCGGCCGCGTTAGGCTGGGCTGCCGCCCACACGAGGGCAGGGCCCAGACGCAAAAAAGCCGTCTTTCGACGGCTTTTTGCTTTGCTGGTAGCGCACCCGTTTCAAACGGCGAATCCTGGGTTCAGGATTCGTGCGGTTGCCTAAACGAGTTAGGCTGCGAGTGCCAAGGCTTTCACCTTGGTGGCCAAACGGCTCTTATCGCGTGCTGCTTTGTTTTTGTGAAAGATGCCTTTGTCGGCGATGGTGTCAACCACTGCCTGCATCTTGCCAAACAGTTCGCTGGCTTTGGTTTTGTCACCGGCCAACACTGCTTTTTCGACGTTTTTCACCGCAGTGCGGTATTTGGAACGCAGCGAGGTGTTCGCGGCGTTGATTTTGACGTCCTGGCGGACGCGTTTACGGCCCGACGCTAGGCGCGGGTTCTTTTTCTTGGGTTTTCCAGATGCCATGATTGAGTTTCCTTGTGTCTGTGGATGATGCCAGCAAAGCCCACGATTATAGCCTCGCCCCTTTCCCGCCCAAGCCGCCCAAACGCTACGGCTAAACTTAGTGGCGTGAGCCTCTTCAAATCCGCCTCCACCGTGTCCCTTTGGACGCTTGCCTCGCGCATTACCGGTTTGGTGCGCGAGTCGCTTTTGGCGGCGCTGTTTGGCGCCAGCGCCATGACCGACGCCTTTAACGTCGCCTTTCGCATTCCCAACCTGTTTCGCCGCCTGTTTGCCGAAGGCGCTTTCAGCCAGGCTTTTGTGCCGGTGCTGGCCGCCACCCGGGCGCAGCACGGCGACGTTGCCACCAAGCAAGTGGTGGACAAAGTGGCCACCGTGTTGGCCTGGGCCTTGGTGCTGACCTGCGTGCTGGGCGTGGCGATTGCGCCCTGGATGGTCTGGGCCATGGCCAGCGGCTTGCAAAAAGACCCGCAGGGCTATGACGCTGCCGTGGTGATGACGCGCTTTATGTTTCCCTACATCGGCTTTATGTCCATGGTGGCGCTGTCCTCGGGCGTTTTGAATACCTACAAACGGTTTGCCGTGCCTGCGGCTACGCCGGTGCTGCTCAATGTATCCACCATCGCCGCCGCCTGGGGGCTTGCGCCGTGGTTTCGAACCCAGGGAATAGAGCCGATTTTTGCTATGGCCGTGGGCGTAATGGTGGGCGGCGTCTTGCAGTTGGCGCTGCAAATCCCGGCGCTGCGCGCGCTGGGCATGTTGCCGCGCTTCGGATTTGGGTGGTCGTCCCTCCGCGCGGCCTGGGCGGATCCGTCCACGCGCAATATCACCCACCTGATGGCCCCGGCGCTGCTGGGCGTGAGCGTGGCGCAAATCTCGCTGCTCATCAATACCCAGATTGCCTCGCACCTGCCCACCGGCAGCGTCAGCTGGCTAAGTTACGCCGACCGCTTGATGGAGTTCCCCACCGCCATGCTGGGAGTAGCGCTGGGCGTGGTGCTGATGCCGCAGCTGACTGCGGCCCGCGCTTCGGGCGACGCACAAGACTATTCTGCCTCGCTGGACTGGGGCTTGCGCATCGTGGTGCTGCTGGCCGTGCCTTGCGCGGTGGCGCTCTTGGTGTTTGCGCAGCCGCTGGTGGCGGTGCTTTTCCATTACAAGGCGTTTACCGCTTTTGACGTGGCGCAGACGGCGCGCGCGCTGCAGGGCTGGGGCGTGGGTCTGGTGGGCATTGTGGCCATCAAGGTGCTGGCGCCGGGCTATTACGCTAATCAAGACGTCAAGACGCCGGTGCGCATTGCCATTGCGGTGCTACTTCTTACCCAGCTGCTCAATTTGGCGCTGGTTCCGCTGTTTGCGCACGCGGCGCTGTCCTTGTCCATTGGCTTGGGCGCGGTGGTGAACGCCTTGTGGTTGCTGGTGGGCTTGCGTCGGCGCGGCATTTACCGCCCGTCGCCTGGTTGGGGCCGCTTTGTGCTGCAGGTGCTGCTGGGCGCAGCGCTGCTTTGCGGCTTTTTGCTATGGGCCGCGCAGGCCGTGGACTGGCTGCACATGCCAGGCCAGCACTTGCTGCGCATCGCCATGGTGGGGGCCGCAGTGGCTGGTGCGGCTGTGCTGTATCTCGCAGCGGTGGCGATCATGGGTATAAATCTGCGGCAATTCCTGCGCCGCTAAAGCCACGTAATATGCATCCCAAGATGAACATGAATTTATCCTTTGACGCGCCGGATCCGCTGGACTACTTTGCCGCTTTGGTGCAAAGCGATGAAAGTTTTCCGCTGCTCGAAGCCGCCGCTTGCCTAGGGCAGATCCAGCTGCCGGGCCTGGACGTGCAAGGTGTGCTGTCGCAGGTAGACACCTGGCAACAGCGCCTGCGCCAGCGCGTGGCCATCGACGCTGCGCCCATGGCCAAGCTCTTGCAGCTCAACCAGTATTTCTTCAAAGAACTGGGCTTTGGCGGCAACCTGAACGACTACTACGCCCCCGACAACAGCTTTTTGCACCACCTGCTGCAGTCGCGCCGGGGTATTCCCATCTCCTTGGCGGTGCTGTGGCTCGAATTGGCCTCTGGGCTGGGACTCGATGCCAGTGGCGTGAGTTTTCCAGGGCACTTTTTGGTCAAGATCAGCCTGCCCGTGGGGCAGGCGGTGATGGACCCGATGACGGGCCAGTCCTTCAGCCGCGAAGACTTGCTGACAATGCTCGAACCCTACCGGCCTGGCGGCATGGGCGAAGACTTTGATGTGCCCCTGGGCCTGTACCTGCAGGCCGCGCCCAGCCGCGACATCGTGGTGCGCATGTTGCGCAACCTCAAAGAAATCTACAAGAGCCAGCGCTACGGCGCCCAGTGGCTGGCGGTGCAAGAACGCTTGGTGGTGCTCTTGCCCGAAGGGTGGTCTGAATACCGCGACCGGGGCCTGGCCCATGCGCTTTTGGGCAACCACGGCGCGGCCTTGTCCGACCTGGAGTGCTACAGCGTCTACGCCCAAGACTCCGCAGACGCCGAGGCCATTGGCCGGCAGATGGAATTGCTGCGCGGGCAGCTCAAGTCCGCGCGCTAGGTCACCTGCCCGTCAATCGTCTCAGTGGTGCGGTCGCAGCTTTGGGCTTGTGCCGCGGTGGGGGTGACAAAGAGCACGGTCGCGCCTTGCTTGCGGTTGAACTGGCGTAGTAGATCAAACATGCCGTTCGCGCTACGCTTGGTTTCCCCGCGACTTGAATAATTACCGGCGATGACATTTCAAATTGATCTGAATAGTGCGAAAGCATTTTGTCGAGGTCATGGGCGTTCCACGAGTCGATCCAGTCTGTGGCGAAATGTTCAACAAAGGACTTATCCATTTTTGACACGCTCCAAAAAGTGAGATTGCGGTGCTTAGCGATGCACCCTAACGCAGGAGGCCACCGGCACACAACACACGCCGCGAAGCGACAGCATCATGTTGTGTGTCCGTGTGGGCCGACCAGTTAAACCGAAGCGTCACGGAACGCCCTCAGAACTGTATTCATCCGCGTCTGATAGCCAGCTCCTTGCATCTTGAACCATTCGAGTACATCTTGATCCACGCGCAGCGAAATGGATGCCTTGGAAGGCAATGGCTTCAGTCCTTTGCGAACCAAGCCGCGAACAATGTGCTTTATGTCAGCCTCCGGGTGTTCGGGCGTCGGCTTCACATCGCCAGCGCCAGACTTAAGGCGCGCCCAATCAGTTTTGGATTTCATCGAAGTAGATTTGCGACTCGCGCTTGGTTGCTTTTCGGAAAGAGATGACGCGGATTTCATATTCATTCTCCGTATGTACGACTGAAACAGTGATGCCAGCGAGCAAGCCCAGCGTAACGAAGCGTTGCTCGCCGTAGGTGAAACGGTCATCTTCAAAAGTGAACGTCATGCCTTCAAAAACGCTTGCGGCATCTACGAAGTCAAGACCATGGGCTTTAATGTTCGCTGCACGTTTCGTTTCTGACCAAGTGAACTCCATACGTGAAGTGTATATACGAAACGTATTGGCATCAAGCAATACTTATTTTACGGTTTAACGTTTGACATGCGAGGCATGACCCGGCTTGCCGGGGCGTGTCCTATCGAAGGGGTTAGGCCTCATTGAGCGCGTGACAGTGCGTGACACTTCTTGTACTTCTTGCCAGAACCGCAGAAGCAAGGATCGTGATCGCGCATGCCACGATTCAGCATTTCGCCGAGAGCCATTTGGTGGCGAACAACCGGTTCGATCACCGCTCGGTCAAGGATAACGGGCTCACCAAGTTTGCCGACTCTCGTGATATTGAACAAGTGCTTCGAGAGCGCAATGAAGTCGCTGATCAGCACATCGTCTCTGAGGGCCATCCTTGCGTTATCAACGTATTCACCCGTGTAGGTTCGACGAACATCGGGGACGAACAAGATCTGTACTTCTCCGCCATCCTTTGGTGTCACATCGATCAACTTGCCATCTTCCGCCTTCCAGACCGCATGAAGTTCCGCTTCCAAGTAGGTATTGGGCCATTCCCAAATCGTCCAGCCGATTACTCGAGTTCCGCCTTTTGCGGCAATGAGCGCTTGTACATTGTTGAAGCAGTCGTTCGGAGATGACTCTGCGGATGGCGTAACGCAAACCCAACTTGCTGTTGCACCGGGAGCAAGTTGAGTCACGAAGCGGGCGACGGCCTTCGAGATGGACGTTGGTGAACGGGTGTGCATTTTGGATGAGGCCTAACGTTCGAGCTAAGGGCGACGACGGCAGGACGCCGGGCCCGGGCTGGCGAAAATGTACCGCGTACCGCCAGACCGGGCCTGGTGGCCTGCCGTTGGCGCTCCGCTTGAGCGAGGGGTTAGGCGTCACTCGGCGGCGCTGCCAATAGCTATGTGGATTGGTTGACGACAATTACCTTGGCCGGTTAACGACAACTATGTTGGCCGGTTAGAGGCCTACACCGGGCGGGTCCGGGAGGCGGGGCTACCGTTGGACCTTCGAACACAAATCGAAGGTAGCAAGCA
>Ga0209500_10000491_pt1 | contig 33978 bp, 33 predicted proteins | sample S_140212_EF_Meta_FD_187323 | JGI IMG/M metagenome (GOLD analysis project Ga0209500, IMG submission 187323) | Freshwater microbial communities from Lake Simoncouche, Canada to study carbon cycling - S_140212_EF_MetaG (SPAdes) (version 2) | ecosystem: Environmental > Aquatic > Freshwater > Lake ...
CATTGCCCCATTTCATTCTACGAGGCCTCCCATGACTCATGCGTCCACGCCGGCCTACACCTACTTAGACGTTGCCAAGATGATTGATCACGCCCTCCTCGCTCCGACGCTCACGGAGGATGACCTAGAGACAGGCTGCCGACTGGCCCTTGCGTACAACGTAGCCAGCGTTTGCATCATGCCGTTCGGGCTCAGGCGGTGTGCCGAAGTACTGGCCGGATCGGCTATCAAGGCCAGTACGACGATCGGCTTTCCACACGGCGCCAACACAACACGCACCAAGATGACCGAAACACTGCAGGCTCTCGAGGATGGCGGCGATGAACTGGACATGGTTGTCAACATCTCGCAGGTGCTCAGCGGCAACTGGGACTACGTTCGCGCCGACATCCGGGCTGTCACCGACGCCACGCACGCTGCGGAGCAGAAGATCAAAGTGATCTTCGAGAACTGCTACCTCAATGACACGCAGAAGATTCGTCTCTGTGAGATTTGTGGCGATCTGGGTGTCGACTGGGTCAAGACGTCCACTGGCTACGGCAGCGGTGGCGCTACGATGGAGGATCTGGCACTGATGCGGAAGCACTCCCCGGCGAGCGTGCAGGTGAAGGCCTCCGGTGGCATTCGCGATCTCGACACGCTTCTCAAGGCGAGGGAACTAGGCGTAACCCGCTGCGGTGCGTCTCGCACCCAAGAGATTCTCGAAGAGGCCAACCGCCGGTTGGCTCCTTCTTCACGCGAGTGACATACAACAGTGCGCCTATTCGGAGCCAACTCTTGAAGCATTGCCGTTGATCCGGCTATCCTTTCAGCCGGCTCGTGGTGCAGGCGTTCTCGTGCGAGTCATGATCCATATAGACATCGAATGGCACGCATTGTTGAGTAAGCCATTTCATCTTTTCCGCATTCCAGAGGCTAGCGTGGTACGCGTATTGCGATTCACATGCGTTGCCCTGGCGATTGCGGCCTGCACCACGTGCATGACGGAGTCAGAGGCAGGCGGTGGGCCGGAAAATGTATTCCTCGTCGTGAACCCATCCAGCAGTGACAGCCTGGCCGTCGCCAATGTTTTTGCGGCTCTGCGAGGGATTCCGCCGATCAACGTCTTCATGCTGCCGTGGCAGGGCAGTCACGAGAGCATTTCCATCGCTACTTTTCGGCAGGAATTACTGCAGCGGATTCTACGTGCAATCGATAGTCGCAAGTTGTCGCCGCAGATCGACTGCATTGCGTACTCGTGCGATTTTCCTTGGCGCATCGACTTTGCTGAGGAGTTGCCCCCGGAACTCGTTGGCAAGGATAAGTTTCCTTCTGGCTCGATCACTGGCATGACGATGCTCCATGCGGCAGTGCAGAGTGGAAAGGGCTACTTCGATCCAGCCAGCAATCGTTACTGGCGGCCGCTCGGGGGGGACGCAATGCCAGCGGCCACGAATGGCTTTCGGAGTTGGTATGGATGGGGATCGCAAGGAGAGTTGTTGGAGTCGGGCGGTTTTAGGTATCTGTTGTCTGTGATGCTGGGCGTGACGAACGGACGAGGGAACACCGTGCCAGAGATCGTGCGGTCGCTGAGCGCCGCCGCCGGTGCAGACGGCACTCGACCAGATGGAACGGTCTATTTTGTCACCAACTCCGATGTTCGCACCACCACGCGGAGCGGCGTTTTTCCGGCGGCAGTGAAAGCACTCGAACTGCTTGGCGTGAAGAGCGAGATTGTCTCGGGCACTTTGCCCATTAACAAACGCGACGTGGCTGGGCTGATGATTGGTGCCGCTGACTTTGATTGGCCAGAGTGCGGCAGCACGATTTTGCCCGGGGCGATCTGTGAAAATCTGACCAGCTATGGCGGTATCTTCACGCCCTCTGCAGGCCAGACACCGCTCTCTGAATTTATGCGAGCTGGAGCTGCCGGATCGAGTGGCACAGTGATCGAGCCCTATGCCATTCAAGCGAAGTTCCCACACGCAGCGATTCAGGTGCATTACGCCCGCGGCGCAACTCTCGCGGAGGCTTTCTACCAATCGGTGCGATCGCCGTATCAATTGCTCGTAGTGGGCGATCCGCTCTGCCAGCCGTGGGCTGCGATCCCAGTGGTGGAAGTTGTCCTTGCGCCCGACTCGCGGCAACTCAAGTTTGGGGAGACGATTTCCGGTTCGATCGACCTCGAACCTCGAGCGCGTGTGCCGGGTGGCGGAACCGTGGATCGATTCGAGTTTTTCATTGACGGCGTTCGCATCGGCCAATGCGGACTGGACGGACACTTTTCGCTGGATACATCGCAGATGGCCGATGGGCACCACGAATTTCGCGTTGTTGCGATCGAATCCTCGCCCATCGAAACGCAAGGCCGTTGGATACTCCCGGTGTCGTTTGCCAATCACTCCCGTGCGTTGAGCCTCAAGGTGGAGCCGCGTCGAGTGAAGCCTTCTGGCACGGTGCGTGTGAGCGTGGATGGGCTGGGCCTCGACAGCGTGACGGTGTTTTCGATGGGCCGCGTGCTGGGTCGCACCAACGGGGCGCAAGCCGCAATCGAAGTGCCGGCCGATGTTCTCGGCCGTGGGAGCGTTACGATCCGCGCCACCGGTCGATTTGGAGCTGGCGCCATCAACAGCGTCAATGCTTCTCCCGTGACGATCGAGGTTGCTGACGCACCGTAGATATCGGGCAGCGGAAGCTCGAGGAGCCTTCGGGCGTATCCTCGCCCTCGGCGAGGGTACTTCTGCCGCACTCATTATCGGCAATGGGCCACCAGGCATCCGCGCCAGAGAAAAATCAGAGTGCGGTCTTAGCGAACCAGATTGGTTGCTGGCAACAAGGCCAGATCGGAACGGCCAGATGCAGCAGGCAGAGGCGAGTGCTCTTGGCTCTTGGAGGCCCCAACGGCGTGTGTTTTTGAGATGTGGCTGACAAAATCATGGCTCGCACCCTGCAACACAAACACCTCACTGGCATTCTGGGGCGCACCGTGGGGCCGCACGATGCAGATCACTTCGGCCTTGCCCGCTTGTTGACGCACGTGGTCGAGCAGGGCCCGCTCGCCAGTTGAAAGGGCTTCGGGAGGGGGGCTGCCAGTGGATGCAGCCATGTCATCGGCAACAGGATGTGCATCAATGGAGGCCGTCGGCACTGCGTCGGCTCGATCCCGCCTGTCGAACGACACCGGTGGCATTTCCGCAGGCATGCCCGGCACGGTTCCAGCGACGGCATCGGCTACACTGCCGCTGGGATAGGCGCTGCGATACACGAAAGCAAGGCCGACCTCGTCGAGCTGTTCGTGGATCGTTGGTAGGGCAGCAAAGAGCCCTTCGTTATCGGTCGGATCGGCGGCGTTGCACACGCCAATGAGCGTGCCGTCGATCGCAAAAAGTCCTCCGCCGCTGCGTCCCTGCACCGGCTGGCCGGCCACCTGCACGTTGGCGGGGCCGAGATATTTGTCGACGGCCGTCACTTGGCTGTGATTAACCGTCGGCTCTTTGCCGCCGTTGCACCCGACTGTGGCAACAGGTTCGCCGGGTGTAGTCGTCCGGTTCTGTCCTCCAACGCGCGCCGGTTTTAACTTCTCATCGGTAAAGATGCTGACCAAGGCCAGATCGCGCTTGAGATCCCACGATACCACTTGCCCGGCCAAGCCCTTGGGTGCGCCGGGACCAAAGAGATCCACTTCGATGCGTCCCTTCCCCTTTGAATCGCGAAAGATGTGACCACATGTCAGGATCAGCGCCTCGCCCTGCCGACAATCAACCACCGTGCCCGTGCCCCACGACACCCCTTCGGCATCGTTCACTCGCAGCCTTGCTGTGGAGATTATGAGCCGCTCTTCGAGTGCCGCTTTCGCAGGGCCAGCTAAGGGGAGATCGCCAGCTGATTCGGCCGAGGCACGGCTCGCAAAGTTTTCTGAGCTTGTTGCCTGCGACTGGACAAGAGCGTGTGATGTATCGAGCGAATCCATCGTCGTGGTCTGCGTCTGGCTGCCACTGTTGCTACCACTCTTTGCTGTCCCCTTCTGTTGACTCACCAACGCCGGAACGAATGGATGAGGCACAACGGGGGGTTCGGTAGAGAGCGGCACGTCGCGGGTGGTGGAAGGTAGCGGAATACCTGGAATGCGTGGTGAATCAGCCACCGGCGGCATTGGCGTTGCCGTGTTATCGGCCAGAGATTCAGCCACATTTCCTGTTGCTACACGGCTTTTTGCGAGCAGTTTTTCCAGTTCGCCCTGCGTGGTCGCGCCGTTAATGCGGCCCACCTCATTTCCTTTCACCAAGAGCACATAGCAGGGCACACCCGTCACGCCGAAGCGCCGTACCAGATCACCTTCGGCGTCTACATCGACGTGCCGTACGATCCACCCCGCAGCGGCGATCTCGCCGATCAGCGGGGCCATTGAACGGCAGGGGCCGCACCAAGTGGCCGAAAAATCAAGCAGGATGATGTCGCCGGAGGCCATCGCGGCTGGCACACTTTTGGGTGCAACAGCAGGTGGATTTGCCTGGGCCACAGCGGCCACAACACACACGACAAGGCTGGTAATGATCGTGGCGGCAGCCCTTCTACCGATACTCGCCGGACGCAGTAGCGTGGCTCGAAGAGACAAGATCATCCGGGGCTCCATGGAGGTGCGGGTTGTGCGGGGCGGGATACTGCCCTGTGATTCCCGACACGACAAGACCATTTTTGCCGCGCCACCACCGCCAATGCCCTTCCCAGTCGGCCCTTTTTCGCGCTGTTTCCACGTTTGAACCAACCTTCTTACAATTCGCGTTCCCAACCGACCCGAAGTGCACTATGCCCCAACTACGCAGCCGCCGAATCCTCGTTACTTCCGCGCTCCCCTACGCCAATGGCCACATCCATCTGGGGCATCTGGTCGAATACATTCAGACCGACATCTTTGTGCGGTTCCAGAAGCTCCGCGGCCATCGTGCCATCTATCTCTGTGCTGACGACACGCACGGCACGGCAATCATGATTCGCGCGAGGGCCGAAGGCCGCAGCGAAAAGGATCTGATTGCTGGAATGCGAGAGGCTCACCTAGCCGACTTTGCAGGCTTTCAAATCGCCTTCGATCACTACGGTAGCACTGACAGCGACGCCAATCGGCAACGCTGCGGTGAAGTGTGGCAGTCGCTGCGGGCCCGTGGGCTTGTGACATCTCGCGAGGTCAAACAACTCTACGATCCCGTGGCCGGCGTGTTTCTTGCTGACCGCTTCGTACGAGGCACATGCCCCAAGTGTAATGCTGCCGACCAGTACGGCGATTCGTGCGAGCAGTGTGGTGCCACATACAGTCCCGCCGATCTCATCCATCCCACAAGCACGCTCTCCGGTGCTCGGCCCGAAGTGCGGTCTGCCGAGCATCTGTTTGTAACGCTCGAAACGCTCCACGAGTTTCTCAACGAGTGGACGCAGCACTCCGGTGCTCTCGACTTGCAGATCGCCAACTATCTCTCTGGTCACTTTTTAGGCGCACCTCTTCGGGATTGGGACATCTCCCGTCCAGCCCCCTATTTCGGCTTCGAAATCCCAGATGCCCCAGGCCACTTTTGGTATGTCTGGTTCGACGCACCGATCGGCTATCTCGCGGCAACGAGTGAATGGTGCGATGCGCACGGCGAGTCATTTGACGCTTGGTGGCGACGGGGGGATGCCAACGTACCTCCGGCTGAGATCCATCATTTTATTGGCAAAGACATCACCTATTTTCATACGCTTTTCTGGCCAGCCATGCTGGAGGTGGCGGGCCTGTCGCTGCCGTCGCGGGTGCGAGTTCACGGGTTCCTCACCATCAATGGGCAAAAGATGTCGAAGAGCCGCGGCACATTTGTGCTCGCCCGCAGCTATCTCGACCACCTCGATCCCGGAATGCTGCGTTACTTCTACGCGTCCAAGCTCTCGGGCAGCATCGACGACATTGATCTCAATCTGGAAGAATTTGCTGCCAAGGTGAATTCTGATTTAGTTGGCAAAGTGGTAAACCTTGCCAGTCGCACGGCGCGATGGTTGGAGGCAACCGGCCTGTCGCATACCTATCCCGACGACGGCGGCCTCTTTGCGCAGGCTGCAGTCGATGGCGTTGCGATTGCGGAAGCCTACGAGCAGGGCGACTTTGCCCGTGCCATGCGCACCGTGATGCTCGCGGCCGATAGGGCCAACGTGTATGTCGATACAGAGCAGCCATGGAAACTCGCCAAGGCTGGGCCGGAATCTGCCGGAAAGCTCCAGGACGTGGCCTCTGTAGCGATCAACCTCTTCCGGCAGTTGGCCGTGTATCTGTCGCCTGTGCTGCCACACTTTTCTGAACAAGTTGGTGCCCTCGTCGGAGGCCAGATCACCTCATGGGAGGAATCGCAACGCCCGCTCGAGGGCGTTGCCATCGGAGTCTTTCAGCCACTCATGCGTCGCGTGGAAGCGGCGCAGATGGAAGCGATGCTTGCCGCATCGCTTCAGCAGTCGTGCAAACCCGTCAAGGAAACCGCATCCATGCTCACCCCAGCCGAATCAGATGCCACCCGTGTCGCCCACACCCCGATCGACTCAGGAGAGGCCCTCGCGGCCGAACCGCTGGCCCCGGAATGCACAATCGACGATTTCTCGAAGATCGATCTGCGTGTAGCTCGCATCGTCTGTGCCGAAGAAGTGGCTGAAGCCAAAAAATTACTCAAGCTCACAATCAGCTTGGGCGGCGACACCGTTCGCACCGTGTTCGCTGGCATCAAGGGTTTCCACACACCAGAATCGCTCGTAGGCCGATTGGTTGTTGTGGTTGCCAACCTCGCACCTCGGCAGATGAAATTTGGTTTGAGCGAAGGGATGGTGGCTGCCGCCAGCGGTGCCGGTGCCCAAGGTGTCTATCTGCTTTCCCCAGATTCCGGTGCCCTGCCTGGAATGCGTCTGCACTAATTGTGCCCCCCTCATTGGTAGAATGAGTGTGTGGTTCCGAATATTCATTTTGGGACACAGACATCTCGTAACCTAGGAGATTCTCTCATGGCACGCTCAACGATTGTTTTTCCGACTGATTTTTCGACTGCCAGTGATGCGGCGCTCTCGTATGCCGAAGCAGTGGCCAAGCAGTCGAGCGCACGGCTCTTGATCGTGCACGTGGAGGAACCGCCGCTGGCATATGGCGGCGGAGAACTCTATTACGGCCTTCCTGAGCCAAGTTCGGAACGGATTCTCTCGATGCTGGAGGCTGTAAGGCCTTCTGATCCGTCGGTACCCTTCATACACCGACTCGCGATGGGTGATCCTGCTGGCGAAATTGTACGGATTGCCCGCGAGGAGAACGCCGACTCAATTGTGCTGGGCACGCACGGTCGCACTGGCATGATGCGACTTTTGATGGGGAGCGTGGCAGAGGCTGTTGTACGATGGGCGTCATGTCCTGTGTTGGTCTACCGTGAGTCGCCGAAGAAATTGGCCGACAGCAAACCGATGGCTGTCCGCGTCTGAATCCGATGTGGAGCGATTGTCCATGCCCGTGCGGTCAACACGATCGATTCTAAAACTTCGAGCCGACGTTCGCACAAGCCTGCGTGGTCTGTTCGACGGTCTCGGGTTTCTAGAAGTTGATACACCTGTGTTGTTGGAAGAGGTGTTGCCGGAGCCGCACATCGAACCGATTGCCGTGCATCTGGATGGGAGTGATCGGCCGGTCCATTATCTGCAGGCCAGTCCCGAAGCGATGATGAAACGGCTGCTCGCAGCTGGCTCGGGTTCGATCTATCAGTTTGCTCGTTCCTTTCGCGCCGGCGAGCGAGGCCGTTGGCACGGTGTCGAGTTTGTGCTGCTGGAATGGTATGCACCCGGCACCACGCTCGACGAAACGGCTGCGGTGCTCCAGCGGCTCTGCGCAGAAACGCTCAACACGAGCGGCCTCGAGCGCATCACGTGCGCCGATGCTTTTCAGAAACTCGCCGGCGTTGATGTGCTGACCGCATCGCTTGACGACTGGCGCGAGGCAGGACGGAGGGCCGGGCTCGAACTGCCGAGGTCGCATGCAGCAGGGGCAGACGATTGGTTTGAAATAATTCTGTCGGAGGTGCTGACGCCGAGGTTGGGGCGAGGCCGGCCGACGATGTTGGAATCCTGGCCGGCATCGCAGGCTGCGTTTGCAAAGATCGATCCCTGCGATAGTCGAATCGCACGGCGATTTGAACTCTTTGTCGAAGGCGTGGAACTGGCCAACGGCTGGGAGGAAGAAACCAGTCGAGAGGTGCTGCGGGAACGGATTGACACGGCCAATCAGGTGCGTGCAGCGGATCGCCGCAGCGTGCTACCGTTGCCGCTGGCGTTACTGGAGGCACATGGCGACGCCATGCCGTCAGGCGTTGGTGTCGCATTGGGATTTGACAGACTAGTGATGCTCAAAGCCGGAACTGACTCCATCCACGCCGTCCGCTGCGTGTAGCGTCGTCGTGGCAAACCAGAGCAGGCGGCACACGTACACCACATGCGTCTCGCGCGCATTCGACTTTGGTGTAGCACCGGCAAAGGGGCGGCAAAAGTCTCCTCGCGTGGGCCGCGGCGGCCCACGGCTCGTCGAGCGTTCGCCGACCCCATCGCCTCCCTTTTCATTTTGCCTGTTTCGCCGCTAGAGCTATCCTGAAGAACTCTAGAACGCGCAGCGAATGATCGTCCATCGTTCGCTTGCACGCCCCTGCTGAGCCGATACCGTTGACTCAAGGATAATGGCCAACGTCATTGAGGCGGCAGCGGATTCTGTGGGAGCATCGGGAGCAACGAGGCACGGGCCCACCGTCGCCCGCACCAGCCAACCCCCGGCACGTTCTTCCACAGGGCCTTCGCACCGCAGCGCACAGGCCGCGCGTGGGCCGCAGGCCGCAATTGCCTCGACGGCTGGTATGGCCTCGGGCTCACACATGCTTTTCGCATCGGTCAATCGTCCCTGCTGGATGGCCTCGATCCAAAGCCTCGCCGCAGCAGTCGCCCGTGTGCCCGCTAGCCAATGGCCCATCACTGTTGCACTCACGGCCTGCGACCCAAAGCCGACCGACAAGGCCAGCCCAATCAGTGCAAGCAACCGACCGGCCTTTTTTGCCCCCTCGCGATTGACATCCGCGATGGCCACGATCGCCAGAGCCATTCCCACCAGTGGCAGCACCCAGAGGAGAGGGCTGACAATCGCCAACGCAGAGAGTCCGCCCGCTGCGACTGATGCCACAGCCACCGCACTGACAGGCCGATACGATGCGCTACTTTCCGTTTCTTTCAGTGCGTTCATAGAAATATCGAATTACTTCGATTGTACTCGCAATGCCTCTTCCCCCTCCAACTTCAACCGTCGATCAGCATACCTCAGAATAAAGCGAGCGTCTGAATCAAAGGAGTGGTCTGGGCTGCCAAACGGGCCACTGCGAGAGGCATTTCGAACCCACTGCAGCCACTTTCGGTCGGGTGCGAGGCCGAAGAAGAGATTCTTTTCCGGCGTCGGCTGCACGATGTCTCGCGGCACCGCTGCAGTATGGAGCGAGGCCGCTGTAAACGCCACCATCAACCAGCCCACGATCATCGCTATGGCTGGGGCCCCGAAGAATTCCACCTGCCGCAGGAATTTTACTTTTGTCCGCGATGTGCGGTCGGTGACCTCCCGCAGCACCAGCAACACCACGCTGAAGATCGCCCAGATCGAAAGGCTATCCAGCAGATAGGTATACGACGGCAGGTGCCGCTCTAAAGAGTTGGCCAAGACCTCATACCACGCCGTTGCAACGCTGGCTGCCAGCAGCACATTGAGCAGTGTCACCAATCCGGTCCAGAGTCCTTCCCGCGTCAGCATGAGCGTCACGGCGATGAACACAATGAGCAAGACAAGATTCAGGATCATGAAATCGTTCCAGGATTACGTCGAAGCCTTCGTCGCAAAAATTCTCTGCATTTCGTCGAGCGATGTTGTGCCATCAAGCACAAGCCGCATACCGTCATCCCGCAGCGGCCGCATGCCATCCTTGATGGCGGCCTGTTTGAGCACCTTGGCATCGGCTTTGAGAGCAATCGACTGCTTGATGGTGGCCCCTGAGGCCAGTTCGAAAATAGCAGTGCGGCCAAAATATTTACTGCCCACGCAAAGCCTGCATCCGTGCTGCGAGGCCCGGCGTAGGTGGGGCAGTTGCTCCTGTGTTTTTCTGAGCCGGGCTAGAAACTCGGGAGGCGTTGGATACTCGTCGCGGCATTTTGGGCAGAGTTTTCTCACCAGTCGCTGGGAAAGGGAGCCCAGGAGCGATCTGCCCAACTGCTCATGCGGCACGCCGCAGGCTAAGAGTTTCGCGATCGCTTCGACCGCGTCGTTTGCCTTGAGACTGATGATTACAAGTTGCTGTTGATCGGCCAGCGAGGCCAGTTGGACCGCGAGATCCCGATCGCGGAGGTCACGAGTGATGATTGCACGGGGATAGTCCCGCAGGGCGAGATCCAAGACGGCCACAGGCGTGCGGCCCGCCCGAGCGTCGAATTGGATCGGCTTGACGTTTTGAATCTCTCGCGGCGGTGAGGCAGCGTCTTCAATCGAGATAAAATCTCGCACCAACCGGTCGGCCGACTGCACCACCACGTCAAACGTAGTCGAGAGCCCGGATCCCGGCGGCGACGACAGCACGAGCAGCCCATTTTCGAGCGAGAGCAACTCTCTTATGCGATCCGCTATGGGCTGTGGCATGCCCACATCACGAGCATTGCTATAGATGAGGCCGCTGGATTCGACCTGCACGAGCAACTGCTCTCCGGAGGCAGCACGCTGGGCTGTCAGCCGACAGTTTCTGGGCTTCCCGTCGACTTGCATCGCAAATGTGCCGGTTTGCTTGCTGCGGCGATCGTGCGGATCGAGGCCGGCAAGCACCTTGAGCGCCGCGAGCAGGGAGTCGCCCAGCGGAATGGCCAGTGGTGGAGCATCGCCCCAGAGCTCTGGCATTTTTTTAGTCTGCACAGATTGCAGCACTCGCACTACGCCCCAGACTCCATCCACTTCGTGTCTCGCATTGACTGCTGCCGGAGTCCACAAGAATGTGAGGCTGGATGCCCGTGCTACAACCGCCGCCACCATCGACTTGCGAGCCTCTTCGAAGCCGGGCATTGCTGCAGCCCGCTGGCTGCGCACCGTATTTTCGTCGGGCGTTTTTCCACCGGCTCCCATGAGCACAACGGTGGGGAGCATTTCTGACTGACCATCTGCCGATGTGCTGATCTCAATCCCAAACGGACTCAGCATTCTGGCAAGGATTCGACGGCCATGCCACAGCGTGAGTACCCGCTCCGATTGTGGCACCTGCTTGTTGCGGAGCATGCTATAGACGATCACCGGCGTGAGCCAGGCAGCGGCCATGAGAAAGTAGCCCACGATTGCCATCGGGATCCACCACGCCAGCAGAGCAAAAACCACAAACGGAAAGGCCACCAACGCCCCCCAGAGATTCGGATGGATGTTGTGCTGCGTGCTATCCCGAGTGACCCAGTCGCTTGTGGCCGTCCAACCCACGACCCACAGCCACCAGATCACCAGCGGCAGGATCGCCAGCCCACCTCCGGTGCCACGAGAGAGCCACTCAGGGCTGGGTGTGGGCCACGGGCCATCGGCCCATGCCTGTGCGGCGGGAAGGCTGGCTCCCAGCAACAACGCATACCATCCACGCATGATCCGGCCGCCGCGGCATCCCATCAAGTGACCCCGATGCCCTTGAGGGCCATCGTCAGTGCCTCTCGATTGGGCGCGATCTCGAGTGCATCATGCCGATCGATCAGCCCTTGATCGATCAGGCTCTTGAGGCTCATTGTAAAGTCCTGCATGCCGTCGCGAAATGATTTTTTGATGTGGTCGGCCAAGAGATGTTCCTGTTCTTCGAGCACGTATTTCCGAACCAACACATCAAAGAACATCACCTCGCAGACCGGCACTCGGCTCACGCCAGGCTTGATTGACTTCAGCAGTTTTTGGGCCACGATGCCTTTCATGTTGAAGGCAATTGCACTGCGAATGGCCGCGTGTTCCTCCTGCGGAAAGAGGTCAAGAATGCGGGTGATGGTGCTGGCGGCGCTGGCTGCGTGAATCGTGCCAAACACGAGGTGGCCAGTTTCGGCAGCATGAATCGCCGTTTTAAAGGTTTCCACGTCTCGCAACTCGCCAACCAAGATGATGTCTGGGTCTTCGCGGACGGCGTGCTTCATCCCGATTTCGAAATTCTTCACATCCGTGCCCACTTCGCGCTGGTTGATTAGGCACTTGTCTTCCGTAAAAACAAACTCGATCGGATCCTCGAGCGTGAGGATGTGCTTGCGGTAGTTTTGGTTGATGTAGTTGAGCATCGAACCGATCGTGGTGCTCTTGCCGGAGCCCGTCACGCCGGCCAGCAAAACCATCCCTTGGTCGAGTTGGCAGAGCCGCTCGATTGCCGGTGGTAGAAACAGCCCTTTGAAATCGGGAATCGTGTTGTTGACGCGGCGGGCAACCATGCCGAGCGAGCCCTGCTGGTAGAGCAGGTTCACTCGAAACCGCCACTTGACGCCGTCCACTACAGTGGTGGAGGCGAAGTCGCAGCCACCATCGGTCTCTAGGATTTTGCGCTGCCGCTCGTCGAGCATTGGCAGGCACAGCCGGTTCATTTCCTCGTCGTCAATACGGGGTGACTTGAGCGGCTGGAGCGCACCCTTGACGCGGATGATTGGGGGCTGGCCGACTTTCAAATGAAGATCGCTGCCTTGGAGTTTGACGAGCGCCTCCAGCAGCCTGCCGATCTCGGAAGCTGGCCGTGCCGCCGCACCGGCTCCGCCAGAGCCGTTTGATTTTACATCGCTGGGTTGTGGGTGAGGTGTGGCCATGGGAGGGCTGCGGGCAGTGGGAGCGATCCCGAATTCAAGGGCGATGAGTGAAAAAGACTAAAGGGCAGCCGGCCAGTGGGCTAGGGTGTGTCGGTGGGCACGATCGTGATCGGGCGAACGGGAATGCCCCGTTTCAAAAAAAGTTCTTTAACTTCTTGAATCGTACACTCTCGGAAGTGGAAGATGCCAGCCGCTAGGGCCGCATCGGCCCCGCCATGCTGGATGACATCGGCCAAATGCTCGGGTTTGCCGGCGCCGCCGCTGGCCACGACCGGAATCCCAACGGCTCGGCTTACGGCTGCAGTGATCTCTAGATCGTAGCCGTCGCGAGTGCCGTCGCGATCCATGCAGGTCAGCACAATCTCGCCTGCACCCAGCAACTCCACCTGCCTGGCCCATGCCACGGCCTCGAGTCCTGTGGCCACTCGGCCGCCGCTCACAAACACCTCCCACATCTCGCGGCCGTCCCGCCACACTCGCTTGGGATCGATATTCACCACGGTGGCGCAGCTGCCTAGCCGATTGGCCACAGCCGTCACCAACTCGGGCGTGCGCACGGCGGCCGAGTTGATGCTCACTTTTTCCGCACCGGCCTGAATGAGTTGGCAGGCATCTTCGAGCGTCCGGATGCCGCCCCCCACCGTGAACGGCATGAAGATCGTTTCCGACACGCGCCGCACAACGTCGAGCATGATGGCCCTGCCTTCGTGGCTGGCCGTGATGTCGAGAAACACCAATTCATCGGCCCCCTCGTCCTCATAGCGCGCCGCCACGGCAACCGGATCGCCGGCATCGATGAGATCCAGAAATCGCGTTCCCTTGACGACGCGGCCTTGCTCCACGTCGAGGCAGGGAATGATGCGTTTGGCGAGCATGCGATGGGTGTCCTGAGGGTCTGAAAAAGCGCATGGCGCGAAGCAGATCGTGTATCCGTGGGAAACCTAAACTGTCTTGGTGGGGCTCTGAGCAGAACGAATCGTGCCCTCGGTCGGGCTGGAAGCCGTGGCATAGAGCCGCTTTGCAATCCGACCTGCCAGAAACGCTTGACGTCCAGCGTAGCACGCTGCCCGCATCGCTTGGGCCATAAGCAGCGGATGCTGGGCGTGCGCAATCGCAGTATTCAGCAGGACTCCATCTACACCCAGTTCCATCGCTGCAGCCACATCGCTGGCTGTGCCTACACCCGCATCCACAATGACTGGGTAGTTGGGATCGCCGTCCTTCAAATACTCTATGCAGATGCGGAGGTTATTGGCGTTGAGAATGCCTTGTCCCGAACCGATCGGGCTGCCTGCGGGCATCACGCTGGCCGCACCGAGATCCTTGAGGCGTTTGGCAATGACGGGATCGTCGCTTGAATAGACGAGCACCGAAAAGCCATCGGCCACCAATCGGGCTGTGGCCTCCAGCGTGCCCACCGGATCTGGCAGGAGCGTGCGGGTGTCGCCAAGTACCTCCAACTTCACCCACTCCGATCCGGCGTTGCCGATGTCTCGCAATAACTCGCGTCCCAGCCTCGCCACGCGAACGGCATCGTCGGCCGTAAAACAACCGGCTGTATTGGGTAGGAGCGTATAGCGAGACGCATCGATGTGGTCGAGGATGTTTTGGCCGGCCGCGTTGACCAGTCGCTCGCGACGCACTGCAACGGTCACGCAATCGGTGCCAGAGGCATCGAGGCATTTTGCCATCTCCGCGTAGCTGGCATATTTTCCTGTGCCCACAACCAGACGGCTGGCAAGCGATACGCCGCCGACATGAAGCTTCCCGTCGGCAGGCTCGATCGCCTCGGAATCGTTGGCCGAACGTGCTGTGGATATGGCGGGAGTGATCATCGGGTTGTCAGCGTGTCAGCGGTCAGGTTGGCGTGCATTGAGGGCGAGAATCAACAAGAGATACCGCGCAGCAGTGAAAACACAAGCCAGTCAACCGCCGCCCACGAGCGTGACGATCTCAATGCGATCGCTGGCTTGCAGCAGGCAGCCTCCCAAGTGGGCTCGCGGCACGATCTGCTCATTCACTTCAACGGCCAGCGGCCGCCCAGCAAAACCCAGCGACGCCACAAGGTCGAGCACGCTGGATCCGGCGGTTGCCGCGTACGATTCGCCATTGACTGTAATGGCCAGCGACGCGGCCTGATTGGAAGCGGGCTGCATGTCCGTCATCGACTTCGTCATTTATTTGGCCTTGCCGCCACCGCCTCGCGGCCGTGCCACATCCAGCAGCACAAACTCAGACATCGCCGGTCCGCCAGCCTGCCCGTTCCAGGGGATGCCGTAAGCGGCAGTCGTCCCGGTTGATGAGTCAGTCACATAGAGCACCGAACCAGCCAGCGGCATGCCTCGCCCACGGCTCATTTCGCCCAAGCCCGAAATCAACAAAAACTTTGGATTCTTGGCTTGGCCTGCCTTAAAGCCCAAGTCTTTGAGCACATTGTATTTATAAGCCACCGCAAACTTTGAAGTGGCGGCATTGAGCACACCGCCAGACAGATCGCCCGTCTCAAAATCGAGCATGAAGAACCCTTCGACGTTGCCGTCGATCGGCGCCGTACAAATCGCAAACGACTCATCGGCTAGGGATGTCACGGCAAACACCTTGGGCACCTGCCCAGCGGGAGTCGATGCAATCGAAGCTGTTTTCGTTCCAACTACAAACCCAGTTGCCAAGATGAAGGCACCACCGACTAACCAAGCACACGCGCGAACGAACACGACAAACATGACACACGATTCCTTTCGAGGGTTGAGAGAACAGCGAGCGTTACTTTTTTTCTTTACGCTTGGCGGCTTCAGGCTTCGCGGCTTCGGGCTTGGCGGGCTCAGGCTTGGCGGGCTCAGGCTTGGCGGCTTCGGGCTTGGCAGCAGGTGTCTGCGGCATGACAGACAGTTTAAATTTGCCCAGCGTGTGCGTGCCGTCGGCATACTGCTGATCCAGCGTGAAAGCCAGCACGCCACCGGCTGGAATCTTTACGTCTGGCGCAATGTCGAATGTGGCAGCGTGCGCCTTGCCGGTCTCGCCGCTGACGCCCCAGCCAGTTTCAGGCTTGTCGTCGATGGCCCCTGCCACGCCGTAGCCACCCTGCTCAAAGTCGGCCTTGGCACCGGAAAATTTCACGGGTATGGGGGTTTCGTTGGATCCTGACGGGCCAAACAGCACGCCAAAACGACTCACCACAAAATTGCCTCCGCCAGCGCGACCAGGCCCCTGCGCGGGCAGGCTGGCATCGGGCAGCGCTTCCAGCCGGAAAGCCTTTGGTTCTACGCCGGCGGGTACAACGGCCTTGAGCGTGTAGGTATCTTTGGCGAGGTTGCCAGTCACGGTGACAGTGCCATCGGCCGCGATTGCACCGGTCGCGTTGGCCATGCTTTTAAACTCCGTGGGCACCAGCACCGCCCATGTCACAGACGCCGCTGGGGAAACTGCTGGCGATGGAGGGGTTGGCGTTGGTGGCGGCGGCGGTGGTGGCGGTAGGAGCTTTGCAACGGGCGTTGGGAGGAGGCGACCGCCTACGTGGCTACCCACAAACAGCGTCTTGCCGTCGGGGGCAAATTTCACGCACCACACGCTCGACTTGGCCGCCTCGGGCCCTTGCTGTTCTCCTTTGGCCTTGATGTCCCACAGTTTGACAGTGCCATCGAGGCTGCCGCTGAGTAACCGCGTGCCGTCTGGAGAAAACGCGGCGCTTGTGACCCAATCTTTGTGGCCAGCAAGCGTGGCAAACTCTTTGGCATCCGAGGATGTCCAGAGCTTGATCGTGCGATCAGCGCCGGCCGTGGCCAGCGTGGCTCCATCGGGCGAGTAAACGACGACCCAAAGGGCATCGGTATGGCCTTCCATCTTGCTCTTCTCGGTGCCTGCCGCAGCGTCCCAGAGCTTCACGAGTTTGTCGCCGCCGCCGGTGGCAATCGTTTTGCCATCGGGCGAGAAAGCAACGCTCGTGACAGGCCCGGCATGCGCAGCGATTGTCTTGAGTTCCTTGCCGTTGGAGGTGTCCCAAACCACAACAGTGCCATCTTCGCCGGCGGTGGCCAATCGCGTTCCATCGGTGGAAAAGTCAAGCGATCGTACCCAGCCTTTGTGTTTCTGAAGATCGCTTTTGAGGGTGCGAGCCGGGAGGTTCCAGAGCTTCACAAGGCCGTCGTATCCCGCCGTAGCGGCCAGCGTGCCGTCCTTCGAAATCTTGACGGCCCAAACCGCTGTTGGGTGGCCAACCAGATCTCCCACCCGCGTCCCGTCGGCCTTCCAGACGATCACATCGCCGGGCCGGTAGAGGAGGCTCTCGCCGCCGGCCGTGACAAGCGTGGCTCCATCGCGCGCATAATCGGCCGCGATCACCCACCGCGACAATTCGGTAAGAGTGGCCGCAGGGGGCGGTGGAGTTGCGGGAGTCGCTGCAGGTGCGGCAGCCGGTGCGGGATTGCCACTGGCAATCCCTAGGGCGATGGCCACCACGAGGCTTTTTCCGATGAGCACAACGGCTTGCGAAACAATCCGGCACACTGTGCCATACAACGCTGTGCGATTCATCTTCGGGTTCTCCATTGTTCTGTTCAATACGTGTCAGTGTGTCGTCGCTGCAGAGCCCCGATTGGGTTCGCAAAGGCCCTCGAAGAGTATAACTCAAGGAGTATAGTTGCTCCCGTGACCCCCCGTTCAAAAGAGCCGCAGAGAAAATTGCCATGAAAACACGTTCCACAGCGACCAATGCCGCCGTTTCTCGCCGGGTTGTGTTGGTGGCCAGCGGCGACTTGCGCGAAGAGGCCAACCGAGCCTGTTGGCCCGCACAGCAGGCACTCGAAGCCGATGTGGGCCGAGCGCTCGCTGCTGCGGGCTGGAAAATGGAGCGGGCGCATGCCCCGTCAAAGGCTCGCGGCCACGGCTTCATTGCCAGCGCTCGCGAGGGAATCGATGTGTTTGCCACGATCGATCCGACGGCGCGTGTGGTCGTGGCTGAGGCAGTGTGGCAATATTCCAATCACGTGCTTCCAGGACTCTCCACGCACACCGGCCCGATCCTCACGCTTGCAAATTGGTCGGGGCAGTGGCCCGGCTTGGTCGGCATGTTGAATCTCAATGGATCGCTCACAAAGGCAGGCGTGCCCTACGCCACGCTCTGGGCCGACGACTTTTCCTCCCCCAGTTTTCATCGCCATCTGCAGGCGTGGCTCGAGACAGGTCACGTGCACCACGACACCAGCCACGTGGTGTCGATCGAACAGGTTGCTATCCCACGAAAGCTTTCGCAAACAGCCGACGCCATTGCGGTCGATCTGATGCGACGCAAGGCCTTGATGGGCATCTTTGACGAAGGGTGCATGGGGATGTTCAACGCGATCATTCCCGATCGCCTGCTGCACGCGACGGGCGTGTTTAAAGAACGTCTCAGCCAAAGCGCGCTCTATCACGCCACGATGCAGGTGTCGGATGGCGAGGCCCGCGATGTTTTTCGCTGGCTCGAAAAAGCGGGCATGCACTTTCACTTCGGCCGCGACGAAGTTCGCGATTTGACGCGGGCCCAGGTGCTGCTGCAATGCAAGATGTATATCGCTACGGTGCGACTGGCCGATCGCTACGGTTGCGATTGCGTTGGCATCCAATACCAGCAGGGGCTCAAAGACCTGCTTCCGGCCAGCGACTTAGTAGAGGGGATGCTCAACAATTCCAAGCGGCCGCCGGTGGCAGCCGAGGGTTCTTCCAAGCCGCTTTTCAAAGGCAAGCCGCTGGTGCACTTCAACGAAGTCGACGAGTGCGCCGGCCTCGATGGCCTGATCACCCAACGCGTTCACGAAGCCTTGGGAGAACCGGTGGAAAACACGTTGCACGACATTCGCTGGGGCGACTGGGATCTTTCGCGATCCACCGATCAGTGGGTGTGGGTGTTTGAGATCTCTGGCGGCGCCCCGCCGGCGCACTTTGTGTCGGGCTGGAAAGGCGCGCATGGCTACCGCCAGCCGCCGATGTATTTCCGGCTTGGTGGTAGCACGCTGGCCGGTGTGAGCAAGCCGGGGGAGATCGTTTGGAGTAGAATCTGGGTGGACTGTGTCGGCGGTATCGAAAAGCTCTGCATGGATATCGGCCGAGCTCACGTCGTAGCGTTGCCGGCAGAGGAAACCCAGCGGCGACTGGAGGCGACGACGAAGCAATGGCCGATCATGCATGCGATTACGTATGGCATCTCGCGCGATCAGATGATGGCCCGTCACAAAGCCAACCACATCCAAGTGGCCTACGCTAGGGATGCCGGCGGCGCTGACCGTGCGGCCCTCGTCAAAGCCGCCGTTGCGAGATCACTGGGCATTGAAGTGTGCTTCTGCGGCACGCGTGCGGCCGGCATCTCTCCCTCGCTCCGCTGGGACTCGGTCGGCTAGCGGGCCGCGGATACAGTGCTGGCTGGACCGCACGATGCGGTTCCGGGTGCGTAGCACTCGGATAAAACGGACGTTTTGCAAGTGGAAAAAGCGATTCATGGCCGGCAGGACATGAATGACTTTTTCCTCGGGGCGGCTCGCTGCAGTGGTTACCGCGGCGGCTCTCGCGCTGCAGCCGGCTCCGAAATGGCAGCAGTCTCATTGGTTTTTCTTTTTCTCTGCGTGCGACTGCCTGTAAAACAGCAGAATAGTTCGGAACACTTTCATCCCGTGTGGCAAACGGTTACACCAAACGCTTTGAGCCAGAAGCCGCCCAAAGCGGGCTTCGAATGGGGCATCGACAGGAGTTCTCCCGCTGGCATGAACACACCAGGCTATCTCAGCATCGATGCCGGCACGCAGGGGCTGTCGGTTCTTTTTACCGATGAGTCACTGCGGATTCTGGGCACCGGCCAAGCCGCCTACAGCATGGTGCCTAGCCTGGCGGCGGAGTGTTACGAACAGTTGCCCACCGACTGGGAACAGGCCCTCGCCGATGCAGTCATCGATCTGCGTTCCAAGCTGGATGCCGCGGGCATTGGCATGGATGTGCAGGCCATCGGTATCTCCGGCCAGATGCATGGCGAGGTGTTGGCTGATACGAGTGGCGCATGCCTTGGATCTGCGAGGCTGTGGTGCGATAGCCGCAACGAGGCGGAGGGAAGCGAACTGACGGCGCGGCTGGGCGTGAAGATTCCCAAACGTATGACGGTTGCCCGTTGGCTCTGGACGATCCGCAATCAGCCCCAAAAGGCAACGCAGGTCGCCCGCATCACAACGCCCGCTGGCTGGATCGCCTACCGAATCACCGGCCAGTGGCGGCTGGGCATCGGCGATGCGGCGGGAATGTTTCCGATCAATCAGGCCACGCTCGACTACGACACGCGGTTGCTCGCCGACTTTGAATCCCTTGTGGCTCCAATTGGTTTGGCCGTGCGGCCGCTTCGGGAACTGTTGCCGCAGGTTCAGCGAGCCGGAGGGGATGGTGGTAGCCTCAACGCGCATGGGGCTTCCGTGCTGGGCCTTCCTGCAGGCATCCCTGTGGCACCAGCCGAAGGCGATCAGCCGGCAGCGCTGACTGGATCGCTGATCGGCGCAGCCGGCATGGTGTCGATGAGCTTTGGCACCAGCGTGGTCGCAAACTCCGTTGGCGACCGGCCGTTTACGGGCGTGTCAAAGGCGATCGATCACTTCTGTGCCCCCGATGGCAAGCCGATCAATATGGTATGGCTCCGCAATGGCACGACGTACATGAACACAGTCGTCGAGATGTTTGGCAAGGCCAGCGACTCTGGTGGCAACGCCAGAGCCGCCGGATTTGCCGCAGTGATGCCGCAACTACTGGCCGCGTCTGCCGACTGCGGTGGCCTGCTCGCGCTTCCATTTATGGACGACGAGCCGGGCGTGGGTGTTTCGCACGGCGGCACGGCCTTGGTCGTCGGGCTCAATGCCTCGAACGCCACGCCTGGCAACGTGGCTCGGGCAGCCTTGCTGGCCACAATTTTTAATCTGCGAGTGGGCAGCGACCTGCTCGACTCGCAGCATTTTCCCCGCACAGAAATTATTCTCTCAGGCGGCCTCACCCAGACGCCGGCACTCGGCCAGATCATTGCCGATGCATTCAACACACCATTATCGATTCTTGAAGGTGCAACAGAGGGCACCGCATGGGGCGCCGCACTTCTAGCAAAGTTTCGTGCAAAAACCCTTTTGGGCCACACCGCTGCCTGGCCTGAGTTTTTGGCATCGCATGCCACTGGGAAAACGCTGCATTTTTCTCCGTCGGATTCTGCGGCCTCGGTCTACGAAGGCATCTACCGGCGCTACCGGCGACTGCTCGATCTGCACGGTGTGATTCACACTGCAGTGACGGAATAAATTTCCAGATGTACCGTGCGGATTCCTGCGAAAATTGGCCACCCGATCCCATCTTTTAACTGCGGGCGCAGAGATCGCCGCGGCATCTGCAGACTGGTCTTGATCAAACCGCGTTGCTACCCGTCCAACGGACTGCGAACGTCCAGGCCTGGCTTGGTCATGACGTGGGTGTAGATTTGCGTTGTGCTTCCATCGCTGTGGCCGAGGATTTCTTGGACGGTGCGAATGTCTGCTCCTGCCTCCAGTAGGTGCGTCGTGAAGCTGTGGCGGAGAGTGTGGCAGCTGGCGGGCTTGGTCAGGTTCGCCAGTTGGACAGCTCGTTTCACCGCCCGCTGTGGGTGCGCAGCTGGTCGGCCAGCGATTTCGGCAAAACGGTTACCCGATCCTTGTTTCCCTTGCCACTTCGCACGGTGATCGTTCCGCGTGTGAAATCCACATCCTTGATTCGCAGTCGCACGCACTCCATCAACCGCATGCCGGTGCCGTACAACAGTCTGGCCATCAGTCCCTAGGGCCCGTCTCAATGCACCAACACCCGTTTCACTTCATCCCGCGTGAGCACCGTGGGAAGTCGTTTCGGTCGCTTGGCGCGGATCAAACTCACCAAACTCACCTGGATCGCGACGCACTCCCTCCCGGTACATGAAGACAATGGCGCTGGAGTCTTGATTCTGTGTCGATGCGGACACGCGGCGATTCATGGCCAAATGCGTCAGGAACGCACGAACCTCGTTCGGCCCGAGTTCCTGCGGGTGCCGCTTGTTGTGGAACAGGATGAATCGCCGTGCCCAGGCCACATAGGCCTGCTCGGTCCGGTAAGAAAGGTGTTTCAGGCGGTAAGCATTTGCTGCTAACTGATCCAAAAAAAGAGGTTCACCGACACCTCGGCTGGGCGATGCCAACGGCGGCTACGGCGAATAGGATGGAGGCAGGGGAGACTGCAGCGTAGCAAGAGAACTTGGGTTTGGTGCGGTATAGTATTGCGAATACAGAGGCGATTCGTAGCGGTTGAGAACATCTTACTACGAACTGATCTTCGCTCGGCCGTGGAAGTGCGGCAATTTTTTACCGCCACGAGTGAGGTTGGCCTAACTAGGCGTTGGAGCAGCCTCGCGATAGCGTCCTGCGGTATGGTTGGTCTGTTGGTCGCGAGCTGCTCAACTTGGTCGTTAGGGGCTGTCGATTTAGATGCACACGACGCGGAATCCATTGCTCATTTGCATCGGCCTGCTGACATCCGTTGTGCCCACGGCTCTTCTCTTCATGCGCATGAATATCTACTTCTTTGTGCCGCTCCTTGTGGGGCTTGGATGCATCGCCATTGGCAGCTTGAGTATGCCGCGGGCCGAAAAGCGAACGAGCATGGGGCTTGGCAGCTTCTTGTGTCTGGCTGCTTCTATTGGCCCGTTCGCCCTGGCGGCGTATTCGAACCGGTCTGGTAAGCCGATCAAAGTCGTTCTTCCGGCGAACTATAGCGGCCAGTTTTCGATCGTGAAGAATCGTGCCGCGGGGCAAGGCCTGCAGTTGCAGCAAGGTGAGTGGGCCTTCGTGATACCTGAAGGCGGCGTATTGTTGGTGAACGAGGACTATCCATTCTGCATGTGGCACAAAGAAACATTCATTTACTCGGATGGCCGCCCCGTCAATGTCGAATCGCTTGGGACCACGGCGGGAACAATCAAGACCGGGCTAGGCAGTTCAAGAGGTAGCACTGATTACGAAGGGACTACCCACCGCTGGAAGGTGACGGAAGTTCCCTAACCACGCAATGCAGCGGACTCGCGATAAAATCCGGCGGTGTGGATAATCCTTTAGTCGCGAGTCGCTGATTGCTGTCGTTAGCCCTACCGAGTGCATAAACACATGGCACTGATTCGAGTGATGGCAACCGTCACCGGCGTAGCCATCTTCGGGATGCTGCTAGGTGCTGCCTTTGGCTGGATCGCGGCCACGATCGCTCCGTCGTTCTTTTCAAGCATCATCCCCTGGAAGAACATCGAGCCGGTTGGTTTTGCGACGGTGCTCGGAGCGTTTGGTGGCGTCATCTGTGGTGGCGCGCTCGGAGCGTTCGCATTGATTCTCGAAGCCATTTCGTCGTGGCGTAAACGCGGACAAGAGGGCTAACCAATCGCTGGATCAGACAGCGGATAGAATCCAGCGGTGACGCAGAGCCCGTGGTCCGCCGCTGATCAGCTCACGCGTTCGGCGTTACTCACGCACCGAAAATGAAAACCAAGAAAGCACCGCAACTTTCCACCCATGTCCCCCGCAATGGGCCGCGCATTCCTGACGCGCCGCGCTCAATTCAGAAAGGCAGTTCGCTCGCCGACCTGCTCGGTCGCGAGTCCGTCGATTGTCTGGTGCATAATCTCACGTTGGCTCACTCTTCTTTTGATGGCGATTCGTTTCGTTACGCGGCTCTGCAAGATTTGGGGCCACTCGGGATTATCCAACGCGGACAGCATCTCGCCCGCGTTCTTCGCGCCCATTTGCCGAAGATCTACGCGGACGCCGTGGCTGTCTTGATTCGTTCGTTAACCCCACCAAACGAAGAAACGGAGGGCTTGGGGCTGGGCGTGTTTTTCTATCTGCCGCACGTCAGTTTCGTGGCTGCCTACGGGCTTGATGCCGAGGGGAACGACCGACGGGACCCGTTTGAAGTCTCAATGACGGCGCAATACGAGTTGACGCGGCGGTTCAGCGCAGAGTTTTCCATGAGACCGTTTCTCATTCGGCATACGAAGAGGACGCTGGCTCGGCTACAGGAGTGGACGCTTGATTCCGATCCGCATGTGCGGCGGCTTTGTTCCGAGGGCGCGCGGCCGCGTCTGCCGTGGGCGATGCGTATCCCGGCCGTCATCCAAGATCCTCGCCCCGTCCTACCCATCATTGAGGCTCTCAAAGACGACGAGAGCCTCTACGTGCGCAGAAGCGTCGCCAACCACATCGGCGACATTGCCAAAGACCATCCAGAATTCGCGTTCGAGATTTGCGAGCGATGGTTGACGGGGGCTTCGGTCGAACGCAAATGGCTCATCCGCCACGCCCTCCGGCACCCAGCGAAGAAAGGCGTGAAGGCGGCACTGCGCCTCCGCGAACGCGCAAAATGATGGCTTACAGCTCATTGTTCACACGGCTCTTGAACTCGATCGCAACGCCTAACAATGCGGCGTAGTCGACGCCGCTGCGCCGCTGATCGCGACCGTTCTCTAATCTGCTTAGCTAAAGAACAATTGTGGTTTCAATTGAGCCACGTTCGGACGTTTCATCATGAATGCTTCTCAGTACACTGCCGTGATTCGCCGCGATGGTAAATGTTGGATTGGGTGGGTGCAGGAGTTGCCGGGCGAAATAATGAAGAATGGTGGCAGCCACCGTTTTCTTACCACCGGGGCCAGAGGCCGCGACGCATCCACGCTTGGGTCCACGGGAGCCTGTGCCGCCAGCGCCGAGCGTGCACTGGAAATCTGTAAGACTTATCCCACTCGTTCTCCCAGTAGGTTTCGTCGGGAATCCACTGCAGTCCTCGTGTCTGCGCAAGAAGCGTAAAAACGCTTTGGTCGTGTCGGTGTGCGCGAAATTCTGGGTGCTCGCCTGCAGGTGACGGCGAATTGTCAACGATCCGCACGTCTGCCATGCGATTTTCCCACTCTCGCACGAGGTCGCGCGTGATCGGCCCTGCTCGCAGCACGAGCACGCCCGCGAGCACCATCTTCCGCGCCCGCATCGCTTCTTCGTCAGCGTGAAACGCCTCAAGCGTCGCTCGCTTTGTCCACTCCCCAATTCGGCCCTCGAGTCCGAAAGCAAGCGTCTGTGACGGATGGCCTTGAGCCATATCCAGATACTCCTGCAGTCGGATGTGGCCTTCGGAATTCAAGGAGCAGCCAGCATCGCAGTAGATCAGTATGTCGCCCGTAGGAATTTCCGCCAGCACTCGGCGAATCACGTGAGGCTTCCAGGTCCAGAGTCCAAAGCCTTGCCGATGCCGACGAACCGTATCGGCATGACGCTGCCAGTAGTCGGCAGAGAGCCACCGATCATCCACCGTGCGGATCGAGGCAAAACGATGCATCGCAGCAGCTTCGCGGTGGATCCGCGAAAGCGACCCGCCGTAACGCCGATTTGCAAACGAAAGAAAGTGCGACGCGATCATGTCGATCACTTCACCGCGAGCATTCGCTCGAGGGCTGTGACAGCCCATCGGGCCGTTTCGTCGTCCACGCGAATGACGTTGAGAGGCGTGCCCGCGGCCAAGTGCTCGAGGCTCCAACAGAGATGGGCCAGATCAATCCGGTACATCGTCGCACACATACAAATCACCGGCGAGAGAAACTTGATTACTTGCTCGGGATGATTTTGCTCCAAGCGTTTCACGAGATGCAATTCGGTGCCGATCCCCCACTGGGTGCCTGGGGGGGCCTGCTCGACCTGCTTGAGGATGTAGCTCGTCGAGCCGGCAAGGTCTGCTTTGTCGACCACCTCCATCGGACACTCTGGGTGCACCAGAATTTTTATGCCGGGGAAGTGTGCCCGCATTGCGTCAACATGCTCTGGACGAAACATCGCGTGCACGCTGCAGTGGCCTTGCCAGAGAACAACGCGGCTCTTGCGCAGTTGCTGTGCGTCGTTGCCGCCGAGCCGCAGTTCGTGCGGATTCCAGACGCACATTTCGTCCAGCGAAATGCCCATGCGTCTGGCGGTATTCCGGCCGAGGTGCTGGTCTGGAAAAAATAACACGCGAGTGCCTTTTGCAAACGCCCACTTCAAGACAGCTTCTGCGTTGCTCGACGTGCATACGATGCCGCCATGCCTTCCGCAGAACGCTTTCAGGCTCGCAGCCGAATTGATGTAGGTGACAGGCGTGATGTCGGCGATATTGATCACGGTGCCGAGATCAGCCCAAGCGTCTTCCACCTGTTCGATGGCAGCCATATCGGCCATCGAACAGCCGGCAGCCAAGTCTGGCAAAACCACCGTGACCCGTTTTCCGCCACGAGCGGTCACTTGCTCTGGCCGATTGGCCAGAATATCGGCCGTTTCAGCCATGAAGTGAACGCCACAAAACGCGATCGCCTCGCAGTCGTTCCGCTCGGCAGCCGATCGCGAGAGTTGGTAGCTATCCCCCTGCAAGTCGGCATGTGCGATCACGCCATCCTGTTGATAATGGTGCCCAAGAATCACCAGTCGCTTCCCCATCTGTCGCCGTACTGCCTCGATCCGGGCCTCGAGCACGGCATCCTCAAGGCCTCGGTAGGCGGCCAGCGGGCCGGCGGCATCAGTTTTAGTTTTGGTGGGAGAGGGAGTCATGGATAGGCAAGTATACAGCCACCCGTGCGTTCACAGATCAAAACGCTATACTGCTGCCGCATCGAGGCCGCGGCCGTGGGGCCGTATGCCGACACTGGTTTTTATTCCCGGAAGGATGGCAGGAGCGTTATGGCGCGAAAAGTTGTGAATCGCAAGGAGCTCAGGGCCCAGTCGGACGCCGCAGAAGCTCGCGAGAAGTCGGCAAAAAAGTCGGCCAAGGACAAGCCCACGAAAGAGAAATCCGCCAAGGTAAAAAAAGAAAAGGTAGCCAAGGATCCAAAGAAGGCTGCCGCTAAAAAGCCCAGCCGGAAAAAGATTGCCAAGGACGTGCGGATGAAGGCCTACTGGGGCGTCTTTAATCCTTCGATGAAGCGGTTGGTGCTCTTTGAGTATGCCGACAAGAAAGCTGCTGAAAAGAAGGCCAGCGATCTGACAGCTTCGTCGCGGGCAAATCACTTCATTCAGCTTGTCAAGGAAGCCATTACCGAATAGTCCCGAAGATCGCAGGGCAGAAGCGTAACGAGGTTTTTTGATGGTCAATAAAATGAATGCCGATGGTCAGATTGCCCGAGTCGCATCTAAAACGAGCTTTGGCATTGCAGCACCGATGCGATTTTTTTTATTGAAATGTCTCTGCTACATCCTGCTGGCATCGATCCTCTTCGAAGCGGGCGGGTGTTCGGGTAAGGCCGTCAAGAAAAAAGGTGCTGCAACGGGCAGCGGGGAGGGCGATACAAAAGAAACCCTTCCTGCTGTCGACCTAGATACGGCGATCCCTGTGGATGATGGAAAGATACTTGTTGCCTCACCGATCGGGTGGACGCGGTCTTCGCGATCCAAAGACTATCTCGTGCGGTTTCAGCCGGGGCCAAAGAAATCGTATCCATCCCTCACTGTGACAGTGGCCGCTGCACCGAATGATTTTGTTGAAATCACCGATCAGAATCAGCAGCAGTTTGCAGACGGGATTGCAGCTGGCCTGGAGGGTGATTTTTCAAAGAACGGCAAGAGTTCCCTCCTCAAAAAACCTGTGGGCATGAAGCTTGGCCCACATCTGGGGGCTGCGTGGGCAGCCCCAGGCACAGCCAAGGTAAGCGGGTTAAACGAGCCGATCGAACGTTGGATGTATGCCGTCGTGATCGGCGGCCGTATGTACACAGTGGAAGCCCGGGCCCCGAAGGGCAAGATTGATGCCGCAGCAAAAATGGCAGCCAAGGCCGTCGCCGGTGGGCTAGCCGTGCCGAGTGCAGAGCCAGTCGAGCCTGCTTTAGAACCGGCCGAGCGACCGGCAGTCGAGCCTGCTGAGCCGGTCGCAGAATCGGCCAAGCCTGAGACACCAGCTGAGAGCAACTGATCCCACGCCACTAAGCCCACGGGCTTTTCCAATCGCCCCACGCGGCCAGGTATCTGGTCAAGCCTGCCGATTCTTTTGCGTGGCCCTCAATCCACTCCCTCGCTTGCTCGATCAGCGAGTGTTCTTCCCGGATGTCGATCTCACCGGCCACCACGCGGGATCGCAGAAACACAAAATACGTGTCCAGCACATCCCCTCGGCAGTAGTCGTGAATCTCGACGGCGCGGCCAGCATCCCAGAGGTCTTGCACCATGTGCCCGGCCACATCCATCTTGCCGGGCTTGCCAATCAAGTTGGCAGCCAGCGAAAGCCCGCCATTGAACCGAGAAGCGCCGTTATTAGTGAGCCATTCGTGCAGGTCGAAATGTGCTGCGGTGTTGTAGCGGTTGCGGGGTTGATCGAAGCTGCGTTTGTCTTCGGCAAACCAGTCTGGAATCGATATGCCATACCGAAAAGCGCACAGTTCCAAGAGAGGCATGTCGAATCCGCGGCCGTTAAAGCTGATCAGTTTTGGCCGGTGGTACTTCCGCCAACCCTCCCAGAAGAGGCGAACAATTTCATGCGACCTCGACTGGCCTTCATCCAAGGCCACGAGATCCGTGAGTTGGTAGTTCGACGCAATTTTCGCGATCACCAGCGAAACAGGCAGATGGAACGTGTAGGGAATAAAGTCCTTCCCGTTCTCCTCAAGCAGCTCGGCGCGGTATTTTGCAATCGCGGCTTCTGGTGAGAGTTTCTGGCCCGGGTACTTGAGTTGCGACACCAAACGCCCGTCGGAGACGCTCTCGATGTCGAATACGAAATAGGCAGTGTCGAGCTTGGACATGGTGTGGATTTACCGCCTTGCTAATGGGTGCCGTAGCGGCAGCCAGGCGCCATCCGCCTTGCTCGATGCCACCGACTGCTCGATGAAATACATTCCCTCCACGCCATCGCAGATGTTGGGATAGATTGTGTTGATTCGTTCAAAGGGTCGCCCCGCAATGGCTTGCTCCATGGCGTCAAACGCATTGCGATAGACGTTGGCAAACGCCTCAAAGAAAGCCTCTGGATGCCCTGCCGGCAGTCGGCATGCTGCCTTGGCGGAGGTATGGATAAAGGGAGCGTTTGGGTCGCGGGTGTAGATCGCGTGGGGATGGCCATTTTTTCGCACGAAGAGCTCATTGGGATTTTCCTGATGCCATTCGAGGCTTGCCAGCGTGCCGTCGATCTCGATCCGCAGATCGTTCTCCCGGCCATGGCTGATCTGCGAAGCGGTCACCGTGCCGAACGCGCCGTTCTCGTAACGAATGATGGCATGACCGTAATCGTCGAGTCGTCGCTGGGGCTCAAAGATCTTGAGATGCGCGCTGATCGTCTGCGGCAGTAGTCCAGTCATGGTGCGGCCGAGGTTGTAGGCGTGGGTGCCGATGTCTCCAAAGGCGCCCGCTGCGCCGCTTTGTTTTGGATCGGTTCGCCAGGCCGCTTGCTTTTGTCCCTCGCTCTCAAGTCTTGTGCGCAGCCAGCCTTGAATGTATGTGGTGCGGATGGCCTGAATCTCGCCGAGTTCACCGTTCATCGCCATCTCGCGGGCCTGCCGGACCAGCGGGTAGCCCGTGTAGTTGTGCGAGACAGCAAAGACAACGTTCGATTGCTGGACGATTTTCGCCAGTGCCTCTGCCTCGGCGAGCGTGAGCGTCAGCGGCTTGTCGCAGACGACGTGAAACCCTGCTTCAACGGCGGCCTTGGCCACAGGAAAGTGCATGTGGTTTGGCGTGACAATCGAGACAAAGTCGATGCGATTATCGGCGGGCATCGCCCGCTCCTTCTCGAAGAGTTCTGCGTAGGAGCCGTAGGCCCGTGATGGGTCGATGTCGTAGTCGGGGGCGCTGGCCTTCGATCGCGCAGCGTCGCTGGAAAGGGCGCCGGCCACAAGCATTGCGCGATTGTCAAGCACGGCGGCCGTCACATGCACGCGGCCAATAAACGATCCCTGTCCTCCGCCCACAAGTCCCATCCGCAGTTTTCTGCCAAGCGTGCCGTTGGTGGCCATGCGAGATCTCTCTGGTGTCGTGTTGTGCCCGTATTCCGAGAAACCCATGCTCCCGGGGACGCAAAATCTAGCACATGCTCGCCAAAACTCGCCGCCTACCGTTTTCCGCGGCCTAAAAATCCAGTCTGCCGTGTCGTCATTTTTGTACATTTCCCGACAGGGCTCACTAGAATAGCGTGCGCAACGGTTCGGCCGTTGCGCGTGACGATTTTTTTGCGCAATCCAGCCACTCGCCTACAGGCAAGCCACTTCATGGGATTTTCTGACCGCGGCTATTCTCGTTCCGAACCCTCTTCGTTTATGGCAGAGTGGACGGCTGTTCTCACAATCATTGTGGTGAACGTTGGGATCTGGGTGGCAAACCTCGTTGGGGCCAACGATTTTCCGCTGAATAATTTTCTAGCGTTGCAGGGAGATTTGCCGGAGCACCTTCTCAAAGCGTGGGAGCTTGTCACCTACGGCTTTGTCCACGACTCGGCCAACCCGTGGCACGTGGCCTTCAATATGCTCGCGCTTTGGTTCTTTGGCCGCGAGGTTGAGGAGATCATGGGGCGGGGAGAGTTCCTGCGTTTTTATTTCGTGGCGATCGTCCTAGCTGGTCTGGCGTGGCTAGTGAGCGTGCAGATTGGCCAGCCCAACGCGGCGGGCAGCATGTTTCTGGTCGGAGCCAGTGGCGCGGTGATGGCGGTGCTGGCCGTTTTTATCTGGTATTTCCCGAAGCAGACGGTGCTCTTGTGGGGCGTGCTGCCCGTGCCGGCATGGGCTTTGGGTGTGCTCTACTTTATGTCGGATATTGGCGGGGCCGTTCAAGGAGGTGGCCAAGTTGCCAATGTGGCGCATCTGGCCGGTGCGATCTTCGGTGCCTGCTACGCGTGGAGAGGCTGGCACCTGGGAGGACTCAACGGCCTGTTTGATCGGTTTGTGCTGAAGCGCCGTGGGATGCGGGTGGTGCGATCGGAAGACGATTTTGGAAGCCCACGAGACCGTTCCGCAGGCAACGAATCGCTCCAGGAATCAGTCGATCGGTTGCTCGAAAAAATAAGCCGTTCGGGTGAAGCGAGCCTCACCGCTGAGGAGCGGGAAACCCTCACTCGTGCCAGCCGACGGCTGAAGGATCGCATGCGATAGCTACCGCGTGACGTTCACAGGCACCGCATGGTGTTGAGCGGAGCGAGCCTGCTGGCGAAGCTGATCGATCGTGGCAACGAGTTCCTTAAACTTGATTTCGTCAAAGCGTCCAGAGAGCACGCTATGCACCTGCCCTTGGGTGTCGATGAGCGCTACATTGGGTGTGCCTGGAACGATCCCGAATGTCTGCTTCATTGTGCTTGTAAAGTCGAGCCACACAGGCACGTGCGGTGAGTCTTTCCGAAACTGCGCCCTGGCCACCGGATGCAGTGGCCGCGGAATTTCGCTCAGGCAGGCCACGGCCACCGCATGCACGTCTGGGGTGCGCACATCCGTCGGCCAATCGGGCAGTCCCGCCACGGGCTGCCGTCCCCATTCCATCGCCGACACCTGCGCAGCTTGTGGATGGAAGTGAACGTGCAGCTTTCTGCCGAGTTCTTGGGCGGCCTCGCCCCCTTTTCGCTCCGCATAGACCAGCACCACAACATCGCCGTGTAGCGAGCCAGTCTCGCGGCGGTTTCGAAACTGATCCTCCATCACAACATTCACGGCGCGTTCCTTTGAATGGGCAGCGGCGCTTGAGGTGGTCACAACAAGAACTGCTGTGAGCAGCATACCCAGAGGCAGAGATTTGACGAGCGAGCGGTCGACGTCGATAAGTCACCGATGAAATGTGAGAGGGAATGAGCGAAACCGGTCAGCCTGGAGCAGGGGAAGTACCGCGCGTCGCACAGAGAGCACAAGACGAAAAAGAGATAGAAAAAAAGGGATATCCCTTTGGGACGACGTCTTTGTGAGGCTCCGTGCAGGCCTTGAGCCGACCCCATCGCCTCGCACAGCCTTGCCCGATGGGGAAGGGCAGGGGACCGGGATCGCCGTTGCGATCACAGGGTTTACCGGCCGGTCATTCCTTGAAGTCTTCGTCGACGCTCTGCTGGCTGTAGATTGGCATGTGGCGGTAGTAAACTTCCAGAATCATCGTGGCCAGCGACGTGCAGTAGATGCGACCACCGTGAGCTCCGTGAGACTGTTCGCCAAAGCCCTCGTACCAACTGCCAGCCTCGTGCCCAGTGGTTGACTGCGCTTTTATCAGGGAGTCTCGCATCTTGTTATTCCACGCAGTCCACCGCTCGCCTTCCACGTGGTGCAAGACCTGGGTGGCGTAGTAGTCGTAATAGAGGTTGGCGTTCGGGCCTGCCTTCGCAAGCCGGTCGAGGCCGCGCTCTAAGGCTGGATGATCCTTCTTCCATCCCAGATACATTCGAGAGAGGAGGCCAACGGCGCTGAGCGCTGGGGAGTTTCCAGGACCTCGGTAGCCATAGCCGGAACCTTCGTCTGACTGCACGGATTCCAGAAAGCCAACGGCGCGTTTCACCGAGAGCGGATCGACGGCCAGATACGCCAGATGACCGCTTTTGAGCGCCACGAGATTCCAGCCAAAAATCGACGTGTCACCGGGCGCACGAAAACTATAACCCCAACCCCCACCAGCCGGATCTTGCGAGGCCATCACATAATTAATCGCCAATTGAGCGGGTATCTGGAGCCGATTGTCTTGCGTCATCGCATAGGCTTCGGAGAGACAGATGCCGGTGAGCCCCTGGACGTAACAGCCCTCGCCGGCGTTTCCTTTGCCAGCGACAACCTTGGTTGCCAGGGCATTGAGGCCGTATTCGAGTTGCTTTTTGTATGGCCCCTCCAGTTGCGTGTAGCCGCGACCGAGGAAGGGCAGAATTGCCAGTGCCGTAGGGCCGGCAGTGATCCCCTTCATGATTCCGCTATGCGTGCACTGCCCGTTGCAGGTTGGGCACCGCGTGAGATCAAAGCTCCAACTGCCGTCTGGCAATTGATGGTTGATAAACCATTTGAGCGCCGCTTCGACCGCGGCTTCGCTCTGCGGAGTGCCGCCGCCCGTAGAAACCAACTGCTGTCGCACCTTGGGATTAGAGCGACCGCCGATTCCGGTGGCCTTGCCGCCAATGGCCCCCACGCTCGAAAGAAGGTCGCTCGATGTCGCCGTTTCGGAACTGAAGTCGGTGAGTTCAACAGATAACGGCGCCGCATCAAGATCGGTGGCATTGCTCACCACCTGAACGTCTACATTCGAATCGGGCATCACAACGGCGTCGGAGACATCCTGAGCGACCTCGAGTTGCTCCAGCGGAACTTCAACCTCAAACTCCTCAAATTCTTCGGCGACCTCAGGCGCTGTCGAAACGATAAACCGAGGCTTTTCCTCCTTGGGTGGGTCGCTGACGACCAACGCCATCGCGAGCAGAACGATGACGTGAACGCCCATGCTCAACGCCGATGCGGCGACATGGTTTCGCAAGCCCGACTGTGGCGATTTGACAGCCACGATACTGGCTTCCGTTTCGCGTTGCGTATCGCGATCCGTGGGCCGCTTGAGCGCAGGCGTGGCCGCCGACGGCGCAGGTTTCGAGGAGGGGTCGGACAAATGAGGATCGGACAGAGCGTCAGCCTCTTGAATTCGGCTTGCCGCTGGGTGTGCTGGAACGTTTCCCATACACCAAGTCTAGCGATCCGAAGGCATGCGAGCTATGGCTGAAACCGTGCGTCTTTGGGGTTGCCGCGAGCCAGCGTGTAGGCCAGCAGGTCGAGCACCTCGGATTCGCTCAGCGGGTCGAGCAAACCCTTGGGCATCAACGACTCAGCCGCGGGCAGGATTTCCTCGATGTTGTTTCGAGCGATCTCGACGCAGTGCGTGGCGTTCTCCGGATCGGTTACAACGGTGATCTTTTCGGGCGACTCGCTCACGATCCTCCCGGCCACCACGCGGCCGTCGGCTGTCTGCACGATGCTCCCGCGGTATTGGTCCGAGACCACTTTGCTCGGCAGCACGATTGCCTCGATAAGATCTTTGACTTGAAACCGTCCGGCTGCTTGCGTGAGGTCTGGGCCGGTGGCGCCGCCGTCTTGGTCGTAGCGGTGGCAGACGATGCACCTCGCTGCGGCAAATGACCGCTTGCCATTTTCGTAATTGCGACTCCCATTTTGCATCCCGGCTTTCGTGGCTTTCA
>Ga0209500_10000492_pt1 | contig 33951 bp, 41 predicted proteins | sample S_140212_EF_Meta_FD_187323 | JGI IMG/M metagenome (GOLD analysis project Ga0209500, IMG submission 187323) | Freshwater microbial communities from Lake Simoncouche, Canada to study carbon cycling - S_140212_EF_MetaG (SPAdes) (version 2) | ecosystem: Environmental > Aquatic > Freshwater > Lake ...
AAAAAAATACTCTGAGTTTAATATAGGAGATAAATCAATACCAAATATAACACTTTTTAGAGGTCTTAAATTTTTAATTTATAATGTAGACTCAGTTGAGTTAGATGGTGATGGAAATATAGAAAATGTAAATTTATCCACATCAAATGAGTTTGAGGATTATAAATTCTCTATATTACTATCAGATAATGATTTATCTGTTAGTAATTCAGGAGAGATTGTTCAGTCTTCTAATAATATGGACTGGACTATTGTAGAAAACTGGGAAATGGATACTACATACGCAACCAACTCTGTGGTAATTTATGATGGTGTACTTTATAAAACAATTACCGAGGTATCAACACCTGATCCAGAAAAGGTATTATTAAATATGAGACGTATTAAGTCGGCTCCTTATCTATTACCCTCTCAATATGTTGATTATTTTCAATCTACTAGTCAACCAATTATCTATTGGTCACCTTATCAAAACTACGTTAATAACGATTTAGTTTATAATAATGACGAATATTATTTTTATGACTCACTTGGTACAGATGATTTTTGGAATCCAACATTTTCTGCCGGTGATGGTTATGATGTCGGAGATGTCGTTTTATTTAAGAGTAGATATTATATGTCTATGACAAGTAGTAATAATTTTCCACCGAACTATAAAAGACCATTTATTACTAAGATTATAACATCAACATCATCAATATCTTTTGCGAAGTATCAATCAGTTTGGGTAGCTACACAATCCGCATCACCTAAATGGATGGACGTTCAACTTTGGTCACCTATTGAAATATATTATCCGAATGAACTTGTTGCTCATAATGAGGTAGTATATGAGGCGTCGTCTAATGTTCCATCTGGTGAGATACCAGGGATATCAAATACTTACTGGTCAAGAGTTTATAGTATGTTACCAGATACTGATTATACATATCTTCCGAATGACAATGCGATAATTGAGATGAATAATAAAACTTACTTACTAAACTCAAACACAAATGATTCAACATTAGATAATGGTATTATAATCTATATTAATAAAAAATGGAAAAATATTCTTATAAATATTAATATTTCAGATAATACTTTACCAAATTTATCATCAACAGATAGAGATAATATTTATAATGACCTTTATAAAAAATTAACAGCATTTAATTTTTCACAGGGTATAAATGATATTTCAAATAAATATGACTTTACTGATTATGTGAGTTATGTTGTTATAGATGAAAGTGGAAATATATCAAAGTATAATCTGAAAAATAACATTAAGAATCTACCTTACTTTATAAATTGCCAAGGACCAGACGAGTTCAATACAAAAGTATTTTCATTGACTAAAAAAGAAGTTTTATTACCAGCTAAATTAAAAGCAAAGAGTTTTTTAGTAAATGGTACTATTAAAAATATAAATCAATTAAACCACTTCAATCAAACTCCAGTAGCTTGTAATATAACTGAAAATAAATTTTTACCAAAAGTTTTTGAAAATTTACATGGTCTTAAAAATATTGTATCAAGTGAGATATTCAGACATACTGGATATTACATGCCAGTATTTTATGAAATTGAATTATTTAATAAAGATTTAGATAGAAATTACATAGGAAATTATAAGTTTGATACAACTCTTAATAATTTTGCTGTGATGAGAGAAAGAAAATTTAGAAAAATAAATAGAAAAGGGTCTATTCTAAAATTAAAAAACGAGACAGATATTAGATCTATATATCCTATGTTACAAGAATTTGGTTTATCATTTAGTGACTTCTTTATATTTGCCGGAACTTGGGATATTAATTATCACATTGAATCTTTTGAATTAAAGAGTAAAATAATAGATATTGAGATTCCTACTATTACCACAACTATATCAAATAATTATGGTCAACCTGTTCAAGTGCAATCAGGAAATCAAAATAATCAAATTTTATAATGAGAAGAACTTATATTTCACCTGAGTATATTAATAAAAAAGTTTATGGTAGCTTTAATATGGTTGAGGAAAGTAATTTTTTTTCATCAAAAATGTTAGATATAGAAGATACTTTATACATATCAAAACAAGATTTGATTTACTATCAAAATGCAAATGGTGAACAGTTAAACCTTGCAATTGAATCATCAATTGCTTCTTTAGTTTACTCATCAACAACCGATAAGTTACATAACCACTCTTTAATTATTGATGAATCTCAAACACAATATCAAAAAGATAGAAATACTAAGTGGGTTTTAACAATTAATCTTTCTGATATTCTAAAAAACTATCTTTTTGCATCTATGAAGAAGTTTAGAAGTTTTGATGGATTAAAAAATTCAATGACTAGAAATGGAGATGTAAACGTATCCTTAAAAAACTATATAGATTTTAATGTAGTAAATCGATATAAGCTCACCAAAGTAGATCTTTATATATCATACAAAGATTTAAGAAATCAAAGTATTTTAAGATATAAAAACGACTGGAATGCCAATATTGATTTAGAATCTAATAGAGTTGTTAAAATTCAATCAGAAACTGCTTATGATGGATCTAGTATAAATTTAATCTTCAATCAAGAAAAAGATAGTTCCCAATTCGCTTTTGACTATTATTTTAATATTTTATTTGAGAAGCTATAAACAATACACTCAAATTTTATTATAAATGTATATGGAATCGAATGATGAATTATACAAAAAAATTGTAACTCTTCTAAAGATATTTAAGAATAGGCCATACCATTTGGCTAAATACTTAATGGAAAATAATGCTTTCAATAAGCCATTTATTAACAAAATTTCTAAATCAAATAAATTAGATGAAATTTCATCAGACGAAGGAATAAATAAATATCTACCAGCTACTTTCAATAATATCCAACACATGCAGGATTTTTATGACTCACTTTTAGATGAGATAAAACAAATTTCAACTAATAAGACAAAGAAACAATTAGAATCTGAATTAAATGAAAAACTTGATAGTTATATAAAGTTGGAGAAATTTGAAGAAGCAGCAAAATTGAGAGACTACATGTCAAAAAACTCTATAAAAAGAAAAAATAACAATTTGTAAAACTTTTATAGAAAATCAAAATATATAAACTTATAAAATATGAATATGATAAATACAATCGGAAACCCAGAACTTGATTATCTTTTTGAGGAAGATAACTTCAAGACAAAAAGAAATTCTAAAGAACACCAAGAACTTTGGAAACTTTATGAACCAACTATGACTGAGATGCCAACGAGAGGAGACATTATAAACGCTAAATATATGGGATTGCTTTCAACAAACTACATCTTTAGCGCACCAGGTCTTAAAGATGACATCAGAGTTGATAATCGTCTAAGTGAATTTAAATACTTGAAAAACTGCCAAGTTGGTGAACAAGTAGATGTACTTATAATAGACATCAACCATGATGCCTTTTATATCAAAGGAAGTATTTCCTCACTTTATGAGTCTATGGCTCGTCAAAACCTTAAAACCTTAGAAGAAGGTGAATCTGTTACCGCGACAATCAAATCATTAAATCCAGCTGGATATGATATTGAGATTTCACACGGTGGTGTCACTCTACCAGCATTTATGCCAAACACACTAGCTGGTATAAATAAACTTTACGACCCTGCTTCAATTGTTGGTAAAACATTCGAGGTGATGATTGAGTCTTACGCTGAGTCAGAAGGAACGTATATCGTAAGTAGACGTAAATATTTACAGACTTTGATTCCAGAGACCGTTAAACAACTTGAATACAATGTCGCTTATGATGGACACGTTACTGGCACAACTCCATTTGGAGTATTCGTTGAGTTCAATGAATGTCTTACTGGTATGATTCACAAAGCAAATATTAATCCAGATTGGGCTAATAGAATTAGTGAAATCAAACCTGGCTTCGAGATTACTTTCTATGTTAAAGAAATAATCAGAGAGAAATTCCTTCCTAAATTGATTCTTACTCAGATTATTAGAGAAACTTTGTGGGACACAATTAAGAATGGTCAAATTATTGAAGGAACTGTAAAAGATGTTAAACAGTTTGGAACACTTGTTAACCTTGATGAAGAAACAGTTGGTTTAATACACACTTCAGAAATGGAGAAACTTAAGAAAAGATTCCAATCCGGAGAATCAATTAAAGTAAAAGTACTTTCAGTTGATAGAACTTCGAGAAAAATATTCTTGACAGTAGCTTAAAAAAAGAAACCTCAGTTAACTGAGGTTTTTTTATATATAATAAGATTTAGGAAACGATTTAGATACAATAATCAATAAAGAAATAGGTGGGTAACGATTTAGATACAAGCCTATTTTTTTATTTCTCTAAAACTAATTGTTCTGATCCTGTTCTAAGGCTATGTTCATCAGACTCTCTAAATAAAGTTTTAATTATTAACTTCCAGTAAGTAAGACTTACTTCTTCAGCTATTATAACCATAGATAGATTTCTTTCTTTACTTTTGATAATAAATTCAGTTTGGTCGACTATATCACCAGATACTATAGATTGAGCAATTTCTCTTTTAAACCAGTTAACAAACTCAGCCATTTCAGCATTAGAAATAGGTGTATCATTAAAAGTTTCTAGACCTCTTGAGGCGAAATCTTGTCTTTGTTCAGCATGTTTAGTTTTGACAACATCAAAGGCAAATGTAACTTCTATTGTAGAAACAATTTGAGAGATTCTTTTTTCAAGTATTAAAAATTCATTAATATCCATAGTGGTATATATTAAATACCATGAACAATTTTTAATACTATTTCCTCAACAAACTCTTTCATATCATCGACACTAATTGAGCCAATAGTATCTTTTTCTGTATGACAGTTAAAAAGCATTGAGTAGTCTAAATATGTATTTTCATTCCATTTTACTTGTGACGTATTTCCGTTATCTAATGGTGGTAGGGGATTAATAACAACAGAATCAATTCCATTTTTTATAAAAGTAACAGAATCATTGTATGGTGTTCTGACAATTGGACAATCAAAAATTAATTTAATATGATTTGTTAAATTACCAGGATAATCACCAATGAAAAAATATTTACCACCACGACCAGTCAGTTCTAAATTAAGAACCCATTCAATATCACCAAAATCGCCTTTGTTTATTTGTTCTGATAATCTTTGTGAACCTAATCCACCACATTCTTCACCATCTAATAAAACAACATTTATTTCTGGAACAAGTTTTTTAAGCATAATAGCATTAATAACCGAACATGAATTATCGTTTGCATTGTCAATATGTGGATTACTAACATCATGATGAGCAACTACTACTCGATTGGAAGTACCTCTGAGTATGATATTATATCCGACTCCATTTTTATTATACCAACCTGGATTAATACTAAATTTATCTAACTCATATTTAATTCCTTCAGTATCTAATAAATCTAAAATAAATTGCGCTCTTGGAGTTGGAACATCTTCATTTTTATAGATGTTTCCAGTATTTCTTACTTTACAAAAATCATAAATTTTTTGATACATTAGTCTAATACTTTTCTTAGTTGAAATTCACGCCAAATATCTAATGGTATAAAATGTTTATCATCAAATACGCCAATATCTTTATTATTTTTAATATTGGTAACACTTACTAAATTCTTTTCAGACATTTCAATACAATCATCAATTTGATATTGTTCACCAACTTCCAATAAGTACGTCATTCCATACATCTTATTAGTTACGCAAATTACAATATCTCCTTTTTTATATCTCATTATACAAATGTAAGGAAAGTTTTTAAAATAAAAAATACTCAAAAAATTTAAAAAAAATAAAGTTAAAAAATAATATATAATCAAAATAAATACATAATATACACATGAAGAAGATTGTTAAAAACTTTACCGGATTCTCTAAACTTTATGAAAACGAGAATCAACAAGATGATTTAATCAAGAAAGGTCGCGAAGCTTTAGAACAAGCTGAAGATGACGCTAAAAAAATCACATCTGAAGATACTGGAATTGTAGATAAGTTAAAAGATGCGAATAAAAATATTAATAGACTACCTAAAGAAGTTAAAGAGTCAGTTGATAATGGTGTGGTTAAAACAGTTGACGGATTAACAAACTTAGTAGTTAAATTAAAAGAATATATACTTCCAAAATTACCAGTTCTAACAGGTAGTTATCCAGAAGGATGGAAATGTGTGGATACTAGAGACTACAATCCAAATGCTATCTATAAAGCTTCAGAATTACAAGAGACAGATTCAGGTGTTACTATTGCTTACAGAGATGAAAAAGGTACGGCAGTTCGTTTTGCTGTTACACTAACAACTGAAGAAATAAATCATGTAAGAGGAATATTTGTAGAAGCTTGTGAAAGAACAAAGTGGATTAGCTTTTTAAGAACAACTGGTGTTGTTTCTGGTATAGCTATTGCTGCTACAGGTGTTGCTATTATATTATATGGTATTTATTCTAAATATCAAGCTTTTGACGATTGGAAACAAACTTTCTACGATAAAGGTCAAGATTATCCTAAAACAATTACTACTAGTCCTTTCGATTTTGGATCGGATGTTCAAGGTAGTTATGAAATTCGTGACCGTAGAATATATACTGCGCCTGACTTTAGTGAAAATCCTATGACAGGATATGGTGTACTTGGTGGAGAACTTGGAACAGATGTACTTGCTGGTGCTGGTGGTATCTTAGGTGGTGTTTTATTAAGTTTAGGTTCTTCTAAGATTGATAGTGATAAAGAAATTCTAAATCAAATAGCATCAATTGCTGGTTTATTAAAAGCGTCACTTGAGCCACTTGGAATGAAGATTTCTGACTTAAAAACTGCTGGTGATATTACTGCTGTTTTAACTACTAATCAAAATTAATAATCTAAAAATATAAAACAAAAAAAGGACAGAGTTTTACTTTGTCCTTTTTTTGTTTTATTTAAGAGGATTTTAATTAATCGTGTTCACAATCTTCAATTGTAAATCCATCTTTAGTGACTGTGATTTCAGCGTGGTCTCCAAATTTCTTCAGATAAAAATTATCATCAAAGTTAGATAGAAAATCTGAAATTTCATCAGAACACTTCGCTAAAATAGGATCGTATTTTTCATTGTCTACCTCAACTCTATTATCGTATTGTCGAGTTTGTGAATTCCAGGTTCCCCAATTTGTTGTATTTACTGGAGAAATCCAATCCGACTCTTCAACATAATCATCGTTGATTTTTAGATAGTCTGTGTTAGATGAGAAAGCACAAGTATCACCATCATTAAAATATGGAGTGTATTGTGACCACCCAAAAGACTCAATTGGGTATTTCTTAAAAATTTCAGAAATAAATATGTCAAAAATATCACTTGAGTAATCAATAATTTTTTGGTCTAATTCACTTAATTCTTTTTGTCTTAATTTAAGTTCTTCGAGTTTTTCTTTATACATAGTTTAATTATTTTCAATTTTTTCTAAAATTTCTTTTAATGTCATATTTAACATATCTGTATAGTCATTTGGATTCAAACCTAGGTTAAGGCTAGACTTTTGACAAGCCCAATCAATGATAGATAAATGATGTCTGTTGGTATCAATTATAGATTTAGAAAGAACACTCATTAATTCAAGTTCTTTATTAGATACTAAATCAATCTTACGAGTGTCTTTTGATTTTACAATTTCTGGTTCTTTCCCATGTAAAACTGAGTTTAATGAAATCTCACGAGATTCTTGAGGATTTAATTTTCTAAATCTCCAATGTGAGAACTTTAATGTTCTTGGAATACCAACAAATTTAATTTTTTCTTCTGTGTGTGTGTAAACTTGTCCGTTCCAACCAGTTCTTTGTGTTGAAGTTATAGATATCTTTTCAATCTGATACATACAACCTTTTCCTAATGTTTTATAACTATCTGATTTACAAATTAAGATATCACCTTTATTTAAGTCTTGTATTTTAAGAATTTCTTGACTTGGTACCGGTAGAATAATATTTGTTTTTGGTAGAGGACCTCCGTTGGTGTCAGTAAAATTATCAACTGAGAATCTACCGACTCCTAAAATCTCAACTTTACCTTCTAACCATCTTTGGTTTGATCCATCATTCCATAAACTACCGGATTCATATCTAACACCCTTGAGTAACTTTTTAGTTGGTTTTTTGCAAATAACTATCATATTTTAATCTAAATTAACTTTAATATTTCCTTTTTTTGACAATCTCTGAAATGAAGTTGGACAACCTTTGATGCCATTCTGCATCCAATCTTGAAATTCCATATTCTCAAGATAGTCTTGAGCAGTTGGAATAAATCTCATTCCAAAATCTTCTAATATGTGTTGTTCACAAACATCCTTAACTGAAAAGACTTTACCATCAGAATTAGTCATAGTATATCCAAAAATTGGAATCATTACTTCATGAATCCAGAAAGAGTGATGTGTTAGAGATCTGTGAACATTACTGGATATATATGCTTTAGAGCAATCCATTTTTATGTGAATTGGAAGATAATCTTCTGGTTGTCCACCAAATTTACGAACTGATGATTTTGAGTGTATATAAGCGTTTGCCATTATAATTTAATTTGATTTACCAATTCAACTAAATCTTTTTTTTCTAATTTATTAAAAATCATTTCAAGAATCATTTTATTCTCTTCTGAATTATTGTAACTCATATACTCAGATACAAAATTAGCGTAGTCTTCAATATCACCAAGTCCAATACTTAACATTTTTGAGTCCCTTTCCCAAGATAAACCACCAGTAACTTGGAAGTCACCAAATTCGTGGATATTTTTTGTAAATTCTTCATATGGGTAAAATAATTTAAAGTCTCTCATATAAGGCTCTCTTAACTCAATTTCTTTTACTAAACCTATATGATTAAACATTTCGTCAGCAATCCATTTTGAATCTTTGAGACCTAATTCAGTGCAATCCTTTATTAGTTTCACAACTTGAAGTTTATTTTCACACTTAGAAAGAAGTTTAATTCTTAACTTTATCATACCATAATAAGTTTTTGTGACATTTCAGATTTTAGATATTCATCGATAATCTGTTGGTCAATCTTATTTACTTGTGCTAAACAATCTCCAATTGTTAAATTGACATCATTGTAATTATGAACTACAAAATCAGAATGTTTTGATTTATCAATATCTTTCATTTCACCTTGTGCTAAATTGTAGATAGATGAAACAGTTTTTTTAGTAAGATATTTACAACGTTCTAGTCTATCATTAGTCGAAGAAAAAATGTTTATGTTATAGTGCATTTTTTTATTCCAACCTCTTTCAAATAAGATTGAGCTATGAAATATGGAATAAATTGACTCTTTGTTTCTCTCATTAAATCTTTTGTAAGCGTTGAATAAATCTGGTTCGATAATATCGATTATTTTATCAAAATTACCAGATGATTTGACTTTATTATAATCTAATAAACCATCTTGATTGAAATATTCGTAACCTACTTTATTCATAATATCATTTTGTAACTCATAGTTATACATCAAAATGAATTTTGCAACTATATCAGCTTGAAAAACTGGAATACTAATTTGCTCAAATAACGTAGAAACTCTATCTTTTCCTGAATAACGGTTACCTGAAAGACCTACTTTTATCATTATCTTTTTTATTTTACAATTACAAATATATAAACAAATTATTGAATAATCAAGTAACTTATCAATTTTTTAATAATATACTAAATAATGCACTACACAATTCAGAATCTTGCTTTTATTCTTTATAACAACCGTTCAGTTGAAGGTGTTGTAAAAAACTTTATACCTAATGGATTAAATCCGTACATTCTACAAAGAGTTGAGATAAATTTAGACAAGTGTAAATCAAAATATCGATTAGATGATAGATTGGTCGAAGTAAACATAAATGAGTTTGATTTAGAAGCTGAAGATGTAATTGTAAAAAAAGAAGATATATCGGAACTATCAAAATTGTTCCTTGAAAATATAGGAAATTTTTCTGATAAAGAGTTTGATTATTTAATTAATAGAGGACTTGGAGAAGAAACAATACTAAAATGGAAACTATTAGGACTATCATCAATCAAAGACAAAAAACATTTAGAAATCATAGGAGCGACTTGTCATCCAACTACTAAGAAGTTTTTAGAGGATGGAATTGAAAGTGGCGGAATTATTATACCACTATTTGATGAAAATGAAATATTAGTAAATTGTGCAATAAGAAAGATAAACTCACACAAATCACTTAAGTATTCTCTAGCTTCTCCGGATATACCAGTTTGGGGTTTGGATGAAATTGATAATGATGAACACGAAGTTTGGCTTTGTGAGGGATTATTTGATATGATGGCTCTTTGTAAAATGAATAAAAAATCAGTAAGTTGTTCATCAGCAATGTGGAGTGGAATTCAATTGTATCAGTTAGTAATTAAAAAACCAAGAGTAATAAATATTTTTTCAGATAATGACGAAGTGGGTCTTAGAACTTCTGCTATATTAAAAGAATTTTTTCAACTTTCTAATATTGAATCTAAAATATTTGTAAGTAAAGTCGCTAAGGATCCAGCTGAACATTACTTTCAGAAGTACAGAAACATGACAGACTTAGTTGAGATTGATGTTAATGAAAAATTGATTGAAAGTAGAAAAGATGAATCATTTAACTTTATCGAATACCTTAAAAATAGAAAGTATTAATTAATATATACTTTATGAAGAATAATCTTAAAAGATACAGAGATTTTATAAAAGAGTCTGTAAATATCTCAGAAGAAAGAGATAGATTTATAGATTTGATCCGTGGAGAACTGAATGATGAAATGACAGTTGGTGCTAGATCATACTCTGATGTGTGTAAGAAAGATGGTGATCCTGATAAAGATTTTAATGAAATGCAAGATTTAATGAACTCTAAAGGATTTACAATTGAAAAAATAAAAGAAATATTTTCTGAAGAAAACACGATTGTGGATGCCTACAATCAATTGGATTGTATATCCGCAACAGTAGATGTTTACTTTTATAAATTATTTGAGAAATTAGGTTTAGATAATAGTATTGTATCCTTAGGTGGTTCAGGTTGGTGTGATTGGAAAATTGGCGAATTAGACGAAGCTTTCATAAGATATAGTTATGGATATCATAACACAAAATACGGACAGTTAATGATAAAGGAGTCAGGGAGAACAGAACAGAACTTTATACAGGATGCTATTTCTTATCTTGAAGTATATATATCAAATGAATTTGAATCAATTTTAACATCGACCTACAGAACCAAATATGATATCAGTATGTATTCTAATATTAGAGATTATATAGATCAAGAGGATTTTATGATACGAGATGATGAAAGATTTAGTATTAATATAATAGAACTTTGTGATGAATTGAATCAAAAATTTCCTTCTTATGAAATAAAACCTGATGATTTAATTGCTGAATTCTATAAAAATTTAGGAGAATTAAAAATTCAAGTTATTTACACAGGTGTTGATTTAATAATTTATACAGAACCAATTAATAAATAAAAATATAATTTATATGATAATAAACTTAAAATCTCAAACAGACCTTTCAGGATTCTATGTAGTATATGAAGGATCTACCAACTTAGAAAAATCAGGATGGTATGGTATATCACACTTAATGGAACACTTAATGTGTAAAAACTTCGATCATCTTCAAGAGGATTTTGATAGAGATGGTATTGAGTGGAATGCTTATACATCAAATAATGAGATTGTTTTTTATCTTACCGGTCTTGATGAAAAAGTAAATAAGTGGAAAGGTGAGTTTATGAACTTACTTGGTGATTTTAATGTTACTAAAGAAGAGTTTGAGAACGAAAGAAATATTGTACTTGAAGAGTATATGGATTCATTTAACGAACAAACACAATCTCATCAATTGAACCTTTCTAGAAAACTATTTGGAGATTATGATCCAATTGGTCTTAAAAAAGATTTACAGAATCTTAAATTTATGGACTGTCTTAACTATTATGAATTACAATATGCTAAGCCATCTAAAATAATTAATATTTCTAAAAACAAAAAGTATAATAATCAAGCAATTGATTTTGTAGATAGACAAATTGTTAAAAATTTACAATTTGGTAATCACAACGTTCCTTTAGAATTAGGTAATGAGTTTAAGGATAAAACATCAATTGTTGTTTTAAGTCCTACTATTGAAGAAGACTTTGCTTATGTTCACTTTATAAATGCTATGTTATCATTAGGTCTTAAATCCCCTCTTTATCAAGAGGTAAGAGAAAAAAGAGGTTTAGTTTATTATGTTCATTGTTATCAAAGTAGAATGAATCAACAAGGTATTTCTACTATTGCTACTCAAACATCTAATAAAAACTATAATCAGGTTATTGATTCAGTTGAAACAATAATTAAAAATCCTGGTAAATACCTTACAAAAGACAGATTTAATCTGGTAAAAGATTACTATAAAGTAAGACAACAAAAAGATGAAATACTTAGATATAAAAATGTCAATCAGTGGATAAACCCAGAAGGGTGGTCTGTTTATGATATATTAGATGAAGTAAACATCAAAAAAGTAAGAGAAGTATATGATAAGTATTTTAATTTTGATAACTTCTATATTTCAAGTGATAAAAAAGAATTTAAAAGATAACTTTTATGATAGTACCCTATCTTGGTGAGAAGTCTAAATTTTCTAATTTTATAATACCAAATATACCAACAGATATATCAACTTATGTTGAACCATTTGGTGGAATGTTCGGTATTTTTTTTAGTTTAGATTTTTCTAAACATAGAGATACCAAATTTGTTTATAATGATGTTAATTATCTAAATTATAATCTTTTTAATTTTTTAAGATATGATGAAAATTTCACATCTTACATAAAAGATATAAATGTTGATAAAGAAAAATATCTAAAGTCTCTAAAGTCAATCACATTAAATAAAGATACTTTACAATTAGCAATTGATTGGTTAATTGTTCTTTGTTGTTCTTCTCCATATGAAATTGGTAAAGACTCTTGGAGAAATGATTCTGAATTTGAGATTTTCAAGATGAAGTTAAGAGCTTATAAATACCATTTAGATAGAGTTGATGATATTCTGAATTTGGATTATAAAGAAGTTATTGAAAAATATGACTCAGAATCAACTTTTTTTTATGTTGATCCTCCTTATATGGGTAAAGAAAAAAAATATATCAACCATAATTTCAGTCAAGAATCACACAAAGAGCTGGCGGATGTTCTAAATAACATAAAAGGAAAATTTTTACTTAGTTACTATTACTTTAATGGTTTAGAGAAATTATATGAAAATTGTAGATTTGACTCTAAAATGACAATAATGGGTACAGAATTGATAATTATGAATTTTTAAATTAATATATACACTAATAAAAAAAAATATACATATGAAATATATTAAAAAATTTAATGAAGGATTTCTTGATAATCTGGAAGCGTTGGTTAAAGGAAAATCAGATAAAGGTAAATTAATTGAAGAAATGTTAAAAAAACAAAACCTATCTGAAGAAGGATTTGGTTACACCTTTAGATATATGGGTGGAAGTGATCTTACATCTGAAGAAAAAAGTCACCCGATTTCTTATTTATCCAATTATGAGCCAAATAAAGGTAAGTTAAAAGTAGAAAACGGTAAGTTATTATTAACTGATGAAACATTTAATAGTAAGAAAGTTGTAAATATAATTCCAATGTTGGATAAAGAATTGGCAGTGGATGGTAAAACAGAATTGGCAGAGCATGGTCGTATTTGGTCAAGTGGTGTAATCAAATTTGATTATAAATTTGATTTATCTTTAGAAATTCCAACTTTCACAATATCGAATGGTCTTTTATTTGATATAGAAAAAGGAACTTGGGTAAAAAGTGATAAAGTAAATATGGATAAAGTTGAGATACTTGACGGTGATATAAATCCAGAGACGGAAAAACAACTAGTAGATGCTTTATTAGGTACTATTTTTAACAAAGAGTTGGTAACAACTTATCAAATTTTTATTGATGAATGTAATAAAAGAAAAGATATTGTTGATATCATATCTAAACATCATAAAGAAGAAGTAGAAGTAAAAGAAAGATTAAGAATTAAAAAATTCAAATAAACAAAAAAACCACTCAAATTGAGTGGTTTTTTTATATCTTATAAATTCCTGTCTGTTTTTTTAATTATTTTAGGTGTGTTTTCATCATGAATTACCAAACCAGTTTTTTCCTCACTTACTAACTTATCAAAATATCTACCTGGTTGAACTAAATCATCATCTTGCCAGTGACCTATTGGAGAGTCTTTAATTTGTAAATTAACTTCTGATATTACTATTAATGGAACCACAGGTAAAAATTTATCTAATAAACCTCTACAAAAAGAAGCAGAATCTTCAATATTTGTATCTAAGAGTGCCTGAACTCCTAATCCTCTACTGCTAGCTCCTGATATTTCAACACTTGTTGGAAATTTTATAGTTCTTAAAATCTCAACACATTTTATCCAATTAGGATTCATATTTAATGTCCCTATTGGAAACTCTCGTCTACAAATAAACATGTTCATTATGACTTTCTTCTGCATTTTATCTTCGTTTACAAAAGTACCCCAATTCTTTATATTCATTTTAGTAGTTAGTTTTAACCCAATCAACCAATTTAAGTAAGTTCTCAGTGTTATGTGGATATTTATCTAATAAAGATTCTAAGAATTTTAATCTACCTTCTTTATATTGTTCTTTTGGATAAACAGAAAACTCTTCAGAGATGCCATTTTCCCACTCTAATAGTTGATCAAAATCTCTTTCAACAATACTCATATCATAGTAATTAAAAGACTCAGAAAGGTTTGTTGTGGATTTGTGAGTCTTTGTATCTAAAATCATTTGTTTTACTTCTAAAACGTCTGAATTAGATTTATCTGAACAACATTCAATAAAGAAATCAGCTGACTTCTCTTCGTTATCACTTTTCATTGGATCATAAACACAATCGTGGAAAAGAGCTGTTAACATTAACTTCTCATATTCTTTACCAGAGTATTTAGACTTATTCTCATTGATTTGGTCAATCACATCATTTAAGTGATTTAGAGTATGATATGACCTATGTGATTCATTCCACATCGCAAGTAATGTATTAACATCACACTTTATGTTCCATTTATTAAGTAATTCCTGTAAATTCATAAAATTTAATTCTTTTTGTTAAATTATATATTAAAAATACGTTTTATACTTTCTTTCCTTAATCTAGCTCTTTCATATTTAGAATGTAGACTATGCCACGCCATTAAAGAAGCATTAACACTTGACTTACCAGTCTGTCTAGCCTTCAACATCATAACTTCTTTGTTACTATTAAGTAATTGACCAAATATATCTAAAGTTTCTTTATTCATATATTCTTTTTATTTTTGACTTTCTTCTTTCGATTTTACCTCTATACTTACGAACATTTTTGATTTGAATTGTAAGATCCTCAATTAATCTAGGATTAACCTCAGTATGACTTAATCGAGTTATATGGTCAACTATTACAATATCTTTATTCATTTAGTAAGGATTTTAATACGGTTTCTCTTTTAATTGAAGTTAATTCACTATTTATAAAATCTTGAAGTTCATTCACATTTTCATAAAAAATAGGATTATCTGAAAGTTTATCCATCTTTTTTTGTACTCTATCATTTAATAGTTGAAGAAAAATACAACTAATTGTTTTTAACTCATGATCTTCACTATTCCAACTCCAAGGAGTATTATCACCACCTACTTTAGTATTCTCTACAATGGTAATTTTATTGAATGGTCCTTTCTTTTTTTGAACCATTGTTAGTTTAGTATCACTCTCAAATATTGGATAGTAATAATTGGTCTCATTGAATCCATGTATCTTTGTTTGACCATTTGGATAAATATAATTGTATTTTTGATATGAATCAATTGAATAACAAAGATTTAATCCTTTTTTTATTTTAATTAGTAATCTTAATTGATTAAAATAAGTTTTTCTACCAGTCCTGAAAATAACAATCATGGTTGGTATTCCAAAAATACCAATTAAAAAGGATATTCCAATCATAAATGCGAATACCCAATCTCCTAATCCAATTTGTGACATATTATTCTCCTAAAAGTTGGTCAATCTTATTATTTCTTTTTTCTGCTTTTTCTTTAGCCAAACGAATAGTCTTTTGTTCTTCAGACTCTTCAGTGAATCGTACTGTGTTGTAATAAGTACCAAGTTGGTTTATTAAATCGGTGTAATCACTATATTTAGATTCAGATTTATCTAAACTATAAACCATATAGTCACCATATTTAGTACCACCAAACATATCTTTGTAATATTCTTCTTTCATATTAAATATTTTTTAAATCGTTTTTAACTTTTTCCATTCCAACTGAAGCGACTTCTTTAATATGATACAAAAATGGTTTTCTTTGTTTGTCGATAAAGAAATCCATTTCAGATGGATCAACTACATAAATAATTGTGTCTGATTTTGTTAAAAATGGAATTTGATTTGCTGGGGCGACTTGCATAGAAGTTCCTACAATAATACAAATATCACACTCGACGGCTGCTTCTTCAGCTCTTTCAATCATTTTTGGATTCAAATTTTCTCCAAACCAAACAATATCGGGTCTAAGCTGTGAACCTTTCTCACATTTATCACCAACATTACAATCCTCAGTCCAATCATAAACTAAGGTGGAATCTAAAGTAGATCGAACTTTTGTTAATTCACCGTGTAAGTGAATTATATTAGTTGAACCTGCTCTTTCGTGTAAATTGTCAACATTTTGCGTCACAATCACAACATCAAAATCTTTTTCTAAATCAGAAATTATTTTGTGAGCCAAATTTGGCTCAACATCTTTCATTTGAGCACGTCTCAAATTATAGAAATCAAGAACTTTTTGTCTATCTCTTCGCCACCCATCGGGTGTTGCAACATCTTCTATCTTATAATTATACCACAAACCATCATCACCCGTTCTGAAAGTAGCAACACCACTTTCAGCAGATACCCCAGCACCAGTAAATATTAATATTTTTTTCTTTTCCATAATACTCTACAATATTCTACAAAGTTAATAAAATTAAGTTTAAGAACCATAGAAACTCTTAATAAATTTATATATACTAACAAAAGAAAGGTAATAACTTAATGGCTACTTTTTCATCAATTAAAATTAACAAAATTCTAGGTAAGATTTTAAATACTGCTACTTTTTCACAAAATCAGATTACGCAGAATATTTCAAATACTCTTATTAAGAAAAAACCAAAGTTAATACCAAAACCACAATTTATACAAATTGAATCGACAATTAACACAGTTTATGTAGATCCTTTAGCAGGATTGATTGCTAATCAAAACAAACCATTTTCACCAAGACTTTTAAATTGGGTAGAACCTTATTTTATAACTGGATTTAGATACACATCTTTTTATACTGAAGTAAATTCTGGATTAAAATTTGGTGATAGAGTTTTTATAATAGGTGGAAATTACGATAGTGATGAGTTAATAAAAATAAACAAATACAAAAAGAAAAGAGATGGATATAAAGTTCTTTATGTCGATAGATGTCAAATTGTATTAGATATTGAGTATATTGGTGTTTTACCTTATTTAGAAGACATTCCTGATAACTTTGTACAGGCTCATTATATTGAAGATGAAGCAGATTTCATAAATGTAAATAGACAAATTACAACAAAAGAAGGATTTTTTAATTATAAATTTAACTATTATCAAAACAATATGATTTTCACAGATATGGATTTTACAAATTCACTTCTGTCGAATGGTTATGGTGGTAACTCTGGATTAACTTCAAGTCCTGGTTTCTTTGTTAGAAACTCATCAATAAACTGGACAAATATCTCTACTGATATTTTATCTGGTACATTCTCTTATGCTAAATCTACAGCAACATCATCAAATGATAGAATGTTAGTCACTAATAAAAGTTTTAGTTATTTAGGTAGAGTATATGAAAAAGGTTTAGTTTACAAATTTGAAGTTGGACCAACTCAATCTGTTTGGGTTCCGGATGTTAAATACACAAAACCATTTATTACAAAAGGAAATTTTAGAGATGGTGACTTTGATGGTAAATGGAATGTCGGTATGTATGGTCAACCAAATTACAAAATTCAATGGAAAGGCACAAAATCAATTTGGAATACAGGAACATTAATGAACACAGTTTGGAAAAACGGTATTATTCAATCACTATTTACTCTACCTGAAAGTTTCATATCTGAGTTTGACCAATATAATATTGCTTATCAAAAGTCAGCTGGTCCAAATAATAATGGAAAGGGATATAATTTTATAGTAAATTCTGAAATAGAACAAGCAACTCTAAAAAATGCAAGTTTATATGATGTAGTGGTTGGTACACCATCTAATGACTTCTCGATTGTTAAAAATCATATTTTAGGAACATCTTCAAATTATAAAATTAATGTCGAAAAGGGATATTTTGAGAATTGTACATTCTATAACTCTTACTTAGATAATTCAGAGTTGAGAAAAGGTCTTAGTGTTAATACTTTAATGAATAATGTTAAATCCATTAATACTAGTTATAAAAATTCTGTAATTAAAAATTCAAATTACATAAGTGATTCAATAATTAAAATATTAGGATATGATGAGTTTTTAATATCTGAAAATGTATATTCCGGTACTACATTTAGTCAAACAAGTGCAGCAACTCATAAAGTTTATAAACTTTATATAGACTTAAATGGTTATAATAGATTAAAAAGAAAAGATGATTTCTATGTAAAAGGATTAAAAGTAAATGATGGATTTAAATCATTGATAAATTTCTTTGATAAAAAATTTAAATTAACATCTTGGCATGAATATTCAGATTTTTATTTTAACTCATCGGTAGCGACTTTACCACAAGTGGGAAATCCACCAAATAATATATCAGCTGAGTCATTTTATAAACAAGGTCAAGATATTAGTTGTTTTTTAAGTACTAAAGAAGATAATAAGTATATTTATAGTGCAGTAAAAGTTGGTACATTACTCGGATTTGGCGCTCATTATACAAAAACATTTAGTTTAAATCCAAAAAGTAATTACTCTATTGATATTGTTGTTCCATTAGAAGATAATAACACAAATCCAATATTAACTCAGAACTTTAATTATGATTCCACAGTAACGTTTCCAGATACATTGGGAACACCATCAAATATTTTTAATGGTAATATAATAGACATATCAAACGCATTCATAATTGATTCTAATTTAGATAGTGGTTTAGTTGAAAATACTACTTGGCAAAGTGGTAACTATATCAATTATAATTATGACTTAAATATAACAAAATACTCAGTAGGTGGTGGGTTTTATGACTTAACAGTTTACACATCAAGTTCAACAATTTTAGCGACAACCTCATACACACCTAATCAACAAGAAACTGAAAACTATTGGCTAGGTTCGACCGGAAGTGTTGTTTTCTTAAACTCAGTAGACTATGATACATCTGGTAGAATATACACTTATCAAATTAATGCAATAGGAAGTGGTTATACCTCAAGTATTATATTTGGAACAGCTTTACCAGGATTAGATTCTGAATTCTCAATTACAGCAACAAATATAGATTCTGTATTAACTCTTAATGTGACTAATCCAGGTACATCATATGTAGTTGGAGCACACTCAAACGTTCAAACATCAACAGTTGGTTCCGGAACAGGATTAACTTTAGATATTAACGTTGGCGCAGGTGGGGTTGTGAGTTCAGTATCAGTAAATCAAATTGGTCAAAACTATCAAGTTAATGATGTTGTATACATTGATTTACCACCAGGTACTCAATCAACCGCGACAATTGCTACAGTTGATCCAGGTGGTTCTTTAATTTCAGCAACCTGTGCATTTGGTGGTTTATTCTATGAAGTTGGAGATTTTGTTACTTTACTAGGTGGTAACGGAGACGCGACAATTGAAATTCTATCAGTTACTGGTTCTGTAACAAGACTATCAGATGCTTATGAAGTGTTAAATAATACTAATGGTGTTTTGACACTGAAAGAAATATATAGTAGCACATCTAGTGTTTTATCAAAATTATTAGATCGTGGTAATTTCTTATCAAGTGGTGTGGAAAATAGATATGGATATTTACACTCATCTAAAATATACAAATCTAAAATTCAATCAGGTTTATTTAGAAGAGCTTATATAAATCAGTCTCTTATTGAGAATGAAAATCTAAATGTTAATGACTCTGACTTTTTAAATTATGATAATATAAAGGGTCTTTTAATTTCTGATTCTATATTCTCAAATCAAAATAACTTATTATCAAAAGCTACATATATTAATTCATTTTTTAATACTGGTTCTGATATTTGGTCGAATGGTATTATATACAATTCTGTATGGAACGGGGGAACATTCTCAAAAGGACTAGTAAAAGATTCTAGTTGGGATGGTGGAGAATTTATGTCTGGTAAATTTTACCTATCTCGTAGTTTTAATGCACAACCTAGTACAAATAACGAATTTTATTATATTAACAATATAAGATCATATTATAAAGATGGATGGACTACAGCTACATACTCCAATAATAGAAATTCTTGGAAAAGTGGTAGGTTTAATGATGGAGAGTTCATAAAAAGTGATTGGGAGAATGGAACATTTAAGAAAGGAAGATTCTATAATTCTAAATGGTACAATGGAACGTTCAGTAATGGAATAATTGGTGATGATGCTGTACCAAGAGAACAAACAAAAATCTATAACGGTACTATTCTTTATGCGGTGGTTAATAACGCAGATGTTATTGCTGATGATACATCATTCTATGGTGTTACTACGCAAAATATTGAATGGAAAAATGGTATTTTTAACTCAGGTGTTTTTGGAACTAACATAATTCAGACAACCGCATCTAACACAGCAGTTTGGGAGATTGGAGTATTTAATGGAGGTGAATTTAAATCAGATGGTGTTTGGAAAAATGGAACCTTTAATGGTGGAAAATTTACTTCCGGATATCTTTGGCAAGTATCTGCTGGTAGTATATTCGGAATATCAAATGCTCAATCTCAATATGCTTGGCAAGATGGTGATTTCAATGGTGGTGAATTTGGAAATGGTGATTACTATACTAATTCAACTTGGTATACCGGTGAGTTCAATGGTGGAACTTGGAAAGGAAAAGTTTGGAGAAATGGAATATTTACTAAAGGAGAATTCAAGGGTGGTTCAACTTATTCAGCAACTGGTGGATATGAAATAAGTTCTATGACTGTATCAAATGCTTTAAGTTTTGTTGATAGTTTTGGTCAATCAAATTATTTTGGTGTTTTTGTAGATGGATTTGTAGCAAACGTAAAGGATAAATTTATAAAAGATAAAAAGATATTTACGAGACCTATAAGATTCATAGACGCTTTAAGAAGACCCCCAAGAACTTACTTTAAGAATATGCTTTGGTTAGGTGGTACATTTAGTCATCCTAATGGTGAATTCCTTAATAGTATTTGGTTAGATGGGGAATTCAACAACGGAACATTTAAGATGAGTTCATTCAATCCTTTTGTAAATAGAAATGGGGCTACTTCAGCATCATTTAATACAAATGATAGTATTATTGACGAAACTGGAAGTTGTATATGGAATAATGGTGTTTTTGATAATAGTGAGTTTTACATCTCTCAATGGAAGACCGGTCAATTTATTTATGGAACAGCGTTTGGAATGGTTTGGAAAAATGGAGTTAGTAACTACATGAACGCATTCAATATTTTCTGGGAAAATGGAACTTGGAGAAATGGAAACTGGTATGGGTCTTATTTCCAATATAACGGAGGTGATGTTGAAAATGAGTTTAATAGAGAAATTTTATTTAGAGGAATGACTTGGTCAGGAACATCTTCGGTTCATATATGGAATGTGTTTACTGGAAATTCTACTAATGATTCAGTAATATCTACAACTTGGTCAATGACTACTGCAAATCAACCAATACCATACAATCAATTCGGACAATAATAAAAATATATATAAGACATGGCTTGGCAATCTTCAGAAAGTTCACTTGGTAATTTACATTGGGTAGGTAGTAATACACATAATGGTATTAGTAGAAGCTCATCAAATGGCACTTTAAATAAAGGAATCTTAAAATATATAATAGGACCTGTAAAAACATTTTCTCCTGAAAAAACTTATATTATAAAAACAGAGGTAAATGACTTTGACACTACTGTTACCGGAGGAAGATTAGTTGTCCAAAATGCATATGGTCAAACTTTTAGTTATGAAAGTTATGGAAATCCACTAAGTTCTAATAGTAGATTACCAATAGCAAGTGATCCAGGAACAGTTACCTTAAATTGGGTATTTAAAAATGCAACATCGGTCTCCGCAAATACAATTGCTCAATATTACAACAACTTAGCATCTCAATTTCCACAACCAACAGTTATAAGATCCTTTCAATTAGTAGAATTAGATTGGGATATTAGAGGATGGTCTTGGGGAACTTCATCATATTATATAACAAATTATCAAGGTTGGAAATACTCACCCGGAACTGATAAATTTACTTTTACAAGAAGTACAAACACTGGGTTAAATCCAGGTAAAACAACTGGAGACGGAGTAACATTTACAAACTATATTTCTAAATATGTTGATTATGACTATTTTAATTTATTTTTCTCGTATAGTGAATTTGGTACCTCCGCTAATAATAGTTATTTAGATGCTTTCTTAGTAGATTCACTAGGACCATTAAATACAACTAATGTTGCTTCTTTTACAGCTAGTTTATACGCTGGTCAATATATTGGTAGAATTAATACAACTCAAGATTATCAATTTTATAATATTACTGGTAATAGATTTTTAGTTTTTACTGCTAATTGGTCAAGTACAGCGGCTCAATATGGAACTGTAATTAGTAATATACAAATTACTGGAGGTTACCATCAAACAGTTAACAATGAAAGGTTTTTGTTTACAAATAGTCAACAATACTCTCAACCAACAAATTTAAACATATTAAATGTACCAAATGATGCTACATATAGTTCGATTGCTATAACTAATCAAACACTACACTTTGCGAACTCTCTTTATTGGGGAGCAACCAGTAGCCCCGGATATTTTAGTAATTTATATGGTCAAGTAGTTAATCTATCAAGTCAGTATTCTAAAATCGGAAACGGAGATTTCCTTGCAGGAGTTTGGGAAAACGGAGTCTGGAATAGTGGTTGGAGAGTAGATGAAAATGTTTACGAATTTTCAGATGTTGTCGCTGCATTTACAACATCAACTAAAAACTACAAATGGAGAGTTCAATTATCCGGTCCAACACAATCGGTTGAAATGTTTAATGTAGGTGATAAAGTCTCAATTGGTAATATTGTATCAATAAATATAAATGAAGAAAGAAAACTTATAAAAAACTATTTTACAGTAATATTAAAAGATGAAAGTAATATTGTTTTTGAGATAGAGAATAATTTTCCAATTAGAAGAATAGAAAAAGACTCGGAAAATCATAAAATTAAAATCACTAAAAATGTTTGGCTAAATGGTGCTTTCTTAAATGGATACTTTGAAGGAATATGGAATAATGGATTATTCAAGGGATATCCAAAAATAACCGAAATGTATAATACGAGTTGGATAGATGGAACATTTGATGGTGGATATTTTAATTCAAGTTATGAATATTTTAACTTCAATGATACAGAGTTTAGAGATGGATTTGTTGGATTAACATTTTCTCAAGCAACTCCACATACTTTATTATTAGGTGATTTAATTATTATTGAAAAAACAGATAACTCAGTCAATCCACAATATAATGGAACAGCATCTGTAATAGAAATTATAGACCAATATCGTATTGTAACGGATAAGCTGTGGGGATTAAATACTACTGCTGAAACTGGACGTGTTAGAAAATTTGCAGCAAGTAGTCTGTTGCAAAATGTTAAGTTTTATGATAACAATGTGGCTGTTAGAAACTCTAAACAATCACAAGTTCTAAAGGATATCTGGAAATTCAATTCTTATCTTGATGTGAACTATTTATCACAATCAACAACTACAATAAATAGAGACAGAATATATTTCAATAGTAAACCTAGCGACATTAATGATTACTTTCTTAACCAAAAATACGGACTTGGTGATACTACAGTTGCAAATTTATATGGTTTCATAACAGAAGATGTATTATCATCCGAATCTTTGTTTAGAGATATAGATTCTTTTAATAAAAGAAAATATTCATTGGGAACTAAATATGAAATTTACCAGGATTTTTTAGGTGATGCAGGAGAATTTGCAAAACCTTTTACAACAGATCCAGCCTTTGGAGATCTATCTGGATTTTTTGCATCTGGTTGGACTTACAGTGATAGTGGAATTTTACCACTATCCCTAAGTGCAACCTCATCAATTGGATTTACATTTAGTAGAACTGGAAATGGAACATTTAAAATAGAGTTTGGAGAAGGAAACGTAGATGTTGTTTCTTTTGATAACACTAACATTAATATTGAAACAAAAAGATACTCTATGATAGAGTTTGATATCTTGAGTTCCAACGCTCTTGGTGGAATAACATTTTTTAACTTTCCGAAATTTGTGAATGAAAATGGTCTTTGGTCAGGAACTGATGCTTTTCCAGTTAGTAATGAAATTCAGTATGGTATTAATACTGGAACAAATAGGATTTATTTTTACAACAGACCTGGATTAGACCTTGGTATTATCGGATTTGGAAATTATATATTAGAATTAGACAATGTTAGATTTTATGAATTAGATGCTGTTCCATTTTTTCAATATACAACTGATGACTATGTAAATTCACAAATTCAAATTCCTTATCAAGCAATTGCACCATTCATAGATTATGATAACGCTAACTTCTCATTTGTTGATAATATCACATTTGGATTTGATAGTATTCAGTTAAATGCTACTGGTGTTCCTTATGTTTTAGCTTCAACAAATACAGGAATAGCTTATAATCAATAATTATTTTTTAATTATAAGTAGGTATCCTACAGCACCAGCGTCTGTTCTAGAGTGATGACCCATTGATGAAACCTTAGTTTCATCTCCTTCTAATTTAATACCTGATAGCTTTTGCTTTCCAAGTATTCTTCTTTCACCACCACATTTTTTACATGGATTTAAACCAACCTTTCCTTTACCTGAACAAAAAGTGCAGTCATAGTCCATAAACTTACCAGTTCCTTCACAAAAATCACAACCATCTTCAGCATCAAATGTTTTAACAACATTTCCATTGATATCTTTGATTTGTATCTTAGAAGACATATCTTTACCTGTACCATCACAAGGTTTACATTTGACCCATCTTTCATATTCTAATTTACCATCAAATGTATCATCAACTTCTATTCTAATATTTAGAACTTCATTTTTTACAAAATTACTAACATCACTTTTTTGTTTATTATAATCATAATCAACATTAATATCAAAAAGTTCATAGTATTCATTGTAATTATTTCCAAACCTACTTTTTAAGTCATAGTCTTTTCTTTGGTCACTACAAAGAACATCATAAGCTTCGGTCATTTCACCAAATACAACAGGGTCTCCGTTCTTATCAGGGTGGTGAGTAAAAGAAAGTTTATAGTAAGACTTTTTGATAGTTTTCTCATCAGAGTCACCACTAACTCCCAATATATTATAGTAATTCTTATTTAAGTTCATCTTTGATAAATCCGATTTCTTTTAGTTTAATAACCATTTCATTTTTGTCTCTAGTTTTACCAACAATATCACATACTTGTTTAGCAAAGTCGCCGTTTATAATTAAACAATCAGGATTGGTTATATATCTTATTAAAGAATCTAATCCTTGTTCTCTAACTAATTCTAGGTTTTCTATTTTTATAAATCTTTTATTGAAGCTCATCTAATATTTGATTAATTTTTTTCTCTCTATAAAGTGCTTTGTTAGTTCTTTCAAACTCACCTCTTTTATCTTTATATCCACAATCTTTACAAACCGATATACTATCTTGAGTTGGCTTAGAACCATCTGTAGGTATAAAAAACCTCCATTCAATATTTTTACTTTTACAATTAGGACAACCGGATAAATCTTCTAAAGTTCCTATATAACCAGACTTTTGTAATTTCCCTAAATCATAAGTTTTATTTGACTGTCTAGGAAATAGACTAAGTAATTTTTTAATCATTACTTCTGTATTTCTTCTGAATATAAGCAGCTCTACTTTTAGCTGATCTTTTTCTATCAGATTTAGGAATAAACTCTTTTCTTTCTCTTAATTCTTTCATAGCTTTAGTCTTATCCCACTTTTTTTTAAGTGTTTTAAGAGCTTTATCTATCTTACCATCCTTTACTTCTACTATTAACATGATTTTATTTTATTTTATTTATTAAAATTGATTATTCATAAATAACTTCTTCAATTGAAGTAAACACTTCCTTATTTACTTGTAGTATTCTATCGAACATTTCTTGACTTAATATAGCGTGATGAACAACAAAAATATTTATATTGTAATCATTTGCAAACGATTTAAGAAGTAGTAATATCGAATCTATACCTTCGATATCAATAGATGAGAAAACCTCATCTAAGAACAGTATATTGATGTGTCTTTTGGTTCTAATTAGTTTTAAGTAAGCAATTAGAATTGAGATATTAATCTTTTTTGTTTCTCCTGTACTAAGTGAGTCGTGCTCCACAGCAAATCCTAAACTTTTAATCTCGGCCGTAAATGTTTCATCTAATCTAACATCAAATGGTAACATCATTTTTTTAATATTTTCAGAAATGAAATGATTAATTGGTTTAATAATACCAGATATGATTGACTTCTTAACACCATCTTCACCAAATATTCGATTTAGTTCTTTATAATAAAGTTCTTTTTCTTTACAAATGGTTGAATTGTCAGAACTTATTTTCTTTTTATCTTCTAATTCAACTATAGTGTTCTGAAACTCTTGAATATTTATAGATTCTCTACCAGATTCACTTTTCTTTTTAAGAGATAGTTTATCAATTTGAGACTTGTAATTTCTTAGAAGATAATTCAAGTCATTAAATGTTGTTGTTGTTTTTTCACCAAGTGTTTTTAACTTAACTTGTTTTTCTTTTATAAGTCTAATATTTTCTTCGATGACTAATTTAATATCATCAAATCCTCTTTTCTTTTCTACTAAACTACCACGGAGATTAATAAAGTGATCAGAATTAAAATCTGTTCTACAAGTAGGACATTTTCCTGAATCATATAAATCAATTTCTCGTTGTACATTTTTAATGTCATTTTGTGTGCTAAGATATTGACGCTTCTCATTATCCAATTCTTCATTAAGTTCATTTTCTTTTTCTTTTATTTTTTCTACTTTTTCCTTAAGAACTTTATACTCTTCTTTTTTCGAGCTCATTTCTTCGGTTAGAGTATCAATCTCAGATTGAATATTTTCCTTTTCTCTTTCAATAGCTTTGTCTATTGAATTCTTAATTGAATTAACAGAATCCTCTAATGTTGAAATTTCAGAGTCTAAAGAAGCCATTCTAATTTTATTAGATTTATTAATATCTTTTAGAATTGTATTTAGAATATTGATTACTTCAAGATTAAATAACTTATCAAGTAAAAGTTGTTTTTCTTCATTAGTCAATGAAATAAAGTTTTTGAAGTCATTAATAGACATTGATATAAAAGACTTAAATGTCTCGATATCCATTCCGATATAACTTTCGATTTTTTCATCTATGTTAGATTTACCAGCTCTTTCATTTAAGACTCCATTCTCTACCAACTCTAAAACATTTGGTGATATACCTCTATTTATTTCAACATCAGTGCCATTAGAATTAAACTTTATTTTATTAAGTAATTCACCATTTATTCTGTTTGGTAGAGTAGATAATTTATGCCACTTTTTTGTTTTACCGGACTTTACTTTACCGTAAAGAGCATATTCAAAAGATTCAAGTAATGATGATTTTCCATTTCCGTTGTTTCCAACTAAGAGAACTAGTTCTCCTTTTTCTGTATTTAATTTGACTACTTGTTCGTTATTTCCAAAAGATTTATAACCACGTATAGATAACTCGCTTATTAGCATTATTGACTTTTTCTTTATTATATTAAGAAAAAAGTGAAAGGTTATTATTTATCCGGAAAAATTACATTATATCTAGAACTATCAAATTCATTTACAATGTTTTTTGCCTCACTGTACGGTAAAACTTTTTTGTAAATATCATTCATTAGTTTACCATAACCTAACCAATCTTCTATGGTAGATCCAATTAAATTTTCAAGATCTGAATCTACTGTTAATGAGACGTAATCTGCCTTATAATAAAATATACCTTCATAAAATTTTCCACTAAAATTTAGTGAAAGTAGCACAAAGACACCACCTTGTACCTGACCCATATATTCTATAACATCAAATTGAATTTCCATATTAAGAAAGAATTTTATCTATTTTTTCTGATCTTAACTCTTTAAGATAGCCAGATTGATTTAATGTATTAAAAATAGATATAGCAATAGAATCTCTACCATCACTAAAAAAAAGCATCATATCTGTATAGTATCTATGAATTTGCTTTCTTTCTTCTTCTGTGTCAATTCTAGACACTTTCTTTAAATCTAAGTAGTAATTGTCAAATTTCATAATTAAAGTATTTCATTTATATTGAATTCAATTTTCTTGAATTTATCATCTGTATCAGTAAAAATGATACTAATTTTGTGTATATCCTTAAATTCTTTAGCTTCACCTGACTCATTAATCATTACATCTTTTTTGTAAATGACATCTATCGCTGGTTCTTCGCCTAAGAATCTTCTCATATCTTCTTTTATCTTTGTCAAACTCCAATCTTCTGATTTAAAATCAATTCTTGAAATATATTCTTTTATTGACATTTCTTTAAGTGAACTCATAATGTATTATTTTTTTATTATATATTATTTTAGTGAAATCTTCCAAATTGTTGATAATATGTAGTCTCAGAAATTATATTAAACATATTGTGTATTTGTTTACAACTTTCATTAAATGATTTAACTTCATCATCACAAAGGTCAAACCATTCTCCTTGAACCTTCTTTTCTTTATATCTTCTATGTAAAGAAGATTCAACCTTAGTTCCCCATTGAGATTTAAAAGTATCAACAATATACATATCAGAAGCGTTACCTGTTCTAAACTCTTTTAATCTAACTTCAGCACTTCTTTTAGTATATCCAATTTTATATAACTTTTTTTCTTCTATTTCAGCGCAAATTAAATAAACAATATACATTAAGGTATATATTATACCTCATGTTTCTCTTAAAAAAAATCTGAAAAATTAGAAGATGTAATATGTTGTGGAAAATTATTTGGACCATTTGGTTTAGAAATTATAACATTAGGAACATCTATACCAAATATCTTACCTATTTTAATTCTTCTTAGATATCTTTTAGAAAAAGGTCTAACAATAGTTATATCTCTTTCTTGAACATAAACACCTGGACTTATATACTTATTACTCATATTGACCATTTTTTGAGTGTATCTTCTTTACTTGGTTGTTTCATAAAACAAAAAAACTTTTCTTGTTATAGAAAAGTTTTCGTTAGTTGTTTATATCTGATAGTACTCTCGTAGTTTATTGATTATATCATCTTCATCTAATATCTCTCTGCTGAATTTATCCTCAAACCAACAAATCATATCTATTAATGAAGTTTCAATATCGGTTTCATCTGACTCATCACTAATTTTTAACTTAACTTCTTCTTTTGGAAAGTTCTCAGTTATTTTAGTAATGATAAAATCAACATCATCTTCACCCATATTTGATTCAAAGTTTTCGTACTTTCCAATATATTTCATATTCTATATATTATTTTAATTTTATATGTAGATTTAACCAAAATGACTTTGGTTGAGGAATACTGATTAATACCTTACCTCCCCATTTTTTAGATAATAACCAAGTTGTAAAGTTGTTTTTAACATTCATAAATTCACCTTCGTCTAACTTACCATTATCCCATTTACCAACACCATAATATCCAAATGATAAAACTTTATCTTTAATTTGACAGTTTAATTTACTTTCATGATAACCAGGATTAAAAGATTCCATATCTCTTTTTATTTGACCTAAAGTTAAAATATCAGAATATGTTAAATTAACTAATTCTTTTTTAATTGAAAATGCTGACTTTGATTCTAATGAAAGGATCCATTTTATTACTGACTGTGAAAGTTTAAATTGACCAATTGGTAAAATATTTTCATACATTAAACCATACTCAAATTGACCATCACATTTTACACCAAAATAAAAATTAACTTCATTTTTTTGATAATCAATTAAATCGATATATCTAGAAAGTGATTTAAATCTTGAAAAAGTAGATTTTGCAACTTCTGAATTAAGACTTGGTGAAAAATAAAACCAAAGAAAATCTTCAGGTGTTTTGTCCCAATTTGGTAGACTGTTTTTTTGACCTAATGCAGTTAAACATTTAAGAAAAGATGAAAACATACCTTTACCAGCAACAGATATTTCTGACTCTAATAATTCCTCGGTGTCTGTTGATGTTAAAATATCAGGTTCTTTTTCTTCGATACCATTTTCTAGATAATCATCAACTTGTTGTTTTATTTCTAACTGAGTTTTATCATCAAGTAGATTTATTGCATTTTCTAAATCAATAGATGGATCAATTTCATGAGTATATCTAGAAATAATATTTCTAACATACTCATCATCACTAAGTGAGAGAATCAACTCACCTAATGAATTATGAACATCTTCATTTATAAATTGCAAATATCTTTTAATTATCATAATTAGTTAATTTCTACTACGTTTATTCTACCAACAATACTAGGAGTAGCACCAACACTATTCGTTCTTGTAAATAGTAAAGAAGCACTCGCTGAAACTCGAACAATCTCATTTATAGTCATTGGTAAATACTCATGAGCTGTTGTACTTCCAATTTGTAACTGTATACCAGTTGAGAAGAATCCAGATCCAGTATCTTTTTCTAATCTAAAATAGTGTGATTGTGTACTATTATTATACATATAGAAATTCACAGTAACATTATAAATTTTATCAGGATCATTAGATTGATTTAATTTAATTGTATTACCTGATATTTCCATATCTCTACTATAAGAAGCCCCAAGTATTGTAAGTCCTAAGTTACCAGAAGCAGTTCCTGTAATATTAGATAAAAGTACTGAAATAAATCCAGCAGGTGTAGAACCAGGACCAGTAGCACCAGTTGGACCAATAGGACCACCAGATGGACCAGTTACTCCAATTGGACCTACAGGACCAGTAGCACCGGTTGATCCAGTTGGACCAGCAGGACCTTCAGGACCACCAGCAGGACCAATAGGACCTGTTAATCCAATAGAACCAGTTGGACCAATAGGACCAACAATAGGACCAGCATTAAACCAAGACTGAGTAGAGTAAACATAAACATCATTATTAATAATATAAGAATATCCTGTTTGACTTTGTGTAGGCAATGAAGCAGTACTACCCAATTCACCTTGAAAATAAATACCTAAACCAGGAGCACCTTGGTTACCTTGGTTACCTTGTTGACCTGGATTACCTTGTGGACCAGTTGCACCAGTAGCACCAACTCTGGTTACTAAAATTATAGTAGTCGAACCACTAGCACCTGTTGGTCCAGGAGAACCAGTTGATCCTACTACATTTAAAGCTAAATCTTCAAGATAAATAAAGTTTCCATCGAATTCTGGAATAGTAAGCCTTCTACTTATCTCACCTCTTAATATTAATGACATATCATGATATTATTTTTTTATAGTGTATATATTAATTATAAATTTTGAAAGTATTTCGATATTCGTCTACTTAATCTAACTCTAGGGTCATTTTCATCTCTATTGACTGTAGAATAAGGAATAATGAATCCAAAACTTAAAAAAATTCTTCTAGAATTAAATTCATTAGTCCAATGTTTGTAAAGTGAAGCCTCAAAACAGTATAAATCACTTTGTTTTATCAATTCTTTTTCATCTCCAATAAAAATATCATAGTCTTCAGATAAAACACTAACATTACACTTATAGTTAATATAACCATCTATGGAAGCATCATAATGTGGATTTATTTTACCGCCTTTATTCATATCAACAGCTTGTAGGAAAATATGTTCTTTAGGTAGATTAAGTAATTTAGAAACTCTATCAATTATATTATGTATAAAATCTGGAAGTATCTCAGTTGAAACTTCTGAAATTGATTGAAATCTAGTTATATATTTAGTAAAATCAGTTTGTGATATATCAAAGATACAAGATTTGCCATTTAGAGATTTAGATAATTCAGATAGGTGATAATTTGGATCGTTTGTTTTATGTTCCAAACTATCAACCCATTTGATTATTAATTTTGTTTCTTGTTTAGAAATAAAATTTCTTACTAGTTTGTAATTGTTTCCCATAGTATATGGATTATATAAGTATTATTTAATAATCTTTAAATTCCACTTATTTAAAAATTCTTTTGGACCACTTATTTCCATAGTAGTTATTTCAGCAGTAGCTAACATTTCATTTGCTTTATATTCAGGAACTGATAAACAACAAAATCTGTGAGTAGCTGGTAATTCACCAGTTGGAGAACAAGGTATTGTTAAAATACGATCATTCTTCATTTTCTCTCTTGCTTGTGAAACCTTTTCTTCTTCACATAAGATACATATTCTCATATTATTAGATTATTTTTTTAATAAATTTATTAATTCTCTTTTTTCCTCAGGTGTTAGTGGTTTATGTTTTCTCATATTCACAATATCTTTTATCTGTTCCGAAGTATAGGTTTTAATTAATTCTGTTTTTACTTCCTCACATTCTCTATATGTCATTTCAAATGCGTCTTTAACATCATCAACCCAAGTATCCGTTTCAACCGATTGAAGGTATTTATTATCTGTTGTTCTCTGTATTAACTTTATCATAATATTATTTTATTTTTTAATCATTACTATAAATCTCAAATGTTAGAGTTCCATTAGAACAGAATTGATTTTTAATATTTGTTGGCGTGACCAATTTAATTCCACCTGGACCACCTTCTGAGTAAACTAATCCATATACGTTATCAATATCATTATTTAATAGTGTTAATAGTTCTGTCATGTTATTAACAGTACTAGTATTATCACAATAAACATCTTGTATATAATCTCCATTAGCTATTAAACTAATATAAGCATCACTAAAAGGAAATGATGGAATTACTACTCCATATATCTCTATAGGAGTTGTATCAGTATCTTGATTAATTTTAATTTCAATAGGAGTGTAGTATAGTAAATCATCGCTTGGTATACCAGGACCACCACCAACATTAATTACAGATATATTAATCACATCATCTTTACTAGCAAAACTACCTACATTCGGTGTAATAAAAGGAGGAAACATACCAAAATCAAAATTCCATTTGAATGGTGTGATGATTTCTATTTTATCTCTTTGGAAAGAGTTATAAATAGGACCAGTAATATTATTAAATGCTACATAATTTCCCTCTGATAAAAAAATATTATTACCACTCCAATACCAATCAAGGTCATAACCAAGAGTATTTTCTAATACATCAACAATTAATTCACCACCAGATGTTAATTCACTAGAGTTACTGTAATTTACTGGTATTTGACCAGTTGCAATAAAAACAGAGCCTGTTGCATTTATTGTTCCAGGTGATTGTATATTAGCAATATTACTAAAATCATCACCATCGACATAACTAGTAATTGTATAAGTTTCACCAACAATCAATCCATAGTTAAAATCTACCAGATTATTTCCTACTATTTGACCTGTTTGAGTTAAAAGAGCTC
>Ga0209500_10000493_pt1 | contig 33917 bp, 28 predicted proteins | sample S_140212_EF_Meta_FD_187323 | JGI IMG/M metagenome (GOLD analysis project Ga0209500, IMG submission 187323) | Freshwater microbial communities from Lake Simoncouche, Canada to study carbon cycling - S_140212_EF_MetaG (SPAdes) (version 2) | ecosystem: Environmental > Aquatic > Freshwater > Lake ...
TGTCGAGATCACAAGAGGAGATGCAGTGGTTCCGGCGGATCGATTGCGCCACGTAGTTCCACCATCAGTCGAGTATTGGTAGGACGTGATTGCGGTGCCGCCATTTGATATCGGTGCATCAAAAGCAACGGTCAGTGTTTTATTACCTGCAGTTACCGAATTCAAGGTGGGGGCGGGCGCAGAACCAGAAGGAGTAACAGACGACGAAGTCGATGTCGCCCCGTTTCCGATGTCATTCACTGCACGCACAACAACTGAATACGTCGTGCCGTTTGTGAGACCAGAGATCGTGAAAGTATTTGCCAACGTTCCGGTATCCGTGAAACTGCCGTTATTCACCTTGTATTCGTATTTTGTAATTGCCGAGCCGCCGTTTGCAGGAACATCAAAACTGATTGCAGCAGATGAGTCGTTTCCAACCAATGCTGATAATGACGGAGCAAGTGGAACTGTCTTTGTAATTCCCGTTGCAACGTCGGATGCAGATCCTGCACCAGCAGAGTTCACTGCACGAAGTTCAACGAAATACTCGGTTCCACCAATGAGCGGAGAAGTTCCGTTCGTTGACAGAACTGAGATGACAACGGGAGAAGCGGTTGTACCTCCATCGGTACGGTTGCGCCACGTTGCTCCCGCATCAGTTGAGTACTGATACGTAGAAATCACGGCACCGCCGTTAGAAGATGGTGCAGTAAAAGCGGCGTTAAGAACACCATCACTGCCAGAGACCGTGTTACCTACAATGGACGGTGCCGAAGGAACAGTGCGTGGCGTACTTGATGACCTTGCAGATGTCACGCCGTATCCGGCCACGTTTTCTGCACGGACCCGAATGTCGTATTGAGTGCCGTTAGTCAATGACGTAGTTCCATCTGACACGAGCGCAGTGATGAGCATGGGTGATCCGGTAGTTCCGCCGTCAGTTCTATTGCGCCACGTCACTCCATCATCTGTTGAGTATTGATACATAGAAACTGACGAGCCACCGTTCGGGCCCTGGTCTATGTAGACCGACAAACGCTTGTCCCCCGCGACAATTGCACTGATGGAAGGTGCACCTGGTGCGCCTTTAACTGTCACGATCGAAGCGTTGGACTGCGTTCCTGCTCCGGCTAAGTTCACTGCACGAAGACGAATCGGGTATTCAACACCCCCAGTCAGACCGCTAATGCTGAGAGGGGAAGCAGTCGAGACAGGAGAACGAGTAGACCACGTTGAACCATTGTTTATCGAATACTGGTAGTTGGTGATGGGGCTACCACCATTTGCTCCGGCTTCAAACGAAACACTCACTGCTCCAGTATCAAGACCAATTGCTGAGATCGATGGAGCGGCCGGGACAGTTGTCGGCGTACCCGATGACGCACCCGAAGCCGCACCGTCACCAATAGAACTCACTGCACGAATCTTGATGCTGTAGGAACGTCCGTTAGTCAAGCCGGCAATTACTAAAGGACTGGATGTCGCAATGGATGCGATCCAATCGCCACCATCTAATTGGTAGTCGTACCAGAGAATCGGTGCACCAGAGGCCGCAGCCGAGAATGCAACCGACAAACCGCCATCGGTCGGAGTTAACGAGGAAATAGACGGAGCGGAAGGAACATCGCTCGGGGCAACACCCGCACCCATTGCACTCGAGTACGCACTAGTTCCATACGAGTTCACTGCCGCGACACGGAAGAAATAGGGCGTTCCATTTGTTAAGCCGGTCACTGTGGTTGACAATTGCGCAGACACGCCGTCATTAAAAGTGGTGAATGCACCACCAGCACTTGTCGCATACTGAACGACATAGTCGGTGATGTTTGCGCCTCCGACGGCAACCGGCGCTTTCCAGGTCAGCGACACTGACGAATTCAACTGACCTCCGGCCACATCTGTTGGCGCACCAGGAGAACCAGAGTCATAGCTGATGACTACGGACCCATTTGCGCTGTTGCCTTCGTAATATTCGTAATAACTTGTCAGCGACCCAACACCAGCCGTGCTGTTTGAACCGGGATAACCACCAAAACCGAAATACTCCGTGTAAGACGCACCGCCGTATTGCACTTCACCCTGCTCGCCACCAACTGCACCACCACCACCAGCGCCTGATGCTCCACCGTCACATCGGAATCCAGCCGTACACACCAGGCTCGTGTTTTTACCCACGCGGCCAGTCGTATTTGTCAAATCATCCGCGCGAGGGGTGTGAGTTTCGTTCGCACGACGTCCAACAAGAGGTAAGTATTGTCCGTTGCCACCGTTTCCTCCTGCTCCCGCTGCAACAAAAGTAAGGTTCCCTACTTTCACAACAGTGGCTGCACCACCGCCGCCGCCGCCGCCTGATGATCCCAACGGCCCAGCTACTCCACCTACTGCGCCGTCGTAGCCGACAAGCGGGTTCAAACCAGCCGAGCCACCCGCTGCACTTGCCCTTGAGCTAACGCCAGTTCCGCCACCGCCACCAACTGCCACCGTTACAACATCACCTGGCATCACTGGAATTGTGCCTGTTACTGCGCCGCGGTATCCGCCCGGTGTTGGTGAGCCTTGAGAGTCACCACCACCTCGACCACCTTGACCGCCATACATCACTACCGAAATCGAATAGGTGTTGGCAGGAACAACAAACGAGGTGTCAATCGCGTTGGTATATGAAAAAGACTGAGAGAGAGTTGCTGCTTTTAGTTCATCACCATTAAAAGTTGTCAAGCCGATCGTCGCGAGGACGACAGCAAATACCGAGAGAAGTCTCGTCAACAAAACTTTGTTGGACATACGAACAATTATGAGATTGTCATACACAATCAAATGATACATGTATCAAATGCACAAGAATCACCTATGGCAAGTGGCTCAGTAAGTTCATTACGAGTACACCTTGTGTACCTATTTTTATTAAGTGATTCGAAAACTAAACTTCTCGTCTACTGAGGAACTGATAGTACTTTTCTGTTGATCACGAATCCGACGACACCTGTAACAAGACCCACGACAATCAGGACGACGAATCGCGTCACCATTGGGTCGGTAATGAACTGTGCAGCAGCCGTTAGTGCTGCTTTGTTGTCGGTTGATGACTGTGGGATTTTGCTTCGCACTACTAGGACTATGCCAAGGAAGATGACTCCGCCTGCGAGAAGACGAATGCCGAGGCGGCGGACTCGTTGCCACAGAGTTGCAATACTGAGGAACCACGCGGCGACTTGCAAAAGAATGCCAAGAACCACAAACAACCAAGAGCCACGTTGCGCCATGTCTCGAATTGACTTGATGTCAGTGTCGCCTGGCTTACGTTCCACCTTTAGTGGATCCATCTTTGGATTCTGGTCCTTCGGGATAGAAGGGTCCGCTGTGCGAATCGCCTCCAGAGTTGCATCGCTAAATTTTGAGATATCAACCGTTGTTGCCGGTGCATTTTCAATGTAAACCGCATAAACAGTCGCAGCGACTTCACCTGCGAAGTCAATGAGTTCGGGATCCGCAAGTTTTTCCTTTACTGCAGTGACAATAAGGGGCCGCGAAATTGAGAACACCAATTTTTCGGCATCGTTGTCTGCACTGTCTTGCAACTTCTGAATTAATTCGTCTGCAATTACGTCACGGACAGCTGGCTGGTTCAAAGCACTCTTGACTGTGGATTTAGCCGCATCTGGCGACGACACAAAGCTCATCAGAACAAGAGAAATTAGACCAAGTCCAAGAAAGACAATGCCCAGCCCGCCCAAAATGGTGGCAAACGTTCGCCTCACCCGATGCTGAGATTCAGTTGTGGCTTCAGTGGGCTCTGTAAGTGGTGATGACTCATTCATAAATCGTCACCATAACAAGATTTTGTTAGTACCCAGAACGAATCATGAGAGCCCCAATTGTGGCGTTGCTAACTGGATCAATTGCAATGGCACTGCCACCGGCCCTGTTTACTGTGTATTCATCCACGACTAATGGAGATGCAAGAGCAAGTTCTACGCGTCCGATGTCATTCAATATCAGTCGGTCAGTTGGAGTGTTTTCCAGTGTCTCTAAGTCGAGGCGATGCGTAATTGCAGCAACTCGAGCTGATACTTCACCAGATGCATGACGAACAATTAGCGCATCACCGACATTGAGTTCCTTATCTGTGAACCAGCACACATCAGCAGTAAGCCCTCTGGCATCAACAGGCTGGTGAGAACCATTGACCACAATCACATTGCCTTTGCCGACATCCAGATCGTCTGCAAGTTCAATTGCAATGGCATCACCAGGGACAGCAATATCTGTTGGCGAACCGGCGCGGGTTAAGCCAGCAACAGTGGTTGAGTAACCCTGTGGATGGACCGTGACAGAGTCTCCGACGCGGATTGCACCGCCTTCAAGACGTCCTGCATAGCCGCGGTAATCACTGCCGCCGTGTTCACGCAATGTCCACTGCACAGCCAAGCGAGCTTCAATTGTGGCAGCCGGAGTGATGTCAAGAGTTTCCAACAATTCAAGAACTGATGGACCTTCGTACCACGGCGTCTTATCGCCAGCGTCAACTACGTTTTCGCCATCTGTCGCACAAATTGGAATCGGATGAATAGGTACCGAAGATCCGAGAGTTGAAACGATTGCTGCAACGTCAGTGACAACTGTGTCGAAAACTGTCTCGTCCCAATTCACTAAGTCCATCTTGTTCACGGCAAGTACCAAGTGCGAAACACCAAGCAACGCCGCAATAGAAACATGGCGTCGAGTTTGCTCAACAACGCCATGACGAGCATCAACAAGAACAATCGCAATATCGCTGACAGAGGCGCCAGTCACCATGTTGCGAGTGAATTGAGCATGGCCTGGTGTATCGGCAAGCACGAAGCTGCGCTTCGGAGTTGCGAAGTAACGGTAGGCAACATCAATTGTGATTCCCTGCTCACGCTCGGCACGAAGACCATCGGTCAGAAGCGCCAAGTTGAAAGTTCCATCGCCATATCGGCGACTGGCTTTAGATACTGCACTCAACTGATCTTCAAAGATTCCCTTCGAGTCATGCAGCAATCGACCAATCAGCGTGCTCTTGCCATCGTCGACAGAGCCAATTGTGGCAATACGAACCTGTGTGTTCGACGCAGTTGAAACAGCACTCATTAAAAGTACCCCTCACGCTTGCGGTCTTCCATTGCAGATTCGCTGAAGTTGTCATCAGCCCTAGTTGCGCCACGTTCTGTGATGCGTGCTGTTGAAACCTCTGCGAGTACATCTTCGTACGTAGTGGCGGTGGAACGAACTGCACCTGTGCAACTCATGTCGCCTACCGTGCGATACCGCACGATTTCTTTGCGGGGAACTTCGCCATCTTCGGGAACAACCGGGCCACCGACTGACAGCAACATGCCATCGCGCTCAATCACTGTGCGTTCGTGTGAGAAATAGATGGTGGGCAAAGGAATCTCTTCGCGAGCGATGTATTCCCAGATATCAAGTTCAGTCCAGTTTGAAATTGGGAACGCACGAAGGTGTTCACCCTTTACGATGCGTGGATTCAAGATATTCCATGGCTCTGGGCGCTGCATACGTGGCTCCCAGCCGCCCTTCTTGTCACGGAAGCTCAAGATGCGCTCTTTGGCGCGGGCCTTGTCTTCATCGCGACGTCCGCCACCAAAAGCGGCGTCAAACTTGTGAGTACGAATCGCTGTGAGCAGGGTTACTGCTTGTTGACGATTACGACTTCCGGTCGGACCCGGATCTGGGATGTCTCCCCTGTCAATGCTTTCTTGCACTGATGCGACTACTAATTCCAAGCCGTACGTGCGCACGAATTCATCTCTGTATTCAATGACTTCAGGAAAGTTATGGCCAGTATCAACTTGCATGACAGGAAATGGCAAACGCGCTGGTGCAAATGCCTTGATGGCAAGCCACAACAACACTGCAGAGTCTTTTCCGCCAGAGAACAACAGCACCGGCGACTCGCAGCCTGACACCACTTCTCTAATGATGGTGATTGCTTCTGACTCAAGACGATCCAAATGTGATCGGCTTGCAAGTATTTCTAATTCATTCTGTGATGTCACTGCACTCATGTGTGTCTCCTATTTATTCTTCGATTTCTAGATGTGCAATCCGCACTCGGTTTTTGCTTGTCCGGCCCAACGGCCAGCTCGTTTGTCTTCGCCTTCGGCTACTGGCTTGGTACATGGCCAACAACCAATGCTTGGATAGCCGCGATCTTTCAATGGATTACGTGGAAGTTCATGAAGAAACTCATACGTTTCCATTTCTTCATCGCTGTACAAGGCCAGCGGATTGATCTTCAACACGTTTCGCACGGCATCAAGCGACACGACAGGAGTCTCTGCGCGAGTTGGTCCATCAATTCGGCGAACGCCTGTCACCCATCCGGTTTTTTCCGACAACACAGCGTTGAGAGGTTGTACTTTGCGGACATTGCAACAGGCTTCTGTGTCGCGTTGCCACAAATTATCTGGCGTCACGTGGAGCGGGTGAACGATACGAAGGTTCGCATCAAAATTTTTGCGCAACTCTTCAGCAAGCCATTGTGTTTCAGCAAACAAGTATTGAGTATCGATCATCACAATTTCAATGCCAGGAACCGCAGTCGCTGCTACATGAGCCAGAACCACATCTTCGAAACTGCATGTCACTGTGATGTCATTTCCTACCCGGTCAGCAGCCCAACGCACAATTTCAACTGGCGTGGCGTGCTCTAGGTCGCGGGCAGCAGCAGTTATCTCATCTGCTTGGAGGGCAACGGACTCTTTGGTCCATACGGTCGTTGACATCCGACCAATCTACAGCGATACCTGACTAAATCAGTCATATTTATCAGGAATAGGAAACCCATACCAGATAAGGAAAAAGCCGCCCCGAAGGGCGGCCCAATCCGAAAGTTCTGGGTAATTAGTTGGTCGACAACCGGCGGCGGCGACGGCGCAACTGGGTTGGCAACAGGAAGCCAAAACTAATTGCCAAGGTGATTGGAATGGCGATCAGGACTCGAGTGAGTGTTGAAGTCTTCGAGATATTTCCGACCAAAATTCCGAGAGTAAACGTGGTTGGTTTTCCTTTAGCCAGCTTGACCGCAACTACTACTCGGTGAATTCCATCCTTGATCCCAAATGGCAATCCATATGTGCCGTTCATGGTCCCATCAGTACCGACAACAGCTGAGCCCAATTGGGTTGGAGTAGAAAACAACCACACTTCAACGACTGATTTAGGTTCGAAACCGCCGACACTGACTTTGATGACATCATCGAATGACAAATGAACATTGCCATTGCGGTCGAGTTCCAAAGTTCTACCTGCTTTGTCTACACCAGACAATGTTGCACTGAACAAACCAGCATTTACGACCATTCGATTGGCTTGTCGAGTCACCACTGCATCTGTGGCAACGCCACCAACCTGAACTGCTGTCTGGCCGGCCCCGACTTTGCTGGCAGAAGGTGGCCCTGCAAGTGTGGTTGCAGCAATTGTTGCCACTGTAGTAGTTGTCACTCGCACTGTGGCGCGTGTTGGGGCAATCGTGGATGTTGTTGTTGTTGTCGTCGTCGAGGCCGGTACAACAACCTGCGAACTCTGAACAGCAATGCTGGTTGTTGTTGTCGGGGCAATGGTTGCAACAGACGCCTGGCCTTGAGCAACCGTCGCCACAGGGGCCTGAATAACAATTGATAATGCCGGTGCAGCAGTTGTCGTAGTGGGAGCTACCGGAGTTACCGCATTAGACGACACAGACGAAGAAGATGTGCCGCCAGCGTTCGATGCAGTTGCCTTAAACGTGTACGACGTGCCGTACGTTAAGCCAGTCACTGTGCAATCACCAGACGAACCAGTAACCGTGCACGTAAACGAACCAGGAGTCGACGTCACGCGAAACGACGTTGGTGTACCTCCAGAACCTGCAACAACAGTCACCAGAGCAGATGCATCGCTAATTTCAACAGTCGGCGCGGGAGGCGTTCCCGGTACAGCAGGTTGCGGCGTAACAGGATCAGTCGCAGCAGACGCAGCAGAAGTACCGCCACCATTAGTAGCGGTTGCCTTAAACGTGTACGAGGTGCCATTAATTAAACCGGCAACAGTGCAACTACCAGAGGCGCCAGTAACGGTGCAAGTAAAAGAACCAGGAGTGGATATGACTCGATATGACGCAGGCGTTCCACCGGTACCGGCAGCAACAGTGACAACAGCAGAAGAAACTCCAGCATCAGCAGTTGGAGTACGCGGTGTACCCGGAATAGTTGGTTGAGGAGTAACTGCAGTTGAAGCAGAAGACGAAGCAGAAGTACCGCCACCATTCGTTGCGGTTGCCTTAAACGTGTACGACGTGCCATTAGTCAAACCAGCCACCGTGCAATCACCAGACGAACCAGTCACCGTGCACGTGAAAGATCCAGGAGTAGACGTCACCACATACGAAGTTGGTGTTCCACCAGAACCAGCAGCAACAGTGACAAGCGCAGACGCAACACCCGCCACAGCAGTTGGTGCAGTAGGAATCCCCGGCACAGTTGGTTGAGGCGTTATAGCGTTAGAAGCAGAAGACGAAGCAGATGTACCGCCACCATTCGTTGCAGTAGTTGTGAATGTGTACGACGTGCCATTAGTCAAACCAGCCACCGTGCAGTTTCCAGATGCAGCATTTACTATGCACGTGAAAGATCCAGGAGTAGACGTCACCACATACGAAGTTGGTGTTCCACCAGAACCAGCGGCAACAGTGACTACCGCAGACGAAACACCCGCTACTGCAGTTGGTGCAGTAGGAATCCCCGGAGCAACAGGAGTCGGTCCTCCGTCAGTTAGACAAATTGAATCCCAAGAGCAAGTGGTCCAAGTGTCGTTTCCTGGTCCGCCATAAAAAAACGAACCTTCCCAAACACTTGTTGCGAAATCATCGCCTTCGCCGCCGTAAAAGTACGAAGCGTACATAGTGACATTTACGGAATCATTTCCTGCACCTCCGACGAAATAATCACGGCTACCCGAGGAGGAATCCAGACCAGGCGGAGAGTTGTTTTGACTGTTTCCGCAATACAAATCAGGCGAGCTCCTGCGGTGAGTTCCGAATGTGCCGGATCCAGTGGCTAATTGAACAGTCCATGTTCCATTAGCCACATTTGTTTCAAAGTCTGTCTCTGATGCAAAACCAACCATGTTGAGCAGAAAAGCTTTATCAAAAAGTGAGTCATTGATGTTTGCAACACATAGGTCGAGCCAGGTTGGTGAAACCGCATCAATGCGATGAATCGGGACAAGCCCTGCAGTAATCGCCACTAGGGCTACCAACGCCGACGCCCCAAGTAGCCGCTTCATCTTGAAGACAAACTATCTAGTTGGAACATTTGCCCAATATATCAGGTGAAACTAACTCAGGTTTTTCAACGCATGAAAGAAATAGAAAAGGCCGCCCCGAAGGGCGGCCCAATCCGTAAGTTTTAGCTTTAACTGAAGCGCACAAGTCCCTGGTCGATAACCACGCGGTCACCGACAGACGTTGTGAATACTGCTTCGCCCTTTGCTGTTTCCCACATCTTGATAGTGAGTGCTTCGCCAGGAAATACTGGAGACGCGAAACGACCTTCGATGTGCTTGAAGCGATTTGCATCGCCACCACACAGCGCATTCAACAAGCCACGACCTGTGAATCCGTATGTGCAAAGACCATGCAAGATGGGCTTCGGGAACACGCCTGCTGCAACAGCAGGATGGTTCGGATCTGAGTGCAATGGGTTGCGGTCGCCGTTCAAGCGATACAACAACGCCTGGTCAAGCGACGTCTGAAATGTGATCTCATGGTCAGGAGCTTTTGCTGGTGGTTCATTTTGTGCACCGCTTGGTCCACGTTCTCCACCAAAGCCGCCTGCATCACGAATGAACACAGATGAACGAGTTGAGTACAACGGCTTGCCATCAGCATCAGTTGCCTCTGCCTCAGTCACGATGACTGCAGCTTTTACCTTGTCATACATTGCAACAAGCTTGCTTTGTACCGTTGCTGTTCCTTCAACAGGAAGCGGCTGATGCAAAGTGATTGATTGCGATGCATGCACAAGATTGGCGAAGTTGAATTCACCAACATTGCGCATTGGGTTTGATGCAGCAGTTGCCTGACCAGATCCCAATACAACAGGCATTGTTGGAAGTGCTTTTTGAACAACTCCGGTTGAGTTTTCAGTGACGTATGCCAATTGATCTGAACTGACATTGAGGCTCACTGCATACAGCAATGAATCCTTTGATGTCCATGAGATCTTGTACGGCTCGCCGACTGATCCGACTGCGTCTGGGTTAAGTGCCATTGTGTGTCCTTCTTATTTCTTTATCGAGCGCTCTGTGGCCATGAACCATCACGACCGTCCATGCCCGCATTCGGGCGAGCATTCTTCAACAACTCAGCAACGATTGGCCCAAGTGTGGTTGGGTCTTCAACTGGTGCGTGGCTTGGTCCACGATGCCAACCTTCAGCGATTGCGAGTGTCTGACCGCTTGCTTCAAAGATACGACCGGTCACGCCAGCAGCTTCATCAGAAGCAAGCCAAGTAACGATTGGTGCGATCCAACGAGGTGAACGCATCTCGCGCTCTTCGTCGGTCTCTGGTGCATTGCCAAGGCCTTCTGTCATACGAGTGAGAGCAACTGGTGCCACTGCGTTCACAGTGACGTTGAAGCGTGCAAGCTCGAGTGCAGCGATGATGGTGAATGAAGCGATACCAGCTTTTGCTGCGCCGTAGTTCGTTTGTCCGAGGTTTCCGTAGATACCAGAAACCGAAGTGGTGTTGATGATGCGACCTGATGTTGGCTTGCCGGCTTTTGCCTGCTCGCGCCAGTATGCAGCTGCCCAACGTGATGGACCAAAGGTTCCCTTGAGGTGAACCTTGATAACTGCGTCCCACTCTTCTTCAGTCATGTTGGTAAGCATGCGGTCGCGCAAGATGCCAGCGTTGTTGACAACGATGTTCAAGTCACCGAATGATTCAACTGCAGTGTTGATAAGGCGCTGTGAGCCTTCCCATGAAGAAATGTCATCACCGTTAGAAACAGCTTCGCCGCCCATGGCCTTGATTTCTGCAACAACTTGATCTGCAGGGCTGAGGTCGCCACCGCTTCCGTCAACGTTTCCGCCGAGGTCGTTCACAACAACCTTTGCTCCTTGACTTGCCAGACTGAGCGCATGCTCGCGGCCAATGCCACGACCTGCTCCTGTAACGACTGCAACGCGTCCTTCACACAACTTTGCCACGATGGCCTCCATGATTCATTGGGCACCCGACGGATGCCACCTCTTAATAGTACGAACTCATGTCACTACCCACATAGCCCGACTGCCCCCTAGCCTCTGAACCGTGCCAAGCAAGGTCCTAATTATCGGAGCAGGTCCATCAGGAACCGCATGTGCAGCCACCCTTCATCGTCTTGGCCACGATGTGACCGTGGTGGATAAAGCTACGTTCCCACGAGACAAGTGTTGTGGCGATGGACTCACCACAAATGCCCTGCGCATCCTTGACCAGATGGGTTTTGACCCTTCTCGCGTTCCCGACTGGCAGGTCACCTCTGACGTTGTTGTGCACTCGCCCTCTGGTCGAACAATCGAACTTCCTCTGCCAGATGTAGGTGGTGTCTTTGCTGCCGTAGCTCCGCGGTCTCAATTCGATCATGCGCTGGTGCAACATTGCCGAGACGCGGGCATCACCATCCATGAAGGTCACGCATTTGTGTCACTGTCAGAGACCGACACTTCGATTGTCGTCGACGTTGAGGGACTCGAACCGTTCAATGTTGATTACGTAGTCGCCGCTGACGGCATGTGGTCGCCGGTGCGAAAAGCCATGGGACTTTCAACTGCTGGCTATCTCGGTGAGTGGCATGCGTTTCGCCAATACATCGGCAATGTCACTGGTTCAAGCGCAACTCAACTTCACGTGTGGTTTGAAAAAGACTTACTACCTGGCTACGCATGGTCATTTCCCTTGCCAGGCAATCGCGCCAACTTCGGATATGGAATTTTGCGCACATCGGAACGCAGCACAAAATTTATGAACGACACATGGCGCGATCTACTCACTCGACCTCACATTCGTGAAGCTCTCGGAGCTGGCTTCGTGCCAGAAGATCGCCACAGCGCTTGGCCTATCCCCGCCCGCATCAATGAAGCTATTCGATCATCAGGTCGTGTTCTTTTTGTTGGGGATGCGGTGTGCGCCACCGACACGTTGACTGGTGAAGGAATCGGGCAAGCACTCGAGACAGGAATCGCAGCTGCCGAATCAATTGATGCAGGCAACTCCCCCCGCGACGTTCGCGCTCACTATTCGCGCTCTATTGACAAGACCCTGCTAGCTGACCACCGAATGTCTGTGGCGCTCAGTGCAATTCTGGCTCGCCCCTTCTTTGCCCGCATGGTCCTTGCGGTTGTCGACACGAACAAGTGGACCCGCACAAACTTCGCCAGGTGGATGTTTGAAGACGAGCCACGAGCCATTGTTTTGACTCCTCGGCGCTGGCATCGCAAGTTCCTCAGCCGTTCGGGTGCATACGAATCCTGACAGCAGAACTACGGTAGGAGGCATGAAGACACGCCTTACCGAAATGCTCAACATTGAACTGCCCATCATGCTTGCCGGCATGGGTGGCGTTTCCTACAGCGACCTGGTTGCAGCAGTGTCAGACGCAGGCGGCATCGGCACATTTGGCGCAGCGACAATGTCTACTGAATTACTGACATCAGAAATGGCACGAGTTCGCTCGATGACAAACAAGCCCTTTGGTGTTGACCTTCTTACAGCAGCACCTGATTCCATTGAACGCAACATCAAGGCGATCATCGAAGGTGGCGCGAGTATCTATGTTGCCGGCCTTGGTGTCCCACGTGAAATTATTGACGAACTTCATAAAAACAACATTCTTGTTGGCTCAATGTGCGGAAAAGTACGCCATGCAACTGCCGCTGTTGCAAGCGGATGCGACTTCGTTGTCGCACAAGGCACCGAAGCTGGCGGCCACACAGGCGTCGTTGCAACTATGGCCTTGGTGCCACAAGTTGTTGATGCAGTCGACGGCAAAGTGCCAGTAGTTGCTGCAGGTGGGATTTTTGATGGTCGTGGCCTCGTAGCCGCTCTTGCACTTGGTGCTGAAGGCGTATGGATTGGTACAAAGTTCATCGCCACAAATGAAGCACACACAGGCCAGGGCTACAAAGAAAAGATTCTTGAGTCGCTCGAAGATGATGTTGTCATCAGCAAGGGCTACACCGGCAAGACCTGCCGCGTTATCCGCACCGAATGGTCCAATCATTGGGAGAAGAACCCATCAGAACTTCAAGGTTTCCCAGGGCAAGCTTTTGCCGCAGCTCAAGCAGGCGTTCAGCAACTCGGTTCAGGTCCAGATGTTCTTCTCGACACCAACAAAGCATTCATGGCTGCCGGACAAGCAGTCGGCGCAATTCATGAAATTCTTCCTGCTCGCCAAGTTGTAGCAGACATTATGAATGAAGCACGACGCACTCTTGAGCGCCTCGCAGCATTTCGCTAACTCATAGTGTTTTCTTTACTGCGGCGTAACCGCGACATTCGACTTGTCTTTGGTGCTCAAGTTGTCTCTTTTGCTGGCGACTGGTTCACATTTGTTGCTCTTGCAGGATTGGTACAGGATCGCACCAAGTCTGCTTTTCTCGTGTCATGCGTATTGGTCTCAATGACATTGCCTGGCCTACTTATGTCACCTGTTGCTGGTTCGTTCGCTGACCGCTTTGACCGTCGTAAAATTCTCGTCACTATTTCTGCATTGCAGACAGTCTCTGCTCTTGGCCTTCTGCTCTATGGGGTTGCCGGAATCTGGATCACCTTCGCTTCTCAAAGTGTGATCGCCGCACTCGCTTCCTTCGTAGGCCCTGCCACCAGTGCATCGGTTCCTAATCTCACTGATAACGAAAGCGACTTACGTCTTGCGAGTGCACTGTTTGGTAGCACATGGGGAATAATGCTCGCTGTTGGAGCCGCTCTCGGCGGTGTTTTTGCTGCAGCGTTTGGCCGTGATGCGGCGTTCATCGCAGATGCTGTGTCATTCGCGGTAGCTGGAATTCTTTTTGCCTGTGTTCGCACACCAATGCAAAGTCACGACGTTTCATCCACGGCTCGTAAACCACGACCGATAGCTGACATGAAAGAAGCAATCCATCTTGCAAAGCAAGACAAAATAATTCTTGCTCTCATAGGTTCAAAAATGACCTTTGCTGTTGGTGCGGGGATAGTAAGTCAATTAGCTGTTCTTGCGTCCACTGCATTTCACGTAGGCGATGCGGGTCGAGGATTGTTAATTGGTGTGCGCGGTATCGGTTCCGGCCTTGGCCCCATTCTTGGAGCACGCATTGCGGGTCGCGACATGAAGCGACTGCTGACGGTGTGCGGATACGCCGGACTACTGTTCAGCATTTGTTATCTCGGTGCAGCAGCAAGTCCGTTTATTTGGATGGCAGCAATTTTCATTGGTCTTGCCCACCTCAGTGGTGGCGCTCAGTGGACTTTGTCGACACTCGGACTTCAGATGCAATCACCTGATCACATTCGCGGTCGTGTGTTGGCCGGAGATATGGCGTTGGTGAACACAATGATCGCCTGCACCAGCCTTATGGCAGGTGGCGTCTCTCAGTTCTTTGGCGTGAGAAGCACCATTGTTATTTTCGCTGGCGCAGCAGCAGTGGCCTCAACTTTATATATCGCAGCAACGTCGTCTATTCGACGGAGTCTGCACAACGAGACACCGCAGCAATAAGTCTTGCTGGGCGTGGGTCGCCATCTATCGTTGTCATCATTGTGTTCATTACGTACGCAAACCCAAGCTCTCGTGAAGGCTGAGCAAATGCACATGAACCGCCCGCGCCGTTGTGACCGAAACTTGTCGGACCAGCAAATGCAGTACGTTCCGAATGCAACATGAAGCCCATTGCGAAATCCGTGGCAGATACAAGAATCTCATCCAATTCTCCGTGCGGCGTATTGCTTGTAGTCGCTCTGTTGCGAGTCGACTCATTCAGCAAATGCACTCCGTCAATATCTGACACGAGTGCTGCATAAATACGCGCCAATGATCGAGCATTAGAAATTCCGTTTGCACCGGGAAGTTGCGATTGATGCACATCTTCTCTGTTGAAGGCTCCCTGCCCAAATGCGCCGTTCAGTGACAACGCGGCGGCCCCTTTTGTTCCTGGTCCACTTGTTTCCATGAGTGTTTTTACTTCTTCAGGTGAAAACTTGGGAATGGGATGGGCCATCAACCGAGCAACGCGTGGCTCAAGTTCAGGCGGCAACCCAACATGCATCTCCACACCCAACGGCCCGGCAATTTCTTCACGCACGAAGTCACCAAGACTTTTACCTGTAACGCGGCGAACCAATTCGCCAGCAAGCCATCCAAATGTCAATGCGTGATAGCCATGAGTCGAGCCAACTGGGAACAGCGGTGCCGTATCGGCAAGTCGCCCTGTGATGGTGCTCCAATCAAGCGCATCTTCCAACGAAATATCGCCATCAACTGTGTACAAACCGGCACGATGCGACAAAAGTTGCGCAACAGTGATGTCTTCCTTACCACGTGCGGCAAATTCCGGCCAATAGGTAGAAACCTTTTCGTCGTAATTAAGCAATCCGCGTTCAACGCACATCGCTACAGCAATAGATGTAATGCCTTTGGTTGTCGAGAACACCACTTGAAGTGAATCGTTGTCATACGGAACTGTTTGGTCTTTATCTCGCCAACCGCCCATGAGATCGACGACACATTTACCGCGGTGATACACCGCAACACCTGCGCCTCGATCTTCCTTGATGTCAAAACTATGGACAAAGGCATCGCGAACAGGCTCCCAGCCGGGAGCTACAACATCAACTGTAAGTATCGACATGATCAGGCGTCGATAATTGCGCGAAGTTTTTCGATTTGGCCGACGGGGTCTGGGCCAACTGGGTTCACTGACAACACAGTGACACCTGATTCCTTGAATGCAGCAACGCGCTCTTTGATGAAACCAGTCGAACCAACAAGGTTGGCGTTCATGATCCATTCAGCTGGAATTGCAGCGGCAGCTTCGTCCTTCTTGCCTTCAAGATAGAAGTCCTGAATATCAACAGCTTCTTTTTCAAATCCGTAGTCACGGCAGATGTCGTTGTAGAAGTTCTTGCCGCGTGCACCCATGCCGCCGACGTACAACGCCATGTTCGGGCGTGCCATGTCAAGAATTTTCTTCTGTGCATCACCAGTGAGCGAATCATCAATAGCCAACATGCCGCCAGCTGAAATCTCTAGACGTGCACGTGACGGATCGCGCTTTGCGAGTCCTGCCTTCAACTGATCGCCCCATACGTTGTGGTAACGCTCTGGGTAAAACATGATGGGAAGCCATCCGTCAGCCATTTCTGCTGTTGCTTCAACGCTCTTGTCTTTCAATGACGCCCACCAAATGGGAATGTCTTTACGCACTGGGTGGTTGATGATCTTGAGTGCTTTACCAAGACCAGTTCCCTGACCTGCAGGAAGTGGAATGTCAATTGTCTTGCCGTGATATTCAAGCGGTGCTTCACGCGCCCACACGTTGCGACACACATCGATGTATTCCTTGATGCGCTGCATTGGCTTTTCGTATGGAACTCCGTGGAAACCTTCGATTACTTGAGGACCAGATGCACCGAGGCCAAGAATGAAACGACCATCACTAACAAAGTCACACCCGGCAGCAGTCATTGCCATCAACGCAGCTGTACGTGAGTACACATTCACGATGCCGGTACCAATTTCTACACGGCTCGTTTTTGCAGCAAGGTAGCCAACTTGTGAGATTGCATCAAAGCTGTATGCCTCTGCGATCCACACTTGATCGAGGCCTGCCTTTTCAAGAGCGACGACACGGTCGACGGCCTCTTTGAATCCGCCTGAATAATTGATTCCCATTGACAACTTCATGGTTTCCCCCTTGAATAAGTTGCTCAACTCTAGAACCACAAGCGCCACCCTTGCGATTCGTGAGATTGACGGTGCCAAATTGCCGATCTGGTGCGACAATGCAGGCGTGACTATCACGCCGATTTCGTTCCACGTCTCAACCCGCGACGGCGTTTCCTTGCGCATGTTGCAATGGTCATCGGTTGACGAATCTCCCGGCATTCCCATCCTTCTTATTCATGGCCTGGCCTCGAATGCCCGCCTGTGGGACGGGCCAGCGCGACGCCTTGCTGAACTTGGTCACGCAGTGACAGCCATAGACCTTCGTGGGCATGGTCTTAGCGACAAGCCCGACACGGGATACAACATGGCAAATATTGCTGACGATGTTCTCGACGTGATTACGGCACTTGGTGCACGTCAACGCAATTGGGTACGTCCTCTCATTCTTGGGCAGTCATGGGGTGGAAACATCGTTGTGGAATATGCACATCGACATGGCAACACGATTCGTGGCATCGTTGCCGTCGATGGTGGAAGTATCGAATTGTCGCAAGCATTCCCTGAGTGGGAACTGTGCAAGACGACAATGGCGCCTCCAGCAATTGCAGGCATGCAGTACGACAAACTTCGTTCTTATATTCGCGCCGCACATCTTGACTGGAGCGAAGAGGCAATTGACGGCCAGATGCACAACATGGAACGCATGTCTGACAACACCATTCGCCCACATCTCACTTTTGATCGCCACATAGACGTATTGCACGGACTATGGATGCACAGGCCTTCAGCGTTGTGGGCCGACATCAAGGTTCCGGTCATGTTTACCCCTGCATCTCGCTCGGAGGACCACCACACACAATCGAAACGTGCACAAATTCAATTCGCGCTCGACAACCTTGCGCATGGTCGCGTTGAATGGTTCACACCAGCCGACCATGATTTACATGCACAGTTTCCATTGCAATTTGCAGGCGTAGTAGACGACGCCATTACTTCAGGATTCTTCTCATGAGCCTTCCGCGTATTCTCGCAATTATGGGCTCCGGCGAAACTGCCCCCACCATGGTCACCACGCACCGTCGTTTGACGTCGTTGCTTCCATCGCCAGTAAAAGCAGTCGTGCTTGACACTCCATACGGCTTTCAAGAAAACGCACCTGAACTTGCGGCAAAGGCCGTTGAGTACTTCAAAACATCTATCAATGTTGACCTTGTAGTAGCCGGGTTAGTCAGATTGCAGGACACGCATATTGCAGCAGACCCCGTTGCAATCGAACGTGGGCTCCGTGCGCTTGCTGAAGCCGACTACATCTTTGCTGGGCCAGGATCTCCCACATACGCATTGCGTCAATGGGCCGGCTCGTCTGTTGCCCGAATCATGATCGACAAACTCACAAATGGTGGAATTGTTACCTTTGCTTCAGCTGCCGCGCTCACACTCGGAAAAGCAACTGTGCCGGTATACGAGGTCTACAAAGTAGGACAAGACGTTCAGGCCCTTGAAGGATTAGACATCCTTGCATCTATCGGAATCAACGCGGCCCTCATTCCGCACTACGACAACACCGAAGGTGCAAACCACGACACTCGATTCTGTTACCTCGGTGAAGCACGTTTGCAAATGTTTGAATCTTTATTGGATGAAGAAACATACGTTCTCGGCGTCGATGAACACACTGGACTAGTAATTGATATTGATGCAGCAACCGCAACGGTTGTAGGCAATAGCAATGTCACTATCCGTCTGCGCACTGAATCATTTGTCTACCCCACCGGTTCAGTCATCCCGCTTTCACTTCTGCAGTCCCCGTTTTCATTGTTGACAGGATCTGGTGACGTGTCGTCAAGTCATTCCGCCGCAACCGTTCCCGTTGCGACAAACACTCAACCCGCTCAAGCCAATTCACTCGATGCAGTGCTTGAAGCATCTATTCAGACTTTTGGCGAGGCGATGGAACAACGCGATGCACTTGCCGCTGTTAGAGCAGTTTTGGCCCTAGAGCAAGCAATGCAGGATTGGTCGATTGACACGCTGCAAAGCGATGTTTTGGTTCGAGCACGCGGTGCACTTCGGTCGATGATTAGTCAATTGGGCGATGCTGCAATTGGCGGCGTGAGAGACCCTCGAGAAGTTGTGGCTCCATTTATCGAAGCAATGCTCTCTGTTCGCGCAACCGTGCGTGCCGAAAAGCGCTTCGACTTATCTGATGTAATTCGCGATGTGTTCGCTTCGCTCAATATTGAAGTGCGCGACACTCAAACAGGCGTTGAGTGGTCTCTACCTACTGAATAAAATCAGATGTGATGTAAACCAGAAATTCGGGTGCGTCCGCGAAGCCCTGTTACTGCGTACACCACGATAAACATCAATGTTCCGGTGAGGATGATGGTGGCACTTGCCGACGTATCAAGAAAGTATGCGAGATACATGCCAGTGAAAGCAGATACGGCCCCAATAATCGGCGAAATCCACAACATGCGCGCAAAAGAGTTTGTCAACATGCGTGCCACAGAAGCTGGAATAACCAAGAGCGCAGAAATGAGAAGCGTGCCGATAACCCGCATCGTCACGAGAATCGTTAGAGACAGGAGCCCCATCAGTAATGCTTCAATCCATGCCACGCGAACTCCAGAAACCTGAGCAACCTCGGGGTCGAATGTGGCAAAGAGGAACGCGCGATATAGAGCAACCACGAGGACAACACTAAGAATTGCAACAGCAGAAACAGCGACGATGTCAATCGTTTTCACTCCCAAGACGCTTCCGAACAAAACGGCTTCGATGCTCTTCTTGGCCTGGCCGTAACGATTCAGCAAGGCAAGACCCAACGCGAAGGACGCAGTGGTAACTACTCCAATTGCAGCATCTGCCCCAATTAAACGGCGACGTGCGATGCGACCGATAATCACACCTGAGGCGACTCCCCATACTCCGGCACCAACAAAATAGTTGATATTCATCACTGCTGAGGCCGCAGCGCCACCGAAGACTGCATGCGACAAACCGTGACCGATGTAACTCATGCCGCGCAGCACGACAAATACGCCGAGCAAACCACATAGGCCACCAGCAATTGTGGCAACGATTATTCCGTTGTTAAAAAACTGATAGTGGAACGGAGTGAAGACCCCGGAAAGTACAAATGACATAACTAACCCAACCGAGACATTCGTTCGGCGATATCTGCACCGACACCGTCAACCACCACGGGCATCCCACCATGAATCAGAACTTCCATTGGCGCACCGAAAGTTTGTTCTAGAACTTCTGGAGTCAACACATCAACAGGTGACCCATCCGCGATGATCTCAGAATTCAGACACACCAATCGTGGCAAGTGTGCCGCCAATCCGTTCAAGTCATGAGTGGAAAGAATGATTGAAACGCCCTCATCATGAAGATCAGCTAGCAAGTGAAGCACTTCATGACGAGTACGAACATCAACACCAGACGTTGGCTCATCGAGAACCAATAACTCAGGTCGATGGAACAATGCGCGGGCAACAAACACTCGTTGTTGTTGTCCACCAGACAATTCACGGATGTGCCTATTCTCAAGACCCCCGAGACCAAGGCGTTCCAAGACCAGCAAAGCATCAGCGCGCTCGTCTTTTGTTACACGTGGAAGGCGCCCAGTTGATGACCGAGTCATCACGACGACTTCAAGGACCGTTACCGGGAAGTTCCAATCAACTGTTTCCACTTGCGGCACGTACCCCATACGTAAATGAGGCTTCTTTGTTACGTGGCCCTCAACAGGAGTGATCGATCCGAGGATGGATTTCAACAGAGTGGTCTTACCGGAGCCTGATGGCCCCACGATGCCCAAAAAGTCACCCTTACGAATGGTGAGGTCAATGTTCTTGACAGCAAGAGTTGAGTTATAGGCACACGACATGTGTGCCAATTCAACAAGAACTTCACCTATCACTGCGGATAGTTCGCCTTGTCGGTGGCAGAGATTTTCACATTGACAGCCTTCAAAGCAGACGCGTCGCCGCCGAGTGCTTCAACAATGGTGGTGTAATCAAACTTCATAAGCCCAGCCCATGAATGTTCTGCTTCTCCTGGCTTACCAAGAAGATCATCGTCACGAAGTACATCCACATAACGCACGCCGGTTTCTTTTCCGATCTGTTCTAGTACTGGCGAAGGAAATACTTCACTTCCGAAAACTGCTTTTACCTTCTTTGACTTCACTTGTTCAATGAGCGCAGCAATATCACTAGGTGATGGTTCTTCGAAAGACTGTGGTTGAATTGCGCCTATTACTTCGTATCCGAAATGGCGTGCAAAATATGCATACGCATCGTGATACGTGAGAAGACTGCGATCAGTAACTGGAATCGTCTCCGTTGCTGTCTTCATCGCAGTATCAAGCGCCATGGCGACCCCGGAAACTGCGGCGTAATTGTCGTCGTACTGACTCATGTGCTTCGGATCAGCAATCACAAGAACGTTTCGAATCATTGAGAGATATGCAAGGACAGATGTTGGGTTGGTCCAGAGATGGGGATTTGGCTTACCTGCAGATTCTGGAAACGAGAAGTCATACAACCAACCACTCTTCGGAAGAATTGCAGTTCCAATTTCACAAATCACTGCATTCGGTGCATTCGACTTGGCCATGTCAAGAGTTGGGTCTTCTAATGCCAGTCCGTTTACAAAAATAATGTCAGCTTGCTCCAAAGTTGCAGCAGCACTCGGTGGTGGTTCGTAGGTATGAGAATTTGTGCCTTCGGGAACAATGCCCTGAACAATTGGTCCTGCATTACCGGCGACTAAACCAACAAGATTTGTAATGGGTGCAACTGTTGTGACAATACGTGGTGCACGTCCCTTTATTTCGGAACCCGCTGTACAAGCTGCTGTTGCGTCTTTTGAAGCCTGATCATTCTCTGTGGGGTCACTGACATTGCCATCGGTGATGTCGTCACCCGGTTGCGATACCGCTGTTGTGTCGGGTGAAGAATCACTTGAGGAACAACTTGTCAGAGTCAAGCAGGTAATAACGAGAGCGGCGGTGAGAAGATTTCTACGCATCGGTTCAGGTTACTTGCGCTACAACCCAGTTCACATGCTGTCTAGCGTGGTGTGACCCTTATCTTGAAGGACCGCACAGCACGGGCGAAGATATTTGCTTCTACGTCAGGTTCGGTGACTACTGCCAACTCAGTGGCTCGTGCAGATAGTTCTCGGAACATGGTCGTCAGCACTAGCCGTGCGAGATTTGCTCCGACGCACAGGTGGGTACCAAACCCGAATGAAAGGTGTGGGTTTGGGCTCCTATGAATGTCAAAAACTGCCGGGTTAGTAAAGACGGCCTCGTCGCGATTCGCCGAGGGGTACAACAAAACAAGCCGATCGCCCGCAGCAATTCGTTGACCGCCAACCACATCATCAGTCAATGCCATACGAAAGAAGTTATTGAGAGGTGTGACCCACCGCAGTAACTCTTCAACTGCTGAATCAATAAGTTCTGGCTGAGCAGCCAATTCTTCCCACTGTTTTGGATGATCAATGAATGCACGAATGCCATGACTAATTGCAGTACGAGTTGTCTCTGCACCCCCAGCGATAAATAATCCCACCTCATGAAAAATTGCTTCTGGTGGCAACTTCTGTCCATTGATTTCCGCGTGAGCCCAAATTGACATGAAGTCATTTCGCGGACAAGCAGTGACCTCTTCCATGATGGGCATCATTGCCCCAAGAAATTCCCTGTTGGCATCAATGAATTCATTCATGACAAGCGGATCACGATCACGCATATCAGTACGCATCAACCGTTCACTCCACGACTTCACCTGGGGCCACATCTCTTCGGGGAATCCCAGCAATCGCGCAGTCAGTCGTGCAGGCAACTGACCAGCTATCAGTTCAACTACATCAAACTCGCCTTGTGATACTGCTTCTGCAATCAGTTCTGCTACTAGAACTTCTACTTCCGCAGTGCGTGTTGCGACGCCAGCATGAGTGAGCTGTGGCTGCACCAGCATGCGTTGTTGGCGATGCCTTGGATCATCCTGAGCAATCATGTTGCTCTCCCCCGGCGAGAGCACTGCTCGGTACACACCCGATGAAGAGAACACCGACGATCGTCGCTCTACATCCATGACATCTGCATGCCGCGTAATGCCCCACAACTTGTTCTTCTCATCTCGATACACGGGCTCATTGGCGCGCATCCACGCCCACACATCATGTGGATTCGATTGATACAACTCAGGATCTAATAGATCAACAATCATTCGTTCAGTGTCTTGGCTCATGTCATGTCATTTCTGTGAAGCGGCCTGCGCCCACGATTGTCCGGACTGCGGGTTTGGTTCTGATGGCAGTTTTAACACTCGTTCACCCAAAATGTTTCGCTGCACTTCTCCAGTACCACCACCAATAGTGAGCGCCTTTGAGAACATGTACCCGCTGTACCAACTTTTTGATGTGATTGACTTGCCTGCAACTGCATCATCTTGCCCTATGACCATTGCATTGGCTCCGGTGATATCGCGGGCAACTTCCATCACAGTTTGTCCATGCTCGTCTGCCATGATTTTTCGAATACTTGCTTCAGGGCCAGGCTGCGTTCCCCGAAGTCTCGCGGTCAATGTGCGCATCCGAATGATCTCAAGAACGGTGTGCTCAATGTAGATATCAACAAGTCGGTGACGCAGGATTCGATTCGTAATTCCCAATTTCTTCGCTTCGGCAATGACATCCAGCGCAGTGGGTCCATTGCCCCACAAGACACCGCCAGTAGACAATGAAACCCGTTCATTGCCCAGCGTTACTTTTGCCAAGCGCCACCCATCATTAACATCTCCGACCAAATTGGCGTGAGGTATCCGTACATCTGTGAAGAACACCTCGTTGAAGCTTTCTGCGCCAGCGATGTTCTTGATGGTGCGAATTTCTATTCCCGGTACATCCATCGGACAGATGAAGTATGAGATTCCTTTGTGCTTCGGCGCATCTGGATCCGTGCGTGCAATCAGGATTCCAAATTTTGAATAATGAGCACCTGTCGTCCACACCTTTTGACCATTAACAATCCATTCGTCACCATCACGTACAGCACGTGTACTCAAACTTGCTAAGTCACTTCCGGCGCCTGGTTCTGAAAATAGCTGGCACCAAATTTCCTCAGCAGTGAGCGCAGGCATGACATAGCGATCTTTTTGCTCCTGCGTGCCGGCAAAAATAATGGTGGGTGCAGCCCATCCAATTCCTATTTGGTTTGACGGTCGCGACACACCAGCACGCGATAATTCATCATCAATAATCAACTGGTGAATGGGGTCTGCGCCGAGCCCCCATGGCTCTGGCCAATGCGGAGCCACATAACCCGATTCGGCAAGTTGAACATTCGTGGGGTTCGGATGCTGTGTGAGCCATTCACGAACGACAAGCCGACGCGGATCATCGTTTCCCGGGAGCAATTCATCCATGCATTCAGAGTAGGCGCACGGCAATTGCTTACGGTCAGCCAGAGTTCCCAGACTCCTCAAATCGGAGTCTCTACGGGTGCCCGACTACGGTTGCTGGAATGAACAAATTGGGATATGACGGAAAAGTTGCAGTAATCACAGGAGCCGGTGGTGGCCTTGGGCGCCAGCACGCACTATTACTTGCCTCACGTGGAGCACTCATCGTGGTCAATGACCTCGGCGGTGCTGTAGACGGCGGAGGCTCTGATGCCAGCGCCGCACAAAAAGTAGTGGATGAGATTCGAGCAGCTGGTGGAGAAGCCGTTGCAAACCATGACAGCGTGTCAACACCTGAAGGTGGAGAATCCATCATCAAGACCGCCATTGATGCATATGGTCGTGTCGACATTGTTATCAACAACGCAGGAATCTTGCGTGACAAGACATTCCACAACATGACGTCAGAATTTGTTGATCCAGTGATTGATGTTCACTTGAAGGGTGCCTTCAACGTCACTCGTCCTGCATGGATTCACATGCGCGAACAGGGATACGGAAGAGTCATCTCAACATCGTCAGCTGCAGGAATTTTTGGCAACTTCGGCCAGGCCAACTACGGCGCAGCAAAAATGGGCCTTGTTGGGTTCACTCGCGTACTCGCAGCTGAAGGCGCCAAGTACAACATCAAATCAAACGTCATTGCGCCACTTGCGCTGACACGTATGACTGAAAACTTGATGGGCGCCATTGGTGACAAACTTGACCCATCACTTGTCACGCCAATTGTTGCGTGGCTTGCTCACGAAGATTGCGATGTATCAGGCGAGATCTACTCAGTCGGTGGCGGACGTGTTGCACGCGTATTCATCGGCGAGACCCAAGGTTTCTACAAGCCAGGTCTGACTTTGGAAGACGTACGCGACAACTGGACACAGATTCGCGACACCGATGGTTACCAAATTCCTGCCAACCTTCCTGAAGAAACCGGCATGTTCTTTAACGCCATGAAAGACGCGTGACTGACGAATCAGTCGATACGTTCCGTGCTCGCGCTGCGGCATGGCTGACACTCAACCGTCAGCATGCCCCGCGTGACTACGGAGCCATTTGCCCTCCGAACCTCATAGAAGAGGCGAAGAACTGGCAGCGACTGATTTTTGATGCCGGATTCGCTGGCCTTCATTGGCCAACTGAACACGGCGGACAAGGACTTTCTCCAACACATCACGGCGCATGGGTAGAAGAGTGCGCAAAGGTCGGTGTGCCGCCTGTGCTGAACATGGTGGGACTCGTACTAGCGGGTGGCGCAGTAATGACGTTCGGAACTGACGACCTCAAAAAACAACATCTTCGTTCAACTCTCAATGCCGACAACGTGTGGTGTCAGTTGTTTTCCGAACCCGGCGCCGGAAGCGATCTCGGTTCACTCTCCACGCGCGCCGATAAAGACGGCGACCGATTCATTATCAATGGTCAAAAAGTGTGGTGCAGTGGTGGCCGGTGCAGTAACTGGGGAATTCTCATGGCGCGCACAGATTTTGAAGCAAAGAAACACGAAGGTATTTCGTTTTTTCTTATTCCAATGGACTTGCCCGGAATTGAAGTCCGACCGCTCAAGCAGATGACTGGTGAATCCGAATTCGATGAGGTGTTCTTCACTGACGTGGAACTACCGGCCGAGTATCTCATCGGTCCGCTACACGGCGGATGGGGCGTCGGCATGGCAGTGCTCACCAACGAACGCGGCCATATCGGCGCAAGCATCATTGGCCTTGAACGCAGACTTGAATCGATGTCAAACCTTGGTAAGGGTCGCGAACTATCTCCTACTCAACGTCAACAATTAGCGACTCTCATTTCAACCGGCACTGCATATAAATCTGTCGCACAAACGCAAGGCCCTGTGGCATCCACTGCTTCGTCATTAATGAAACTCGGCATCACCGAGATGATGTTCAATATGTCAATGTTGCGGGGCGACATTGCAGGTGCTGAGGCCATGCTTGATGGACCTGATGCGCTCGGCATGATGTCTGCTCCGGGCGGGCGTATTGCTGGAGGCACAAGCCAAGTGCAACGCAATATCATTGGCGAACGATTGCTCGGCCTACCGCGGGAGCCAAAATGACACAAAACATTGCATGCAACGACGCACGTCTCATTTCATCTGTTGATGGTGTCACCATCGCTATGCATGACTTTGGTGGCACGGGCTCTCCTGTGTTGTTGTCACACGCCACAGGCTTTCATGCGCATTGCTGGGAACCAGTCGCCCATGCTCTGAATTCACACCATCATGTAGTTGGCCTTGACCATCGCGGATACGGCGATGCTGAAACGGTCGACCCAACAACAATGACGTGGGATCAATACGGTCTTGACGCACTTGCAGCTGCTCGTGATTTATACGCCCAACACAATGAGCCGATCATTGGTATTGGTCATTCCATGGGCGGTGCAAGTTTGCTCATGGCAGCACATAGCGAACCACATCTGTTCAAAGCTCTCTTTGTCTTTGAACCGATCGTCTTTCCTCCACCAGACCCCGACGCTGGCGAGCGACCTGGTAGTCCACTTCCTGCAGGTGCGCGCAAACGCCGCAGCCGTTTCGAATCTTTTGAAGCTGCCATAGAAAACTTTGCAGCGAAGCCACCGATGGCTGCATTTAATGCTGTTGCTCGCGAGGCATATGTTCGTCATGGATTCAAACCAACTACCGATGGTGACATTGAATTGAAATGTCTTCCCGAGCATGAAGCGCGCACATACGAAACGGGCGGAACAAGCGGCGCATGGGACTCGCTTCCCTCCATCACTACTCCTGTGTGGGTCTTGTCCGGAGCGATAGCGCCATTTCAACCATCAACATTTGCGATCACTGTTGCGGAACGAATTCCTGGAAGCACATACGTGCGTTGGGACGAAGTAGGCCATTTCGGCCCACTAGAGAAACCAGAACTGATCTCCCAATACGTCACCTCCGTCGTCCCAACATTGTCATGAGTTTTGATTCAGCCGGAGATCGCATCCTTGAGCCATTGCGTACCAACAAAATAACCAACACAGTGTTCGGAATCGCAAGCACGATTGGTGACTTCAGCATTATCTGGCATATCACTGGCCTTTTGTATGCCATCGGATCAATGCAAAGATTTCACCAAGCGATTGCGTTATCCGCTGCACTCGGCGCCGAGAGCATCATCGTCAACCAGGGCGTCAAGAGAATCTTTCGACGCGAGCGTCCCACCGTGTCTGGTGATGATCGCTTTGATGTACGAACGCCAAGCACTTCTAGTTTCCCTAGCGGCCACGCGTCATCCGCCACTGTTGCGGCAATAATTCTGATTTGGATGACCGGTTTTCCACTTGCGGTTCTGTGGGTCATCATGGCTGGCGTTGTTGCACTCAGCCGTGTCGTGGTCCGCATTCATCATCTGTCAGACATCGTTGGCGGAGTCATTACTGGTGCAATTTTGGGGACTATTGCAGTCCCAATCATTTCGTCGATTATTGGCTAGTAGGTTGGCTCTATGAGCGACAAGCGGATGAGCGATACAGAGTCACTGATGTGGCGGCTTGAAAAAGACCCGTACCTTGCATCTACGTTCGCCAACATCACCATTCTTGACCGACCTCCGAATATGGATGCGTTGTACGCCCGCATGGAACGCACATCTATTTTGTTTCCGCGATTGCGCCGTCGTGTTCTTCCGGCGCCAGGAAATTTTGGTAACCCAACATGGGTCGATGACCCGTCATTCGATATTCGTTACCACGTGCGCAACATTTCTTTGCCAGAACCTGGCGACATGCGCCAGCTTCTTGACCTCACTACGTTGCTCGTAGCTGATCCATTCGACAGGTCACGCCCTCTGTGGCACTTCATCATTGTCGATGGCCTGCGTGGCGGCCGAAGTGCACTCGTTCAGAAATTGCATCACACAGTGACTGATGGGCAAGGTGGAGTGGAACTTTCGCTGCAGTACCTCGACCTGCAACGCGACCCTGCGCCATTACCCGCAATTGATCCCGAGTTAGTCAATGCCGCACACTCGGCTTCTGAACCGGATTCAACCGAAGCATTGCGAGGCGCGATGACTGATTCATTGCGACTGCCAATTGCTGTCTTGCGCCAAGTACGTGACGTGCTATCTGACCCTTCACTCATTGGAAGTATTGGCTCGTCAACCTCGGCAACCATTAAAGGCCTCATTGCCCAACTCAACGAAGTTGATTCGTCACGTTCACCGCTTTGGACATCGCGCTCATTACGTCGTCGTCTCGAAACAACTCGTGTGTCGTATCACGACATGCGTGGAGCAGCAAAAATACTTGGCGGAACACTGAACACTTCTTTCGTCACAGCCGTCGCGCACGCAGCTGGTGCATACCATCGCGAGATGGGAGCCCCCGTTGAGTCCTTACGCGCATCAATGGCAATAAGCACACGAAATGAAAGCAGTGGGAGTAACGCATTCACTCTTGCGCGGATGCTGGTTCCTACTGCCGACATGCCGATTGCTGAACGCTTCTCTGCAATCAACGAAATCCTTGTTGCTGCACGTACCGGCGCCGAGTCCTCGTCACTAGAGGCGTTAGCCACTGTGTCATCAGTAGTTCCAACCTCGATCATCACTCGCCTTGCCCGTTCACAAGCCGAAACAGTCGATTTTGCTACTTCAAACGTTCGCAGCGCTGGAGTGCCTTTGTTTATGGCTGGCTCTCAGTTGTTAGAGAATTATCCGGTTGGCCCACTGGGCGGAGTCGCTTTCAATGTGACATTGATGTCATACATGGGAAGCCTCGATTGTGGAATCAATATTGATGAGGCTGCTGTCGAAAGTCCGACATTGTTGCGTGACTCATTGTCACAAGCATTTACAGAATTATCTGCATTCGCACCTGAGCGCGACAATAAATCTTCAGCACCACGGGCTGAAGAAAGCGCTACTAAACGGCAGCGACGGTGGTGGCGACGCTCGCAGTGAGCAAGCCGCGAAGGTCGAGCAACAAGTCGCCCACTTCTACAGCTGACACCAGTTCACGGCGCAACATTTCTGCAAGCGCTTTGTCGATGACGGCAAGCGCCTCTGTGATCACTGTTTCGTGAGTATCGATCATGTGGTGCTCCTCTCGGTATCGAACGGTTTGCCCGATTTCTCGGTTCCGCCCGATAACCCCATCGTACAGATGGCGTGACCCATCAGGTGTGCACTAAAGAATCTCTGGTGCATTTACGCCGTGACTCGTGCCATAAGGTCTGTTTTATGAATTTTGAGGGCAAGACCACCGTAGTAACAGGCGCAGCAAACGGAATTGGTGCCGCCCTGGCGCGCCGATTCCATGCAGCAGGCGCACGTGTAGTAGTCGCAGACCGCGATGCGAAAAATCTTGAGGCAATCGAAAAGGAACTCAATTCCATCCGACCCGATAGTGCATTCGCAGTTGTTGCGGATATCGGATCCGAGGCTGGCAATGTTGCGCTTATCGATGCTGCTCGCGCGAAGTTCGGCTTTATTGATTTGTTCTACGCAAATGCCGGTGTCGGAATGGGAACTGATCTTGAATCAACCGATGAAGAGACATGGAATACTGCGATGAACATCAACTTGCATTCGCATAGGTGGGCCGCAAAACATTTGATGGGTGAATGGCTCGCCGCTGGCGAAGGGTATTTCTGTAGTACCGCATCTGCTGCAGGCCTGTTGTCACAAATTGGAAGTGGTCCATACAGCGTCACGAAACATGGTGCTGTTGCCTTTGCTGAATGGCTCTCCATTACTTACGGCGATCGTGGAGTGCGAGTAACAACATTGTGCCCTCAAGGCGTCAACACAAATATGTTGAACCCGCCAGATGCGGTACCAGGAATTGGAAATACCGACGGCGGAAGCGCTGTCAAGGCTTCAGGAGTAGTACTCGAGCCAGCAGAGGTCGCAGATATTGTCTACAACACCATCGTTGCTGAAAAATTCTTAGTGATGCCTCACCCCGAGGTTCACACATACGAGAAGCGCAAAGTAGACGACCGTGACCGCTGGTTGTCTGGCATGCGACGCCTCCAAGCACGCGTTGCGGGCGGCTGATAACTCAGCCACTGTGTTGTTCTAAAGTACGCCCATGGCAGTACGACTAGACCCAGCAGACGAATACATGCACGAACTCGGCCCAGAGTCGAACTTCAACGAGAGCATGTACATAAATTGTTTCGACCCAACGTCGCAAGTAGGCGGATGGTTCCGCATGGGCAACCGTGCAAACGAGGGTTATGCAGAGATGACCATTTGTATCTATTTGCCGAATGGTCGCGTTGGCTTTATGTTCAAGCGTCCGAACATTGATAACAATGATGCTCTCGATGCTGGGGGCCTCACGTGGACCATGGTGAAGCCTTTCGAAGAATTACGCATTGACTATGTCGGCAAAGTTGTTGTGCTTGATAATCCGCACGACATGGCAGATCCTAAAAAGGCATTTGCAAATAATCCATTCTCAGAATGCGAAGCTCACATCACATTTACTGGCCAAGGCAAGCCAAGCATGTTTGGCGGCGAGCCAGATGTGCCACATGAAGCCCCAGGTGAAGAATTCGCAAAAGGCCACTACGAACAACTTGTGACAGCAACCGGCTCTATTCGCGTCGGTGACGAAGAATTTGCAATCAATGGTTTCGGATTGCGTGATCATTCATGGGGTCCACGTTTCTGGCAAGCGCCGTGGTACTACCGCTGGCTCACTGCAAACTTCGGAGAAAATCTCGGCTTCATGGCAAGCCGTGTTGCAAAGAAAGATGCAGCGGGTTCTCGCGGCGGATTCGTGTGGGACAACGGACAAATTCACTTGTGTGATGACGTGCAAATTTCAACAATCACAGTTGGTGAAGACAACTACCACGACAAGGTGACGGGCGTCATAAAGTCTTCGCGATCAAATAAAGAATGGAATTTTGAAGGCGAAGTAACAAGCCTCATTCCTCTTCGAAATCGTCGCCAAGACCCCGATGGCAACTGGTTGATGACACGCATTAGTGAAGGCATGACCAAGTGGCGTATCACTTCTGGAGAACATGAGGGTGCAACAGGTTTCGGAATGTCTGAATATCTTGATCAAATCATCGACGACGCACCTGTAGGTATTGCCGAGTAGCAACTCGCTACCCACAATCGTTGACACAATCAGTGGGTACTGTGCGGGTATGCGCATTCCCCGTTTAATACTTACTCTTTTACTAGTCGGCACTCCTGTTGCTGCGGTGGTTGCGACATCATCAATTGCACTCGCAGATCCGTTCACGTATTCAAGTATTGATATCGGTAATTCTGCAGTGTGTGCAGTGACAATCGACGGAACGGGACTGTGTTGGGGAAATAACCGCGACCAATACCTCATTGCTTCATCGAATGAACTCAACGTGACCACACCGACAAAAGTGCCACTGCCAAATAATGACCGCTTCGTCACGCTTGATGGTGGCCCCAACCGCACATGGTGTGGGTTAGCCACATCGGGAAAGGTGTACTGCTGGGGCGATCACCACATCGGAAGTTATTTCATCACCACTTCTCGCACACCCGTTGCTGTCGAATTTCCTCATGCAATGACAATCACTGAAGTCCATAGCGGCTACAGCAATGGTTGCGCATTGAACACCGACGGCGAACTGTGGTGCTGGGGAGACATTCTCGAATCTGGAAGCGGGCAAACAGAACCAATCCGCACCCCAGTTAAAGTTGCCATTCCATCTGGCGAGCGAGTTGTCAATTTTGACAATGGCGGTGCCTCATGTGCAGTTACTGATCTCGGAAACATATATTGCTGGGGCCATTCAAACGGTGAAGGTCAATTAGGTATCGGATACAAAAGCGTCTTTGCATATGGAGTATCAGTTACCCCACTAAAAGTTCTCACTCCTGCTGGCGTTCAGTTCGCAACAGTCTCAACATCGCTTGAACACGCTTGCGCTCTGTCAACAAATGGAACTGGATACTGCTGGGGCGACAACTACGAGGGCCTCTACGGAAATGACTCGTACGTCGATAGTTGGGTACCAACACCCATGGTCGTTCCGAACAATGAAAAACTGTCGCACGTATCCACTGGTTGGTATCACACATGCGTGGTTACTACCTCTGGCACAGCGTGGTGCTTTGGTCGCGGAGCATTTGGTGAACTGGGCACCGGCACCACTCTCGGTGGCAAGACATACAGAACTCCCCTTGTTCCCTCTGGGATTCAATTCTCCTCGATTAGCGCTGCGATCGGAACTACTTGTGCCATCGACCAATCCAACAAAGTCTGGTGTTGGGGTGGATTGAACTGGGGTACAAGCGGCAGCGGAAAGCTTGAGGCCTCCCTGTTTCCTGAAGTCATTTTGCCTGTCGGCACTCCAACTGTCTCCCTTAGTTCCGCCACTGACATTGATGCAGAAACTGCGACCATACGTGGCACAGTCAATGCAAATGGCAACGCCACACGCATGACAGTGGAGTATTCAACCTCGTCAACATTTACTTCATCACACAGCGTCTCTGTCTTCACAGTGTTACGCGACGGCAATTATTCGCCAATCGCTATACCTACTGACATCAGTGCACTCTCACCGCGTACTACGTATTACGCACGAATGACTGCAACCAATACTTTTGGTTCAACAGTGAGCAATGCCATTTCCTTCACCACTCTTGGCTCAGAGCCGACAGTTACTAGTCTGAATATCACAGACATCACTGGCAACGAAGCAAACATGACCGTCTCCGTGAACCCTGGACGTTTGGCTACTGCATCTGTTCTTGAATACTCAACCGACAACACCTACGTCACGAACGTCACTACGGTTCCACTCAGTTCAACAAGAGGGCCTGACACCCAGGCTCTCACTGCATCACTTTCAAATCTTCGTGCTCGCACCACGTATTACACGCGAGTAACTTCTACCAACCAATTGGGCAGCACGACGTCTAGCACTACATCATTCACCACCATCGGAAACCTTCCGAGCGCACTTCTTGCTTCAGTCGAAAGTTCACTAACTTCAGTTTCTGCCATTGTCACAGTTGATACCGGACTTCTGTCCGGAACGGTGTATCTAGAAGCGTCAACTAATCGCAGCTTTGAAAATTCATCATCGTCCAACGTCGGAACCTTTTACAGTGGCGGCCCCACACGACATTCACTGACAGTTTCTGGCCTTACTAATCGCACTGACTACTTCATTCGCGCGAAAGCCACAAATGAACTTGGGTCATTCACTACTGTAATCAAGAGCATGCGTACAGCCGGAGGAATTCCAGTTATTGGCAGTGTCACAATCACACCGTCAACCAGCACCGCTTCACTATCTGCTTCTATCGATACCACAGGACTTGACACATTTGTTACTGCCGATGTCTCCACCAAAGCGGACTTTTCAGATTCAACGGAGTATTTCTTGTACTCCGGAACTACTAGTGGTGAACACAGAACCACTCTCAAGAATCTGGTTCCGCGAGTCACCTATTACCTTCGAGTGATTGCCACTAATGATTCCGGCACGGTACTCAGTGTGACCAAGACCTTCTTGGCTGTAACACCGGTCGGAGT
>Ga0209500_10000495_pt1 | contig 33857 bp, 13 predicted proteins | sample S_140212_EF_Meta_FD_187323 | JGI IMG/M metagenome (GOLD analysis project Ga0209500, IMG submission 187323) | Freshwater microbial communities from Lake Simoncouche, Canada to study carbon cycling - S_140212_EF_MetaG (SPAdes) (version 2) | ecosystem: Environmental > Aquatic > Freshwater > Lake ...
TGTTAGGGAGATTAACGTTTCTATTTTTAGCGTAGGGATTATATCTACCGTAAATATCCCCTATAGTGGCAGACTTATTAATCGGTTGTCTGTAAGTTGGAGCAACTCGCCTTGTAGCAGTTCTAGGAACTGCGGGAGTAGGCTGAGGTGCTGTAGCGGCTTTAGGGGTTTGGGCTACAGCTGGTTTCCTTAAAGGAGTTACATTAGCCGTAGTAGATGCTTGCGGTTTTGCAACTGCTGGTGATAATGTGGGTTCTTTTTTTACTTGTGGTGTTACTGTTTTATTAAGTATTGTTTCTGCAGAAGCTGTGTCAAACCCCTGTTGTTGTAGCCAAGCAATAAGATTTTCTTTGGTAGCAGGAGTACCTTGAACACCTAGCCATTGTTGATAACTGGTCATGTATCGATTAGCAACTTTACCAGCCGCTAACTCTCCTTGACCCTTAGCTTTAATATTAGAAAATGGCACTAATGTTTTAAGATTTGATGCTATTTGAGATCCTAATCCCATAGGTTTAGAAAGTCCTCCTAGATTCAATTCTTCTAGGTTTTGATCCTCTAATATTAGTTCTTCTAAACGCATTGGTATATTCCTATCATTTGTTTTATTTATTAGAATGAGCTAAAGCTCATTAGCTCTTTCGCTCACGCTCAGAGCATTTATTTCATCGTAGATGATATTGCATTATCCAGATTCTTCAGTCACACTTCGCCCGCACAGGGCAAAATGTAAACATTATCCGAGTTCGAACATGTCACACAGCGTTAGAGCATTACAGTGGCGGTTGACCGGTACCACGAGCTCAGTCTTCATTCAACGGCGGTCTACAAATATACGCTATCATACTCGTAGACGTGAGGATTTTCTCCTCTCTTTTAGCCTATATTCACTCTTTTCAAATAATCAAACCGCAGGCGTTTTGCGATCGTGGTCCTGTAAAGGATGCTGATTAAGTACTCTTAGAGGCGAAGAGATTTCCTTTCCTGCGATTCAAAATCCAGGTTTACGGGCACCCGATGTTAGCCGGTGCTTGCTTACTACCTCACTACATGCCTAAGTTTTTAATATATGAGAGCCATGGACACGAACAGAAATCTGTCCGTTATAATAATCTTTTGATTCTAATACCTTACGATCGAATTGTTCTCGAGCTTCAATATAACTGCATTCTGACTTTGATTTACAATAATAAAGTATTTCTCTTGTGAAGTTTTCTTTGCCTAATTTTTCTACGTCGTTGTTTAATTCTAAATTACTGCCATAATAATCTTGCCAATCTGATTCTATTTTACTTTTAATTCTTTTACGCTTTTTAATACCGTTCTTTAATTTTACTACCTTATAACTTACTTTACTAAACTTAGCTAATTTTTTACCAATATACTTCCTACCCGAGAGGTTATTGGATATGCAATATACAAAACCAACACAGTCATCGGGTAATACTTCGATTATAATTCCCTGATACTGCCAGGTCATTAACCTGCTTTAGCCTCTTTACGAGCATTCTTCTCAGCAGTAATTTCGTTACGTCGAGCTTTAACTAATTTGCCTAATTCTCCTAAAGCCTTACGAGCTCGAGTACCTGCGGCATTGTTGCCTTTTTCAAACTTCTCGTCCTCAGCCATCCAAGCCTCTACCGCATTTTTAATTTGTTCTATTGTGCTCATAACATTCTCCTTATTGTTTATTGTTTATCCCAGTGGAGACTTCTTAGGCCTTCGATTTGGATAAACGTATATTTTTTTACCTGTAACAGGATCAATTTTATATTTTCTAGGAGTTTCTTTGTTTATTTTTTGATTTTCGTTATAAGCGTCGTTGCTCAATTTCCAAGTTTCAACCACTAACAATTTTAGTTCTTTTAACATTCGCCGAATGTCCTTTTTCCCCATATAAGACAGATTTCTCGAATAATCAAGATTTCGATTATGTAATTCTGCAACTTTAGAAATCAGCTGTGAATATATTTCTTTATATTGATCAACTTTACTGTTCGACATAATCCGCACTATTACTATATGAAGTATATCCGTTTTCTTTTATCACTCGTAAAACATTGTTTACACGACCCACAAGTTCATCTTTGTGAGATATCAAATAGATATTTTTATTGCGCTCTCGAGCCATTTTCTTTAATACAGCCAAGGCTGATTCAACTCCAGCGGCATCCATTCCAGCATCTACAAGCTCATCGATAAACAATAAATTAATGCTTTGATATAGTCCTTCCCAAACATCGCGGAAGGCAAAACTCATACTCAGTATCAGTCTGTTACGTTCGCCACGAGACAAGTTATCAAAATCTAAATCTTGTCCTAACTGCGTAATTTCAACTGATAAGTCGTTTTGGAATATAACCTGATGAGGTAATCCTAACTTATTAATATAATAACCTAGTCTCTTGTTAAGATATAATAGATTTTGATCAATGATCTTCTTGCGAATAAAGCTATCTTTGTTAGTTAGTAGTTTGTACAAAAACTCTTGATGGTCTTTTAGTTTTGTTAAGTTATTAACTAGATCCCAAGTAATTTCCTGTATGGCAGTTTTCTTTAGTTCTTCAACTTGTTCATTATACGGATTAATTTCGTTAATTCTCAAAGTGAGACTTTTTTCTAAACTATCGACATTGTTCTTATGACCCAACGCTTCTGCTTCTGTGTCATAAAATGTTTGAGGACGTCGGGGTAATTCCCCAATCTCTGTTAATGCTGAATTAATGTTGTTTAATTCATCGGCAACTGTAGTGTGATAAGAAATAGCATCTTCTAAAGACTTCTGTGCAATAGATAACATTTCTTCGTGTTTATGATCGTGTAATTCTTGTTCACACGCCGGACAGGACTTGTTGGCTAATCTTTCTAATTCTCTAGTATATTTGACTAAAGCCTTGTCTGCTTGACCTACTGCAGATTCTAAAGTAGCTTTTTGTTTCAACAAATTTCTAACTGCTGTGTTATTTTCTTCCCAAGTCTTTAACTGTTGATGTAGTGATAATTCGGTCTCTATATCTACACCTTCTAATTTCATTATGGCTTTGCCCATACCTTCTATATCTTCTTCTTGTTTATTAACCCAAGCTGAACTTTTAATAATTAAACTGTCTATGCTTTTCTGTACGTTTTCGTTGGCGGATTTAACAGCTTCTATTTTGTTTTTTTCTAATGTAATAGCGTCTTTAGTTTCTTTATTTTGAGCTTTCAACAGTTCTGCTTTTTCACTTAACAAGGTAATACCTAACAACTGTTCAATAACCTCACGCTGTTCCGCCGCCTTCATACTTAAAAACGGTTCTGTGTAGGTGTTTAACGCTACTAGATGCTTGAACATTGTATGGGTAATGCCTAGCATTTGCTCAATAGCCTTTTGCGTTTCTCTGCTATCTCCTTGTGCATCGTCCTCTACATCAGTAGGATCCTCTAGTTCTTGATTATTGACATATAACTTTAATAAGTTAGGTTTACGGCCTCGCTCGATACGATATAGAACACCGTCTTTTTCAAACTCTACAGTGACCAACATAGCCTTACCGTTGGTTTTATTAATTAAATTCTCACGTCGAATATTAGTCAGCGCCTGCCCGTATAAGGCATAGCTGAGTGCGTTAATAATAGTAGTCTTACCTGTACCGTTACGACTGCCCGAATCATCTCCGCCTAGGTCAAGATTACTGCCCAGTACCAGTGTAAGGTGTTCTCGATCAAAATCTACAGCCTGGGTTTGATTGCCCACGCTCATAAAATTTTTAACGGTGATGTTGTTAATATTAAATGCCATATTATAAGTTATTGTATATTTCTAATAGTGTTGTTCGGTCAAACTGTTCTGAATCTATGTTTACTAATTGCTCTGTAACAATCTGATCTACTGATTCAAACTTGGCATCCGGATTATCGTCTATTGTGCCGTCAAGGCTTGTCTTGTCCTGTATTAGGCTTATCTCACGGATGTCATAATCTCGAATGAAAGTTTCTTTAATAAAGTTAGCTTCTTCGAAACTAATATCGATATCTAAATTAACCTTAATATACATCTTTGACTTCATTATGTCGTCTTTTCGATCTATGAGCTCTGATAATTTAACTGTACGATATTTTGGACAGTCAGGCCAATCGATAAACTCCGGTTGTCCTCCCCACTCTAATGTCATCATACCTCTTTCGTCGTCCCAGGTATCTGCAAAATTATGGGGAAACGCATTACCAATGTACCAAATATTTTCCTTACGCTGTCGTTTGTGGAAATGTCCCGAGAATACAAACTCGGGACCTGTTAAGTCGTTCAATGCTAATTCGCCGTGATCGGGCATCTGTACCATAGCGTTCATAAAGAAGTGCGGTAATTCAAAATGCCCAAACACATATCGGCTTTTGATGGACTTCATAGTTTTCCACTCATCTTCTACCAACCAAGGAACTAGGGTAACATCATCAAGAGTTGTAATACCATCTACAACGGTGACCCCGGGAATATGGCGGCCAAACGCACTGGAATGAATGTCACGCTTGTCCTTGTAGAAAAGATCGTGATTGCCAGGAAACCAGTAGAACTGATCAAATGCGGAACCTAGTTTTTCTAAACAGCGTAGACTACTGTCTAACGTATATAAATTAAGACTGTTGCGATTATGGCTCCAGTCTCCTAGGAATATAGCAGTTTCACACTCTGCCTGTTTTGCTTCTTTGATAAACCAATCTACAAATTCTTCACAATCGTTTAAGTGAGTTGTACTATTGGACTTTAGCCCGAAATGAATGTCGGTCATGCAGGCGACCTTCTTAAACAATGCCATATAATATTCTCCTAACAGCTAGTTTAACAAATAGATATCTGAAGGTCAAGGCTTTGTTTCTTCGGTTTCTTCGTCTTCTGGAAGCTCGTCTTCGCTTTTTGGCATCCGCATATTTTTATATAAAGTAGCCTGTCGAGCGATTTCATCTGCGTACTCTTGACTATGCTGTCGAGTCATACTAGGTGTTAACCCGTGGTCCTCTAACATATCGTCTCGAATATTTTGATTTTTCTTTTCTAGATTTAAGATTCGAGTAAATGAGTTCGTGACAGCCGCGGTATAATAAGCAAACGGGTTTTCTGATTTAGATTCATCGAATTGTAGTCCAATTTGACTTAACTGTAGTATAGCCTGCCCACGCATTTCATCGATATAGGTATACCCTCGCCAGTTAGATCTTTGAGCATACCGTTCGCTTAATTTGATAAACATCTTACCAAGGTTTTCCGTAATGCGTCCGTGATCTTTATTAAACTTCCCTGTTTTTATCCCACCCTGCCAGTGGCTTTTACCAATACAAATTAGTTCGTCTTTGTCATCAAACTTCCAGTGTTGGAATGGGGGGAAGTTAACTTTATCGTGACTATCTGCACGGGTTTTAGTAGTTTTTTTACGTCCCGGTGCTAACGGTATATGATCAAATGTCATAATACGGATTATAATGTCTGTTTTTGGTATACTTTGGTAAGGGGGAGTACATTCTGCTAACTTGATCTTCTTATCTCCACTTAGCCGAGCTAACGCAAAGGCCTGTAATCCTATTCTTTTAGCCCTAGCACGTTTAGCATCAGCTATAGTACGAATATTAATCTTATCTAAATTAGTCAAAATAATATCGTGCTGACTGTATTCGGTTTTGGTAAAACTTGAATACGAACACTTGCTACGATGTATTTCTGCTAGAAGATCTCGGTTATTTAGGTATTTTACTTTTCTTGTTGATATTGGTAGGGCGGTCATCTTTTATTATTATCCTTATGCGTTAAGTGTAACACAAAAAATACAGTTGTCAACCACGGTAAATAAAACTAGCACTTTATTTATGGTTAAATACACTACTAGGGGAAAACATGTCTTTAATAGATAACGTAAAAAATTTAGCCAATAATACTAATCTAACTGGGTTACAAAAATTATTAGGTATAGGAAAAAAAGATAATACTCTATTACCTGTAGTTAATTTCTATGACCGAAAAGGAGCAAAGTTAAGCACTGACCATAGAGTACGTATCAAAGTACCCTCGAACTATATTACCAGCAAGACCGGTCAACAACCAAATGTTAGTAGCCAAGGAATTATATTTCCATATACGCCCCAAATTACCATGGAGCATAAAGCCGACTATTCTAGCCAGAGTATTACACACAGTAATTTTTCACAGCATTTTTATCAACGTAGTAGTGTGGGGACAATAACTATAACAGGTAAATTTACAGTTCAAAGCGACAGCGATGCAGTAGCGTATCTTTCAACAATCCAGTTGTTAAGAGGTTTAACTAAAATGTTAACAGCAAATGATAGTATTCCGGGTAGTCCACCTCCTGTTTGCAGATTGTTTGCATACGGATCTTATATTGCAGACAATGTCCCTGTGGCCATAACTAGCTTTCGTAATGACCTTCCAGACAATGTAGATTATTTCGCTCTTCCATCAGGCGGAATATTTAATGACACCATGGTCCCAATTGTATCAACTATAGCAGTAAGTCTAATTCCGATGTATAGTCGAGCAGAACAACAAAAGTTTTCTGTAAATAAATGGCTTAATGGAGTTATTAATAAAGATGGATATCTATAATGGCTATATATAATGCAACTAGCCCGTATTATACAACAGTAAACACCGGTGGTTTTCTTGACGTTATTAATTTAAGAGATATCCCCCCAAATACAGATGACGTACTATTTGAAGTAACTAAAAAATACGAACACAGGCCCGAGTTATTGGCCAATGACCTATATGGTGATGTTAATCTATGGTGGGTGTTTGCGGTAAGAAATAAAAATGTACTCTTAGATCCTGTATTTGACATGGTAGCAGGAATAAAAATCTATCTTCCACAGCAGTCTAATATCAATAGCGCATTAGGAATCTAAATGGCTGATTTTGATTCTAATAAAGGAGGAGCGGCATTTGGTAATCCTAATTTTAATAAACAAGGAAAAAATGCAGGAGTAACACAGACTCAAGCCACAGTAGAGGTTACTCGAAAAACTGAAGATAAAAAGATAGAAACGCCCACAACAATAACTAAGGTTAAAACAACAGATAAAACTAATGTTTTATCAAAATATAAATCTTATACCTATAGATTTACTCTGGCCTGCCTCAGTCGAGATCAAGTAAATGATCCTAGTAGCTATAATAAAGACCCAGCAACTTTAGACCTAGTAATATTAAGATCTGGTGGAAAGAAGTCTGGTGCAATTAAATCTAGAGGAGGGGCATCGGCAGCAGATGTAGCCGCTTATGATAATCTTCTAAATGGATCTCAAGAACTTAATATTTCTCTAGAAGAGATAACTCGTTCTAAGAAAAATATTGAAACACTAAATCAAAATCCAGCATTGGTAGCAAGTTTTAATCAAAATAGTGCTGGTCAATATGATATGTTTATTGAAAATATTCAAATTGAAACAATATCATCTTATACTAAAATTACAAATACTACTTTGCCAACAACAATGACATTTGATGTTATTGAGCCGTACAGCGTCAATGGTTTTTTAGAAACGTTAGGAGTGGCTTCTAGGGTAGCAGGGTGGAACAACTATTCAGAAGCAGCCTACGTATTAGTGGTTGAATTTATAGGATACCCAGACGGGGATAAAATTACTAACCCTGTGGTACTTAAAGAAAAACGATATATTACTATTGGGTTCAACAGTATGGAGATTGAAATTACTGAACGAGGAACCGTATACAAGTGCGGAGCATTTAGCTGGGGTGAAAGAGGTAATGGAATTGCAGGCAAATTACCAAGCTCTATATCAATAGAAGGATCCACAGTGGGAGAATTATTAACTAATCTTGTTAAAAAATTTAATGAACAATTAACCAAAGACAGATTAATTCAATATAAAGATTCTACGTCCTTGGCAGGATTACACGATACATTTGAAATAAGATTTGACAGTATTAATAATACCGATAACACTTTTATCAAAGGCGGCGATACAGGAAATCCAAAAGATTTATCAATAAAAGGCTCACAGCTTTATGATGACAATGATGCTAAACAAATTGCGCTAGTGGATCCTCAACAGCAAACTTCTGATTCAGTAAATTATCCTGATTTTAAAAGTCAAGCAACTACTTATAAAATTGATAAAGTGGTCAGTGCTGGCAATGATAAAAAATACACAATTTCATTTAAATCTAATACTAATCTAAGAGATATTATTGCTGAAATAATTGTTAATAGTTCTTATGTAAGAGAAAAATTAGAAGACCTGTACGAAAAAGACGGAGCTACTTATCTAGATAAAAAAACAGGAATGTTAAATTATTTTTTAATTAGAATAGAAACAGAAGAAACTCCAACTAGAGACGAGTTAATGAACAAAGCAGTTAGGAAATATATTTTTGTTATATCTCCGTATAAAGTACATCGTAGTAGATTTCCTAACTTTGGAAAACTTCAACAAAATCTTTCAGACTTAGAACAAACAAGCATACGGTCTTATAATTATCTCTACACTGGAAAAAATACAGAAATTCTTGCTTTTAAATTACAATATAATTTTATGTTTTTTGAAGGAATTCCTAAAGGATCAGGAATTAATGATCAGCAGTCCACGTCGGCCGCCGCCTCCCCAAATAATTCAACAGATCCTGTAATAACTGGAAATAATGTAAGTGAAGAAAAAAAGAGAAATCAAAAAAATAGCGATCAAGGAAATATTGCTACCGCGCCTACTAGAACAAATCCTAATTCTGAAATATCTAACTCACAAGGAACAGCAATATTGGCTAACTATGCTGATCCTTATTATGCTTTATCAAATAATTTACATAAGGCACTAATAGATCCTCAAGCTAGTATGCTAACTGCAGAGATGGACATATTAGGAGATCCTTATTTTTTATGCACGGGCGGAATAGGAAATCAGCTTAAAACTAATGATTCAAAAAGTACTATTGACGACACTCAAGCACCTATTCTTTTAGGAGATTTACTAATAGATATTAAATTTCAAAATCCTCAAGATATTGGGCGTGATGGATTTATGTCTATTGCTAAAAATAAAACTCCATTCCACGGTGTTTACAGGGTATGGAAAATTACTAATTTTTTTAAAGATGGATTATTTAAACAACGGCTAGATTTAACAAAACTGTCTGGTCAAGTTTTAGATAATACATTACAAACAATTGATACAAAGTCTAATACCGAAGGACAATCTAACGAAGGTGGTAACTTAACAACTGATGCTAAAAAATCAACCGAAGAAAATTTAAGTTCAACTTCTAATGAAACAAATAATCCTCCTCCACAACTTCAAACATCAGCTCCAGCAATTCCCTTGTCAGTTGACGATCAAAAAACACTTTTAGAAAAAGGGGTCCAAGGACTTGCTAATGCAACCGGAGTAAACATAAAACAACTTTCAGCTGAGTCTACAACTTTTTTAAATAGATTAGCGCAAACTAGTTCCTCTCCAATTGCAAAATTAATTAAAGATGTAGCATCTAGGATACTATAAAATGGCAGATGATTTTTTTGGGCCCCCGGCGGCTTTATCAGACTTAGGAGGAGGAATATTTTTAGCAGAAGTAGTTAACCACCTCGATCAAACGTATATGGGAACAATTGAAGTTGCATTGTTCAACGACCTAGCTCCAAATACAGTATATGATAAATCAAATGTTATTCCAGTTAGGTATATGAGTCCTTTCTCTGGAGTAACATCTTCTCGATTTGAAGGAAATAATTCTGGTAATTTTAACGATGTGCAAAAAAGTTACGGAATGTGGATGGTACCTCCAGACGTTGGCACTACAGTTATGGTCATTTTTCCTAAGGGTGCTGGAATAGGATATTGGATTGGGTGTGTATCTGATATGTACCAGAATCATATGATTCCGGGTATTGCCGCAAGCGAAAATGTATCTATAACTGCAGAACAGCGCCGTAGGTATGGAACAAATTATCTTCCTGTAGCCGAATTTAGTAAAAAAACCAACACAGGAAATAATCAAAATATTTCAAAACTACCCAAGCCAGTGCATCCCTTTGCCGATAGATTATTAGCACAGGGATTAATATTAGATACAGTTCGAGGAGTAACATCGAGCAGTGCTCGTAGAGAAGTTCCTAGTAGTGTATTTGGAATTAGCACACCTGGTCCTATAGATACAGCAGACGGAGCCCCTAGGGGAAAAATAGGATTTGATGGCAATAGACAATTTCCTGTCAGTAGATTGGGCGGTAGTACTTTTGTTATGGATGACGGTGACCAAGCTGGTAATAACGAACTAGTGCGTATCCGCACTAGAACTGGTCATCAAATACTATTGCATAACTCAGCAGATTTGATCTATATAGCTAATTCTAAAGGAACAGCCTGGATAGAAATGACTAGTAATGGAAAGATTGATATCTATGCCGCTGATTCTGTTTCTATACACACTCAAGGAGATTTTAACCTAAGAGCAGACAGAGATTTTAATCTAGAAGCAGGACGAAATTTTAATATATCAACTGCTGGAGATTTTAATCTTAGCGCCAACGGAAACATGAGCACGATTACAGCTAATGTAAAATCTTCTGTAAGTGGCGATTATAATCTATCTGCATCTGGGTCTTTTATAGTCGGTGCTGGAGGAAACGTTAGCACTGCGGCCGGGGCAGAAAACAAACATGCCGCCGCCGGAAAACTTAGTCTTTCTGGGGCTACTGCGGCCATAGCGGCGTCAGGACGACTTTCTGTAAGTGGCGGAAGTATTGTAGCCGCCGGCGGCACTGTAGAGCTTAACGGAGCGGCTCCGGATGCACCGAATGGCCCCGACAGTACCACTTCTCCAACACCGTTAAATCTGTTCAAAAATCCACAAAGCGATCCTAATGTAGGATGGAGTGACAATAGGTATAGGGGCGCTGACATCATATCTATCATGCAACGAATACCAAGCCACGAACCTTGGGCCCAGCATGAAAGTGTTAATCCTACACAGTTCACCTTACAAAGAACAGACTCAACAAATAACCCACAGGTCACAGCTGAAAATGGACAAGTTATCCCTGCCGACCCCAGCGCGGCCGAACCGTATGCAGCCAAACCTGGACCGTCAAACGATCGAGGCACAGTTCGCAAACAACCATTCTCGTGGAGTACTGATCAACCATTCTTAACTAAAGTTAAAGAAGTAGCAGGCCGGTTAAAATTTGATCCTATATTATTATTAGGATGTATGTACCTCGAATCTGATGCTACAATGGATCCGGCAATAGATAACAACAACAGTTATGAAAAAACTATAGGCGATCCAGTAGAGCGTATGGGATTTGTTGGGTTGATACAATTTGGCCACGAGGCGTGTGTGACTCTTAAAATAACCAAAGCACAACTGATAACAATGAGTCGAGTAGAGCAGATGGATTGGGTTGAAAAGTTTTTTAGATTTTGGAAATGGCCAAACGATAATGTTCCAAATCCTAGTATAGCCAACATATATCTAACGATCCTTCTCCCTGCAAGACGTTTTTTTGCACCAGATCAAAAAGTTGCAGAACATGGCAATCCTAAACTGGGAGGATATGACAGTAACAGTGGGTTTGATAAGACATATAATAAACCTCCAAAAGGTTATTTTACATCAGATATGGTTGCGTTTGCGGTGCAAGACCGAATAAATTCAGTAAAGGCAATCTTAGCCAAGGCTGGTGTAGGAGCTGATCTTATTGTTCCCGGAAACACCAATGCTAACTCAGTTTCGTCTTCGTCTGCTAATAATACCCCAACCGGAGGTACAGTAGTAGTTGGAGATAGTATCGCTAAGGGAACTGGAGATGCATTACAGAAACTAAAACCCGGAGTTATAATCAGTGCTAGAGTAGGTGCCCCATCTTCAGAAATTTTAAATACCTGGGCACAGGATAAAAAAGTACAAAATGCTTCAGTTGCTATAGTTAGTGCCGGCAGTAATGATATTGTAGCACAATATCCAGATTCTCAAACTCCTAGGGCACAGGCACAACTAAAAACAACATTAGAAAAAATACGTTCAACCTTAAATGCTAAAAAATATATTTGGATTTTGCCTAACTTTAAAATTGCCAATCAGTTGGTATTGGATTTTGCAAAATCTTATGGAGATCAAACGGTATCATTTGTAGCTAATACTGTGGATAACGTACATCCTTCTAGCTATCATACAGTGGCAAAAGATGTACAGTCTCAAATAAACCCATAAATTTTTAAGAATAAATATTACTATGCCATATAAAAATATCGAACTCACAGTGCCAAATGCAGTCAATCAGCAAAATGTTCAGACGGATCATTTTTATAAAGGGTTTAGTACTGTTCATAACGATAATAAGGGTAGTTCTCTTTATGATTTTGCACTAATACAACAAGACATCATTAATAATTTTAATACTCGTAGGGGCGAAAGAGTAATGAAGCCCGACTACGGTAGTATTATTTGGGATTTATTAATGGAGCCGCTAACTGAAGATGTAAGACAAGTACTTTCAGACGACATTATTTCTATCTGTAATAGCGATCCCAGGGTAACTACTACACAGATGGATCTTACAGAATACGATCAGGGATATCTATTAGAATTAACATTAACGTTAGTAGGAACCGATCAATCTGCTAATTTAAAATTAACATTTGATCAAAAGATTGGTCTTTCAATATCAGAGACCATTGCTGGTAAGGTTAATTATCTACCAGGTTAATTTTTACCATAAATACGTGATCTAAGAAAAAACTATGACTATTCCAGCAACTAACTCTAAACTACTAGTAGCCGAAGATTGGGTTAAGATATATCAATCTTTCCGTAACGCAGATTTTCAAAGCTATGATTTTGAAACTCTTCGTCGTTCAATGATTAACTATCTTCAACAAAATTATCCAGAAGATTTTAATGATTTTATCGACAGCAGTGAATACATTGCCCTTATTGAGCTAATAGCATATCTTGGTCAAAATTTAAGTTTTCGAATTGATTTAAATGCTCGTGAAAATTTTCTTGAAACAGCACAACGTCGTGACAGCATTTTAAGATTAGCGCAGTTAGTGAGCTATGTGCCCAGTCGAAGTGTTCCGGCTAGTGGAACATTAAAAGTAGTTGGCATTAGCACCACAGATAATGTATTTGACAGTGATGGAATTAATTTAGCTAACAATACAATATTATGGAACGACCCCACAAATAGTAGTTGGTATAGTCAGTTTATAACCTTAATAAATTCTGCAATGAGTGGTGGATACATATTTGGTAAGCCTCGTGGTAGAGATACAATAAATGGAATACTTACGGAGCAATATAGTTTTAACAGTAGTAATACTGATATACCTATCTATAGTTTTTCAAAAAATATCAGCGGAGTTACAACATCTTTTGAGATTGTCTCTGCAACATTTTTAGGTAAGACTTTTGTATATGAACAAACTCCGATTACAGCCAATGCTCTTAGTTTTTTATATCAAAATGATAATAATGGGTCTGGTAGTGCCGGAACAGGATTTTTTATGCTGTTTAAGCAAGGCACATTAAATGCTATAAATTTTTCTATTGATACTCCAGTACCAAACGAGATTGTAGGAGTGAATGCCAGTAATATTAATGACACCGATGTGTGGTTATGGCAGTTAGATGCTAGAGGTAATTACTCTAAATTATGGACACAAGTTCCAAATACCACAGGTAATAATGTTATATACAATAGTCTAAATCAAAAAGAAAGAAATATCTATAGTGTTCGTACTAGAGATCAGGATCAAATTGATTTAAATTTTGCAGATGGAAGTTTTGGAAATTTACCCAAGGGACAATTCCAGTTATTTTATCGTACCAGTAATGGACTACGGTATTCTATTCGTCCAGAACAATTAAGCGGAATTGCGTTAACAGTGCCTTATTTTAACAAGGCAGGACAACCTCAAACATTAACACTAACTCTTGCTTTACAATATACTGTTAATAATGCCGCCGCATCTGAAACTAATGCCAGTATACAAACTAATGCTCCGCAGGCTTACTATACACAAAATCGTATGATCACTGCAGAGGATTATAATATAACTCCTTTAACTGTTAGTACCAATATACTTAAAATAAAAAGTGTAGCTCGATCAACAAGCGGGTTAAGCAAGTATTTTGATCTAAGTGATGTTACAGGAAAATACAGTTCTACAAATGTATTTGCCAACGACGGTGTATTATATAAATTAGAAAAAGAAGAAAGTTTTCAGTTTAGTTTTTCAAATAAAAACGAAATTTTTTCTAAAATTAAAAATCGAATAGAACCGTTATTATTGTTGCCGGGATTAAAATCTTTTTACCTAGACAAGTGGCCCCGTGCGTTAATGACTGATTTCAATTTTAAATGGAATTTGTCAAATAAAGCATCTGGCCAAAGTCAAGGATTTTTATATGACCATAACAGTAGTGATGCCCCTTTAAAGCTAGGATTTTTTGCCAACAATAATTTAATTTATGTCACACAAGGAGCACTATTACAGTTTGACAACGAAATTTGGACATCAGTTTCTCAGGTTGTTGGCGACGGTGCAAATGGCGGATTAGGAAATTTAATCACTGGGCAAGGACCTCTGGTATTGAGTTCTGTAATACCAAACGGCGCATTATTAACTCAAATTATTCCAGTTTTTATTAATACATATTCTTATGCGTTTGAGACACAATTAGTAAGCCTCTGCTTGAATCAACGTAATTTTGGTCTTACATTTGATACAGTTACTAGAACTTGGGCAATAATTACAGATACTAATTTAGATTTATCTAGTCCGTTTGATCTCGAATATCATAGGAATTTTGAAAATCTTAATATTGATGCTAGTTGGTTAATATCTTTTAATTGGATAGGCGATGCATACAAAGTACGGTATAGACTAACTGATTATACGTTTGAAAGCGAACGTCAAACGTCCTTTTATGTTAACAGAGATATAAAAAATTATGATTATATTGAAAATAAAATTCTAAAAGATCAAATTAATGTTTTATCTATTAACACTCAACCAAATGATATTTCTACAGGGCTAGGTAAAGATTTATTATGGCAAATTGATACAGCGGTTGTTCAGCCAGACGGATACGTAGAACCAAAACGTGTTACGGTTAGTTTTTATGAAAACAATCAAACTAAACAGATTAATAATCCAGATGCCTTTACCAACATAGTTGGAACAAACACTAATACTATATATGATATTAACATTGATAACTATGTTTATTTTAAATTAACTGAAGATAGTGTTACTTATGAATTATATAACGGAGTAATAAACGGCAACTACGCCACTCCAGTCCAGGCCGCATTTGCAATCAATAATGATCAAATTACAGCTTCACCGGGCGATTTATTTTATTTTTATGACAGTGCAGTGGACGTAGTTAAAAGTTATACTCCTACAGCAATTAATTCGTTAGATCCCTGGACATACGAATATCGATATAAAGCATATCCTGGAAGATCCGGATTAAAATTTCATTATGTTCATACTAGCGGAGAAAATGTAAGAATTGATCCTGCTAAAAGTAATATTATAGACATTTATATATTGACTTCTGATTATGATACATCATTTAGAAATTGGTTAATTTCTGGAAACGGCTTACAGCCGAGTCAGCCAACTAGCGCCAGTCTTGAAAATAATTATAGTAATAATTTAGAGTTGGTTAAGTCTATAAGTGATCAGCTTGTATATCAACCAGTTACCTACAGAGTATTATTTGGTAGTACAGCCGATTTAAGCCTGCAGGCAATATTTAAGGCAGTACAAAGTCCTACCAGTACTGCTAGTTCTAATAGCATTACTTCAAGAATTTTAGATGCTATTAATTCTTTTTTTGCTCTTGAGAATTGGGATTTTGGTCAAAGTTTTTATTTTAGCGAATTATCAACTTATGTTATGAATATAATGACCCCTGATATAACAAATTTTATTATAGTTCCGTTAAGTTCTACAAGTGGATTTGGTAGTTTGTATGAAGTATCTTGCCAAGGGAATGAAATTTTTATTAGCGGCGCAACAACAGAAAATATACAGGTAATCAGTGCTGTTACTGCTAGCCAGTTAAATTCTTCACAACCAATCATTACTCTTGGAAGTTGAATAGATGGCCAATAATATAAAATCAGTTAATTTTTTACCAGAATATCTTCGAACAGATAAAAATTCTAAATTTTTATCTGCTACATTAGATCAATGGATACAACCTGCTCAGATAGATCGTATAAGTGGTTATATTGGATCTAAAAATACTCCTACATATGTTTCGACTAGCGATGTATATATACCAGAATCACTTCCTTTGCGAAGAGATTATCAACTAACTCCAGCATTGGTTGTTAACAATTCTTTATATGAAGTTCAAGATGTTATTGCTCTCGATGACTTAATTAATGAAATAAATCTTAAAGGCGGCAACACAAAAAATCTTGACAGATTATTACGTAGTGATTTTTATTCTTATAACCCTTTTATTGACTGGGACAAACTGATTAATTATCAAGAATACTATTGGTTAGTAGAAGGTCCTAATGAAATTGAAGTTACTGAAGATATAATAGATATTAATCAAAGAATTTTAGGAAAACAAACTTATAATTTATTAGAACTTGGAATTAATTTAACTAATGGTTTAAAATTAAGATTTATTAATGAAGCGGCTGGCATATATTATGATAAAGATTATTTTGTAGAAGGAGTTGGGTCTGATCAAGGAATTCAACTAATTGCTTTTGAAAATTTAATTACGCCAGAGCCAATTGCTAACTTGTTTAATGACGAGTTTGGATTAAACGATTATGATTATTATAAGTTTGACAACACTCAACGACTCCCATTAATTCCTGAATATATAACAATTAATAGATCAAGTCAAGATATTAACTCTTGGAGTAGATACAATCGATGGGTTCATGCTGATGTTATTCGTATTACTGCAGAGTCAAACGGGCAGTTACCTGTTTATCCTGTAAAATACAGAGCTCAGCGTCCTATTATAGAATTTACTGCTGATCTTAAATTATATAATCATGGTACATATGGCATACCTAATGTAGATTTTATAGATAATACCATAGTAGATCCTACAGAAATTAATAATACTTACGGGTTTTATGTTGATCAAACATTATTAGAAAAGGGTAATAGAATTATTTTTAATGCTTCTGCACACCCAGAAGTAATCTATCAGGTCAATTTTAATCAAACAACGAACAAATTTTCTATAGTTGAATCATCGACAGCAGAATTTGGCGCATCGGTTACAATCGACTATGGTGTAATTAATCACGGTACCGAATGGTATTTTGACGGAAGTATTTGGAACTTAGCTCAACAACATACCTCAATTAATCAAGCACCGTTATTTGATCTGTTTGATACTAATGGTGTAAGCTATAGTGATAATGTTAATCTTCCTAGTAATTTTAAAGGATGTAAAATATTTGGATACACGATTGGTACGGGAACATCAGACAAGTATTTAGGATTTCCATTAAAGTATCGTAATTCTGTAGAACAGGGGGATTATCTGTTTTCAAATTATTTTATGACAGATAATATTTCGATTATAACTGGGGCACAATTTGTAACAGTAATTCCAACCTCGTCAACTTATCTCAAATTTAGAAGTAACGATCTTGAAAAATATGTTAACGTTTGGACAATAACTCCTGAATATCATGTTCCTGTATTACAATTTCAAACAACTCAAGTTAGCACCAGTTCCATAGAAGTTGTTGCAATTGACTCACCAACAACTACTAATTTTGAATATGACGTATATTTAGATACACGTAAACTTTTAGACTCTGACACCTATGCATCAACAAGTATGGGATCCTACATTATTAATTTTAATAATACCTTACCTGCAGATTCAAACGTACTAATAAAATTATATACAGATTCATCAGCCAACTCTAGTGGATATTACGAAACACCGTTAGGTCTAACTAATAATCCTCTAAATGGTGCTATATCAGAATTTACTCTTTCAGAATTAAGCGATCATTTAGGAACAATGATTGTTCGATCATCTGAGTTTGTTGGAAAATTTCCCGGTATTAGTAATCTAAGAGATTTACCTAATATTGGCCAATACGGAACTAGATTAATAGCCAACGCTAATCCTATTGCGTTTGCTAATATGTTTATAGGAAAAAAAGAACATAGCGTTGTTGACGCTATAACAAAAGTTGCTAATCAGTACAATCACTTTAAAAATCAATTAGTATCTCAAATGAATCGCATGGTTGATCAACAAGATCCAATTGGAATGTTAGATGAGATTTTATCTACAATTAATCAAGATAAAACTCTCGAAAGTTCTTATCGGTTATCTGATATGCTAGGGTATGGTACTTATAAAACAGTTAATACTTACAATATTTCATTTAATCATTATGTTGGACAAGAACCTGCTCAATATCCAATTAGTTCAACATTTTCTACATCCAAGTTAAGCCTTCGTTCTATTTTAGTTTATCTAAATGGAGTACAATTAATATTACATCAAGATTATGAGTTTATTGATAATGATTCTTATGTTGGAATTATTACTGGATTATTAGAAGATGATGTATTAACTATAGTAGAATATCCAGATACTTCAGGATCTTATATTCCACCTACTCCAAGTAAGTTAGGATTATATCCAGCATTTTATCCTAAGATATACGTAGACAACAGTTATATTACTCCGCAAACAGTTATTCTAGGACATGACGGTAGTACAACAATTGCTTATGGTGATTTTCGTGACGATGTTTTATTAGAGTTTGAAAAGCGTGTTTATAATAATATCAAAGAACAATATAGGATTGATCTTTTTGATATTAACTCCGTTATGCCTGGCGCATTTAGATCTAATCAATATTCACTCGATGAGATTAATGCCATATTAGAAGCAGATTTTGTAAAGTGGGCAGGATTTAACGGAGTTGATTATACAACTAATAATATATTTGATGATCAAAATTCTTTAACCTGGAACTATCTTGGCGGATATATTCCGCAGTTGGATTTAAGTGTATCTGGAAATTGGAGAGCAGTATACAAATATCTATACGATACTGACAGACCTCATTCACACCCTTGGGAAATATTAGGATTTACAGAAGAACCTGATTGGTGGGAAGAAGAATACGGAAACGACAATGACCGATTATGGTTAGACATTCAAAGTGGACTTATTAAGCGGGGCGATCGTGCCGGGCTTCATCCTATCTATGCAAGACCTAGCATTATTGATTTAGGGTTAGTTCCTGTTGATCTAGATAATAATTTAATCGATCCAGCAGTTATTGTAAAAAATATTACAATTTATAATCGAAGACAAAGTTGGAAATTTGGTGATCAAGCTCCGGCTGAAACTGCTTGGAGACGTAGTAGCTATTGGCCGTTTGCTGTTCAGCGATTATTAGCATTAACTAAACCTGCAACTTACACATCTATAATGTATGATCTAAGTAGGGTTGATATTAATATTGCAGGACAATGGGCGTCAGGGCCCCTGTATAAACCTTTTAGTTTTTTAACGACTGAAATTTATAATGAAAATTCTACCCTAACCAGCGGTTATAGTGTATGGGTTAGTGAAATAGGAAGTCAAAGAACACAAAATTATATTACAGAGCTTCGCAATGATCTGTCATACGCTAATTTTAATCTATTTTATAAAGTTGGAGGATTTGTAAGTAAGGACAAATTACAAATTACTATTGATGCGTATGAACCAACAAGTAACGCCCCTGGCGCCTTGTTACCGCAAGAAGATTACACACTTAGATTAAATGTTAGTAATCCTATTAAGTCTGCCAGTATATCTGGAATAATAGTACAAAAATCACCAAACGGTAGTTTTGTAATAAAAGGATACGATACACAAACTCCTCATTTTACAGTGTACACTCCTGTGCGAACTAATGTTACTCCGGCAGTTACAGTCGGTGGTATTAGTGAATCATACATTACTTGGACATCAAATACCGGAGTAGGTAATTCTGGATTAACATCGGTAGACACAACTTCTGCATCAGCGGCTACTGGGTTATTTTATCAAGAAGGACAAGTTGTAGCATATGGCGGGAGTTACTATAGAGTAAAAACAAGTCATCGAGGTGAAGACGTGTTTAATCCTATATTCTATCAACGATTGCCTAGATTACCAGAGTCAGGAGGCGCAAGTGCGCAAACTGCCAACAGCTTTAATAATGTTGAAATCAAAATACCTTACGGAATGGAATTTAATTCTATTCAAGAAGTATACGATGTTATTATTGGGTATGGAGCATGGTTAAAAGATCAAGGATTTATTTTTGATGAATATAACAACGATATACAAGCTGTTATAAATTGGGAATTTAGTGGAAAAGAATTTCTTTACTGGACAACACAAAATTGGGCCACAAATAATGTAATAACATTAAGTCCCTTTGCAGATCAAATAAAATATTCGTACAATGAATCTATTGTAGAAAATTTGTTTGATACATTCTATGAATACAGTTTATTATTGGCCAATGGATTGCCTTTCCCTAGGAATAGTTTGTTTATTAGTAGACAAGATGGGGTATGCACTATTTCGTCTAATACCCCCGACAACGGAATTTATTTTGCTAGATTAAATTCTGTACAAAAAGAACATTCAATTGTTTTTAGTAATAAAACTATATTCAATGACATTATATATGATATAGAAACTGGATATCAACAACAGCGTATGAAAGTGTCTGGATTTAGAACAAAAGATTGGAATGGTGATTTATCTAGTCCCGGATTTGTATATGACGATATTCATATTACCAACTGGAAGAGAAACACTGCTTATCAAACATCTTCTGTTGTACAGTATAATGGATTCTATTATTCGGCTAAAACCAATATTGAACCTTCTTTAACATTTGATATTAAAAACTGGATAACATTAGATTCAAAACCTGTTGGCGGACTATTGCCTAATTTTGATTATAGAATTAATCAGTTCCAAGATTTTTATAGTTTAGACATTGACAACTTCGATGCTGGCCAAGAAAAAATGGCGCAACATCTTATTGGATATACTCCTAGAGTTTATTTGAATAATATTTTTACTGATCCTATTGCACAGTATAAGTTTTATCAAGGTTTTATCCGTGAAAAGGGAACACGGAATGCTATACAAAAATTATCTAAAGCTACAATACAAAACTTTCAAGGGACAATTGATTTTACTGAAGAGTGGGCTTTCCGTATTGGAGAATATGGTAGTTTTTCTACTTACAAAGAATTAGAAAATACATTAGTTGAAGGGACCTTTTTTGAAAACCCTCAAATAATACAATATGTTAACAATCGTCCAGATATTAATGATTTAATTTATTATAGTACAGCCAGTAATCGATCAATAATTCCAGACAATTATAATCCTAAAACAACATTTTATACCACCACAGGTACATATAATACCAATTCTTATATTCTTCCTACAGCAGGATATGTAAGATTAGACGATGTTAAATTTACAGCGTACAACGAAACTGGTCTAATATCAACATTAAGTACTTCTTCTATCAGTAGCGGAGATACTGTTTGGTTAGGGTTTAAACAAAACGGAACTTGGGATGTTTTAAGATATGCTTTAACTAAAGTAAATGTAATAGATGCATTTATAAGTGTATCCGGACAAGAAATAATTTTTACAACAGACGAACCGCATAGATTGTCATCTGGAGATTTAATTTCTATATCTCAGTATACTACTCAATTAAATGGAATGTATTCTATTTCTTCGATTGTTGCTAAAGATCAATTTAGTGTAGCATCTTCTTTATTATTAATAGATGCAACAGTAATACAGGGTCCGGGACAGTTGTTTAAATTTGTGTCATCGAGGGCTAATACATTTGATACATTACCTGCAGACACTGAACTAGTACAAGCACCAACAAATACATTGTACTGGGTTGACAGTGATGAAGAAAACAGTCTTGGTAAATGGACTGTGTATAATAAAACACAAAATTATTATCCAATTGATATTACTAGCGGTATATTAGGATATAACGAAGAGTTTGGTTCCAGCATTAGTCAAGTAGGTAGTGACAACTTGTTTATGGTTGGTAGCCCGGGTTGTTCGAATCCTGTTAGTGGCTTTTTGGGATACGGTAAGGTTACCGCATATGTTAAAGTAAATGGAGAGTCGGTTCCTAGATTTAGATATTTCTTAAATCAAGATGAAAATAGATCGTACTTCACTAAAACTTCATCAAACAATCCTGAGTTTGGATCTGCTGTAATTTATGATGATCAAATTTTTCCAGGAACAAATGGTGGATTGATTTTTGCAGGCGCACCAAAAACAAGTTATGTAAAAATGGTCAGTGCAGGGCAGTCAATTAATACAGCCACCACACGAGCTTTTCCTACTGAATTAGTTGAACAGGGGTTAGTTACAATTAGTAGTATTGATCCTACTAATAATGAAGAGATAAGATTATTAACATTGGCAAGTCCGTACCCTGAAAATTATGAAAAATTTGGATCTGAGTTATATGTTCAAAAACATGTAGATTCTAAATTATTATTAATTGGTGCACCTGGTCGAATTAACGGTAGTAATTTAGGAAAAGTATATGCTTATCAAATAGGCCATATTACTTCAGGAACTACTACAACATTGACAATAAGTTATATCAGTAGTTTAACACAGTCAATCATTGGCACAGCAGGAATGAAATGGGGCCACAGTATCAGTGGGTCTGATGATGCTACTGTTATTGCTATCGGTGCTCCTGGTTTTAATAATCGAACAGGAATGGTTGAAATATTCAGCGGAACACAATCTATTCAGGTAATAGAGTCACCGTTTCCTGCCGGGGGAGAATTTGGATCTAAAGTTGAAGTTAGTTCTGATGGAAGTTATCTAATTGTTAGTGCACCGGATGTTTATGATTACAGTGACAATAATAAAGCCTATGGACAGGTAGTAATTTATCAAAACGAAAACGGAATTTTCAATACCAGCACAATTCAAATTTTAGATAATCCACTAACTAGTTCCGAAATGAAATTTGGACACGACATTTCAATAAACTCGACAACAAACATATTGGCTATATCTTCTTTGGGAACAGATTTTATCGATACTTCTTTTGATGAAAATCAAACTCGAAATATTGGAGGTAGAAGTGTAATTAGTACAATATCAACCTTAAACGATTTAGGCACTACTAAGTTTTACACAAAGGTTGAACGTACCGGTACTGTATATGTTTACAATCGGTTGCATAATCGATTTGTTTTTTCTGAAGAACTTGAACCTCGTACTAGTTATGAAGGTGCCGATCACGGGTATACTGTAAAAATAGACAAAGATGATACAATATTTGTTGGAGCTCCGGCGATACATAATCAATCAATCGGTTCTTTCTTATATCAGTATAACAGTACATCTACAACTTCGTTAAGTTGGAGTTCTTATAGAGTTCAAGAAGACTTAGTTAATATTGACACAGTACAGAGAGCAGTATTAATTGATGTATATACTGAAGAAATTTTAAACTACTTAGAAACTATTGATCCTGCTAAAGGAAAAATATCCGGAGTAGCAGATCGAGAATTAAAATACAGATCTATGTTTGATCCTGCTGTTTATACTATAGGTGCTGAGGGAACTGTAGTTAACGAAAATATTAATTGGATTGACAATCATATAGGAGAACTGTGGTGGGATTTAAGCACAGTTAAGTATCAATGGTATGAACAGGGAGATTTAGAGTATAGAAAAAATAACTGGGGTCGTGTATTTCCTGGATCAAATATTGATGTTTACGAATGGGTGGGCAGTTCTTTATTACCAAGTGAGTGGGTTACACAAGCAGACACTGAAGCTGGATTAACTATCGGTATTAGTGGACAACCTAAATTTTTAGACGATTCTACTGTTTCAGTAAAACAAATTTATAATTCTATTACAGGGACATTTACAAATTATTATTACTATTGGGTTAAAAATAAAGTTATAGTTCCAAACATTAGTGGAAGAAAAGTAAGTTCTTTTGAAGTAGCTAGAATAATCAATGATCCAGTGGCGTATGGAATACAATTTATTGCTCCTATCAGTTCAGATGCTTTAATTTTATCAAACATATCTTCAATACCGGTAGGAGAAAGAATTAATTTAAACATCGCTATGGATTTAAATCCAAATAATATTCCAAAGCACACTGAGTGGTTATTATTACAGGAAAACAATTCTACCAGTCTTCCAAATGTATTGTTAGAAAAAAAATTAATTGACAGTTTAATCGGTCACGATAGTTTAGGTAATCTTGTTCCTGATGCAAATTTAAATCCAAGACAGGCTTATGGTGTTAGCATCCGTCCTCGTCAGAGTATGTTTAAAGATCGATTTCAAGCTCTAAGAAATTTATTAGATTTTACAAACAGCATATTAATTAATGTTCCTTTAACAGGAAATTATAGTTTTGTAAATCTTAATTCACAAGAAAATATTCCAAATGAATATACTCACGAATGGGATCAAATAATAGAAACTTTATCAGACAGGGATAATATTGATATTCGATCCTTTACTCCCGCTACATCTGCGGTATTAACAGCCGTAATTTATAATGGAAGAATCACAGAGATTACTATAGATAATCCTGGATTTGGATATTTAATATCCCCCACAGTAACAGTAATAGGAAACGGAACAACTACCGCGGTGATTACAACAGAAATTAATAATCTTGGAGAAATTATATCTACAAATATAGTAAATGCAGGTGACGGATATTATGACACTCCTGAACTTTCTGTAAGACCTTATACCGTGATTGTTCGAAGTGACGCTGGTACAGGGAATCGTTGGGCTAAACACGTTTGGGATGCATTTAATAAAAGATGGTCAAGAGTCCATACACAAAAATATGATACAACAAGATACTGGTCATATGTTAACTATCTTAGTGCTGATTATAATAAGTTTAAAATTGTTGATTATACAATAGATTCGACTTATGAGTTAGATACTATTATTGGAGAAACATCTGGTGATTATATTTTAATAAAAAATATTGGAGATAATAGATCTGCCATCGTGACCCCTACTAGTTCAGAGTATGGAACTTTTAGTAAAAATTATGATTTATTGTGGAGCGAAAACGGAACAATACAATTAAGCAATGATTTATGGGATATACCAGATAGTCAGTTAGGGTTTGACGAAGCTAACAATTTTGATACTACTTTATATAATCAGGCTCCTGACCTCGAATTAGGGTATATTTTATCGGCATTAAAAAATGATATATTCATCGATGATTTAAAAATAAATTGGAATTTATTTTTCTTTAAAGCAGTTAAGTATGCTCTATACGAACAAAAACTTTTAGACTGGGCATTTAAAACAACATTTATCAATGTTACAAACTATGCTGGAAAATTAGATCAACGGCCTGTTTACAAGATTGCAACAAGCTCATACTTTGAAAAATATATTGAAGAAGTTAAACCGTATCATACTCAGATTAGAAATTTTACTACAAATCAAACAGTTCTAGATCCTATATCTGCTTACAATACAGATTTTGATTTACCTTCTTATTTCAATACCACCAATAAACAGTTTGAAAATGTTGACATTAATAATTCTTTAATTGATGAATATCCTTGGAAATCTTGGGGAGACAATTACGACCATAGTCTAAAAAATATTGTAATAACAAATCCAGGAACACTGTATACTGAAGCCCCTACAGTTGTAATCAGTAGTCCAGATCTTACTAGTGGTTCTACTGCTACTGCGCAGGCATTCATTGGTGGAAGAAAATTATATTTTGTTAAATTATTAAATGCCGGTTCTGGATATACTAAAACGCCAACAATTAACATAGTTGGCGGAACCACTGGCACTATTGCTACTGTTTATGCAGAACTCGGCAATGACAAAGTTAGAAAAAATACTATTGATATTAAGTTTGATCGCATTTCTTCAGTTAATCAGGTTGGCAATCTTAATGTAACTAATTCGTTCATATGTGACGGAAGTTCAAATGAATTTGTTCTATCTTGGGTGGCGCAGGCAGACAAGCAAACTATTGATGTTACATTAGATAATGATTTAGTATTAATATCGGATTATACAATAAAATATTATACCGATTTATACAATGGATATAATAAAAAATACAGTAAATTAGTATTTTTAAATTATGTTCCTAAATTAAATCAAATTGTAAAAATATCTTATAAGAAAAATATAGGATTACTGTCGGCGATAGAGCGGTTAGACTATTTTACTTCTATTACAGACTATACAACAGTTACATCTGGATTGGTATATCCCGGAACAACCTTACAAAGTGCAATGTTTGATCACACCAGTGCTTGGACCGAACCACATTTGAATTATGATGAGTTTGCCTGGAACGATGCTGTTAATAATTATACAACAGCGATTTCAGTTGGCACATCGGACTCTGATAATGATAATACATATGTTCAACTTAATTCTGTAGAAAATATTCAATTGTATCAATATGCCAACGTTATTAGTGTTACTACTCCAACATTTAATACCGCAACAGTTGTGGTAATTAATATTGATACAGCAACTAAAATAATAACTTTAAATTGTCCAGTAATACCTAGTTACGATATTCCAAACAGAAGCACAATTGAGTTTTGGAATAATAATACAGATTTTAGTATTTTAGATATCGGAGTACAGGGCGGAGCTTGGACAGAAACTACTTCGTTAACTGATCCCGATTATATATATTACACTAATTTATTTGGAATTGATCCGAGTGTAGATATTGCTGAAGATTCAACAGGAAATCATTTTTACATTGGAGGAGTTGATACATCGAATATTAGTATTGACGGAGACGGGTATTACACTGAGAATACAGGATTTACTCCAGAAGAATTAATATCAGGACAATCAACAGACAGCGTGGGAATTAATGTATATACTAAAGATCGTGCAGGGTCTCCTACAGTATTTGTATCAAATTTTAGTATATTTTCTGGATCTACATCAACAATAGAGTTAGCAGTACTTCCCCCTAATTCTGCTAGTATCAGTGTAGTAGTAAATTTTGATAACTCATTCCAAGATATTTTGTTTGAATATATCGATTCTACTAGCTGGACCTCACCTTACCAGTTTACTATAAATTGGGCAGAATCGGCATTAATTCTTCCACCACAAGTTGTGGGAGGAGTAGTGGGATACACGATTCTTTTAGTAGATGGAAACGGATTTGTAGATTATTCTAAGTTATCAACAACTGGCACAGATCAAATACAGTTAAGAAGTTTAGGAAATTTTGATACTATATTTAAATCGTCCTATGTAACAGTAGACGGTGTAGCAATTTCTACATCAACCTCAACTTCTGAAGCATATTATGTAATGGATTATGTTGATTCCGAAGGAGATATACAAAATCGAAGAGCCGCAGTAAACATTTACAATGTATCAACAGGATCACATTTAGCACAAGCATGGTTTTTTAACAGCGAATATAAACAATTTAATGAAGTTAAAGAGCAATTTTTCTTTTATTATGGAACACAAGTTTCTTTTGAGATGTTATATCCACCAAAGAATTTTGGGCCAGTTGAAGGTAGTATGATTGTTGAATACTCCAATAGTCAAGGAACTAGGCGTCTACGTCCACCTAATATGGCATATTATGAATATGTTTCTGATATTAGTATTATATCTAGTAATGAGAATTATGTTACATATCCTATACCCACGAACGGAGATGCATACGAAATTGGATCATTTACTAATTTAACTGTTAAAGTTTACCGTAACGGAAATGAATTATCTTATGGATATGATTTTACTATAATGGACGATCCGTTTAATCCAACCATCACAATAATACCCCATGTGTTGTTTACAGGAGATGTAATATCAATTGTAAATTACGCCAGGAACGGCGGATTCCGAGATTATGATTTCCGTGTTGACGGTAATGTATTAGTCTTAAGATCTACCGACGATGCCTCTTTAATATCACCAGAAGATTTTTCTAATGGAGGGTTTGGTCAAATAAAAGTTATTACATTTAATAATCACGATACATTGTTAATGCAAACTGAAAATTTTGACGGAGTTGGATCTGGATTATATCAGATAAGTCGTCCGGCTCTAAACAGCAATTATGTTTGGGTTAGTGTAGATGGTTATTTTTTAATTAATCGAATAGATTTTACAATATTAGATGATCAAAGAACTATTCAGCTAGCAGATCAGTTTACTGGAAGCCAAATTAAAGAAGTTATAGTTACTTCTCTTAATGCCTCAGCTGACCCTATACTTGGATATCGTATATTCACTGATATGTTCAACAGAACTGAGTTTAAGAGATTAAGTAAAAGAAATACTACATATCTAACAGAACCGTTATATGTACATGATATAGAAATACATGTTAAAGATAGTTCAGTATTAAGTAAGCCGCTTGTATCAAAGAAAATTCCAGGAGTGGTAATTATAGACGGAGAACGTATAGAATATTTCCGTATCAATGGTAATGTATTATCACAATTACGCAGAGGAACATTGGGTACAGCCCCTTCAAATTATAGTCAAATTTATACTAAAGTTATTGATCAGGGCCCCGCTCAAACTGTGCCGTATAGTGAAAATACCTATAGACAGACTTATATTAATATCGGAACAACTAATACCTATATTATTACTACAACAAATACAACAACTTATTATGACACTATGACGGTAGAATTATCTAGTGGAACCGGTGCTACAATATATAGTGCTACTCCTTATGATAATCTAGTTGAAGTTTATAATCAGGTTAATTACGGATTTGATTCCTTAGACATTGTGCCTTATGGGGCATTAGACGGCACTATACAAATAGATATTCCGCCGCAACCAACTGATACTAGTTATGTAGTTCAGTCTTGGTTTATTGGTCAGGGAGATCCTGGGGCACAAGTCCCCTACATGTTTAGAAATGACGGAATTACTTTATATTCTGATACTATTAACGTTACAACATCGACGGTATATATAAATGGATTGTTACTTAATACAACCTCAACATTTACATTACCGTCAATTCCTACTGATCTAGATAATATCTTAGTTGAATATACTACAGGAACATTTACTTGGATAGAAAATAGTCAATATCCAATTGTACATTATCCTATAACTTCTGCCACAACATCTTCATTAGAATTTATAGTAGGTAATGACATCACTTCAGACCATACAAATACGATTGTATTACGGAATGGTCAAAAATTAGCACCTTATTATGATTACTTAATAACAACTTCTACAGTTATAATAATTCCAAATGTTTTAATGGCTGGAGATAATATAGATATTATATATCATACTGGAACTTCTGTAGCTTCTGAAATTCCTGAATTTGTTGTAGCATTAACAGAACCTTCTGTTACATTTTACAATGACGAAAACTTTACATATAGAGTTGAAGGGAGTACTGCTACAATTGGAGTAATATCGGCCACTAGTGTTGTTAGCAATTTTACCTACATTGCCGGAACTAACTGGAATACTAGTACAAACAGTACAGAATTTACAATAGATGAAACTAATAATCTTATAATACCTCCTCAGTCGTATATTGGAGCTCTTAAGTATACAGTTAATTTTTATGGAACCTATGTAGAACCAGCCAATCAAGTGTCTGTTTATTACGGTGGAAGACCACTGCGTAAAACTGGTATTTTCCGTCAAAACACAAATGTTGCGTATGATAGTCCAATTGTACCAACAATGATTGACACGGTAGAAACTACACTCGATCTTCCTATTACAAAAATTGTTAATACTGCGTATGTGACTTCTGATACCAATCAAGTTTGGGTATACACAGATTCGAATGATTTAAACTCTATTAACGGATATGTGTATCAAGGGTTTGATTATCTTCCTCCAGAATTTACCATCAACCCTACTACCCAACAATTAACGCTAAATATACCAGAAGCCCTGAAATCACACCTGCCTGTTAGGGTAGATATTGTAAAAAGAGAGTATGCGGCTATAACAGAATGGAATAATTTAGATCCTATGAACGTTGGTAAAACTCTAAGTCTTATGAAAAGTACATCAACACAGGCTCGATTCTTACAAAATCGTCCGGCCGAGTTGCCAGATTCTTATTATTATGGAGGCGATCGAGATCTATTAGATATTTCAGGATTTGCCCTAACCCTACCAGACGGCAATCCATTAGAGGAAAATTAAAACATGTCAGATATAACAAAATTACCCATATTAACTTCGGCCACAGGTGGAACATATCTACTAGCGGTAGATAATAATGTAGCCAAACGTTTGCCGTTTCCGGGAGCAGGACAGTTAAGAGGGAATCTTGGGTATACAGGTAGTATTGGTTATAGAGGTAGTCGCGGTGCGGCCAGCGTTGTTCCTGGCTACGTAGGAAGTAAGGGATATACAGGAAGTACAGGATATATAGGTAGCCGTGGTGCATATGATGCTATTGGCTTTACAGGAAGTGCTGGTATTGCGGGCCCTGCTGGTCCAGCGAATGTTATCAATGCAAGCACACTATTAAACATTACAACAGCATCTTTGGCAGTAGAGTATTTCGTTGGAGTAAGACAGCCTGGATCTAATCAAACACCTATCGTATCTCAAGTAACCCCTATAGTCTTTAACACATTGTTAGGACACGTGGGGGTAGGAACTACAAATACTCAAGGAACTCTACACTTAAAATCTTCAACGTCTACTTCGATATATTTAGAAGTAACTAATAGTTTGATACAACATAGACTTAGTTCTGATCCAGTTGGCAATCTTGTACTAGATGTTGATACCAATAATGGCGCGGGTGGAAGTAATTTTTACATATCACAAGCAGGCGCTCATAAAATTACAGTCACTCCTGAAGGATATGTAGGTATTATTACAGATATACCAGCAGATACTTTAGACGTAGCCGGAACAATTCGAGTATCAAGCGACAACATTATTGCTAAAAGTTATGGTAGGTTCTATACACTAGATGATAAGATTTATTTAGAAAATCAAAGATGGGCAGGAGTTACTGGCCCAAGTGATTTATTATATGGCGGAACACGTATAGTTGGTGATATAGACAATCCAGAAATTGGCGGAACTTTTAGTTTTGATAATACTCAAGTATCCCACGTAGGAACACAGCAATGGGAACAACGTATGACCATTATTGAAAATGGATACGTTGGAATTAACACACCACGCCCCGGTGCATTATTGACAGTTTCAAAGAATTCAACTAGTACAATATTTGTTCCTCCAGTTGATGCAGGAAACACAACAATGTATCTTGTAGGAGCAAACGGTTCTTTTAATCGGTTATGGATGGAGTCTTTTGGCGGCGGTCTAGGAAACTTTATTAGTGCCAAAACTTCTGGAGGGACGGCTCAAGCCCCAACAGCTACTCCTGCTGGATATATATGGGGTGTTACTGTAGCTGGTCGAGGAACAACAGGCAATCTAGGAACGGGACAAGCTCGACTTGGAATTGGCGCAGAAGCGATGTTTACCGATTCCTCAGCTCCGACTTATATTTTCTTCCAAACAACTGGGGGAGCTGAGAGACTTAGAATTGACAGTGTTGGCCGCATACAAACAGCCGGTGCAACTAACGGTACTGCGGATATTAACATTAGAAATACAGGAACTAATTCTGATAGCGGGTCGTTGAGCCTGGCTGCCGGTCCTACTAGTGGAGCTGGAACTAGTTATATATTAATGGGAAATAGTGACGGCGGAGGTGCTGGAGGCCCTGTAGTTATTAGAAGTTTTGATAGAACTTTAGAAATTGGTACTGGTACTAGTTTTAATTCTAGGACAGGCGGATTATTTCAGTTTAATCTTAGCCTTGATTCGTATGGTAACGGAAGAATATTTGGCAATTGGGAAATTGATGGTGGCTCCACCGCCACATCCGGTACTGCTACAATGTCTACAATCAAGACTACATTTAATCTTATTAACACTACAGCAACAACCGTAAACTTTGCTGGTGATGCAACAACGATTAATGTAGGTAACGCCACTGCGGCCACAATTTTAACAAGACCGGGTACTATAGTTGGGTCTAACACTACACAAAATTTATGGAATACGGTTGCAACAACCGTAAATGCTTTTGGGGATGCAACTGCAATTAATGTGGGTAATACCACTGCCGCAACGATCTTAACAAGACCAGGTACAATAGTTGGAGCCAATTCTACACAAAATTTATATAATACAGTCGCAACAACAGTGAATGCGTTTGGAGATGCTTTTACGATTAATGTGGGTAATGCCCTTGCAGCCACAATCTTAACAAGACCAGGTACTATAGTTGGATCTAATACTACACAAAATTTGTATAATACAGTCGCAACAACTTTGAACCTTGCTGGTGAAGCAACAACGATTAATGTAGGTAATGCTACGGCCGCTACAATCTTAACAAGACCAGGTACTATAGTTGGATCTAATACTACACAAAATTTATATAATACAGTCGCAACAACTTTGAACCTTGCTGGTGAAGCAACAACGATTAATGTAGGTAATTCCACCGCCGCAACGATCTTAACAAGACCGGGCACGATAGTCGGATCTAACACTACACAAAATTTATATAATACAGTCGCAACAACTGTAAATGCTTTTGGTGATGCAACAACGATTAATGTAGGTAATGCCTCAGCCGCCACGATCTTAACAAGACCAGGTACGATAGTTGGATCTAATACTACACAAAATTTATATAATACAGTCGCAACAACCTTAAACTTTGCCGGTGATGCAACAACGATTAATGTGGGATCTAGTGCAGACGGTTCAAAAGTTACAATAGGTAATCCAACAGTAGTAGGTATTCGAGCTACACAAAATTTATATAATACAGTCGCTACAACTTTAAACTTTGCAGGTGATGCAACCACACTTAACATAGGTAATGCTACTGGTGCCACAATATTAACAAGGCCGGGAACGATAATTGGATCTAATACTACACAAAATTTATATAATACAGTCGCAACAACTGTAAATGCTTTTGGAGATGCAACTACAATAACTATCGGTGCTAGTTTATCAGGCACAACAACAGTTAGAAATGATCTTACAGTTGCGGGTAATTTTACTGTACAGGGTCCAATAACATACAGTCAGAGTACTAATACTGTAATATCTGATAACTTAATTGAACTACATGCCCCAATGACTGGTGTTAATGTACCATGGACAGTAGATGATGCTAGGGATATTGGCATACGTATGCACTATTACAATTCAGTTGACCAAAATGCCGCGTTGGTATTGGCTCATGATACAAGATATTTAGAGTGGTATATTACAGGAGCAGATACAGGCAGTAATTTTAGTAGTGGAGTATACGGGACATTTAAAACAGGTAGTGCAATACTAACCAGTTTAACATCAGGTCGTGTTACTTATGCGGGTACTGGTGGATTATTAACTGATAGTGCTAATTTAACATTTGATGGAACTTACTTAACAGTAAACAGCATTAAGGATTCAGCACTGACTTCCGGTCGTGTTACCTATGCCGGAGCTAATGGATTATTACAAGACAGTGCTAATTTAACATTTGATGGGACTTACCTAACGGCAAACAGTATTAAGGATTCGGCATTAACTTCCGGTCGTGTTACCTATGCTGGCGCTAATGGATTACTACAAGACAGTGCTAATTTAACATTTAACGGAACTACATTAACCGCTAACACATTAGATGTAACAAACAATGCTACGGTAGGCGGAACACTAGGAGTAACTGGACTAAGCACATTAGCAACAG
>Ga0209500_10000498_pt1 | contig 33831 bp, 28 predicted proteins | sample S_140212_EF_Meta_FD_187323 | JGI IMG/M metagenome (GOLD analysis project Ga0209500, IMG submission 187323) | Freshwater microbial communities from Lake Simoncouche, Canada to study carbon cycling - S_140212_EF_MetaG (SPAdes) (version 2) | ecosystem: Environmental > Aquatic > Freshwater > Lake ...
ATTCTAAAAATTCTAGAAGAGCCGCCTGCGGGAACTTTGTTTTTGTTGGTGGGTTCGGATGTGGATGATATATTGTCGACAATTGTGTCGAGAACTCAACTCGTTAGGATGGCACCCATCGAAGATGCCGCTTTGAGTGAAGCGCTTGTTGCTAGAGATGATATCGCGGAATCGGATGCGCAGCGGTTGGCTAAGGTTGCCCAGGGCAATTATCATCTGGCAAGGGAATTGGGTAAGGAGGCGACGAATCCGCATTTGGATGCTTGGCGAGGGTGGATGACGATTGTTTTTAAACGGAAAATGGGCGATGCGTTTGCTTGGAGCGATGATATGTCGTCGCTAGGTAGGGAAGGCGTGAAATCGTTCTTACTATACGGGATACAAGTGCTTAGAACTTGCGCGGTGGTGCCCTATTCCGGGTCGGACGGATTGTGGGAGGGTCCAGAATTGGATTTCGTGAACAAATTCAATACACTACAATTGGGACATGAGGTGATTGGGAAGATGGTGAAGGTTTTAGAGGATGCGATGTATAGTATTGAGAGAAATGGAAATCCCAAAATCATACTGATGGATGCGAGTTATGGGTTGGTGAAATCAATTATGAAAAAAAACTAGACGGTCAGACAACCAATGGGGGGATATAATCTTCTTTAGGTGAAATCTGGATCATGTTAACTTCGAATGACAAATCAACAGGAGCCAAAAGAACATCAATTGTTGCGACAGTGTATCGCGGGAGACCGCAAGGCACAGCAAGGGTTGTACGATCTTTTCGCCCCAACGGTATATGCCATTTGTTTGCGATACATGGGTAACTCAGACGATGCCAAAGACATGTTACAAGACACCATGGTAAAGTTTTATCAAAAAGCGGGAGAGTTCAGATTCCAAGGATCCTTGGAAGGCTGGGTGAAACGCATCGGTGTAAACGCATGTTTGGATCAGTTGAAGAGAAACAAAGCCAAATTTACTACAGACATTGAAAATGCTTTTGGTTTAAGCGGTGATGTAAATGCTGCTCAACCATTAGAAACTAAGGATTTGATGCGATTGCTCGGCACACTCCCGGATGGATATCGTACTGTTTTTAACTTATACGCCATAGAGGGATTTTCGCATGGTGAGATTGCTACACTTTTGAATATTTCGGAGAATACAAGTAAGTCACAACTGTTTAAAGCCCGCAAATGGCTTCAAGCGAAATTGGAAAGGAATTGATGGAAGATTCGTTGAAACATATCGATGAGCTATTTCGTTCCCAATTGGGTTCGGCGGGTGTTACGCCTCCTGCAGGGGTATTTGAGCAATGTGTTCAGCAATTGCAATCTTCGGGAACAGAGGGTCAAAGTTTGAATCAGGGCGCATCTCAACAGAGCGTTCAATCCGGATTGGGAAATGCAGTGGGAAGTGCTGGAAAGACATTTTTTGGATTGTCGGCAAAGGCTAGCCTTGCCATACTTGGTTCAGTGGTGGTCGCGGTCCTTATGGTATCGCTTATCTTGAACAGCAACGGATCTGTCAACCCTTTGAAAGATGTGAATGCGGGGATACGGTCGGAGGTCGACAAGAATTTGGATCAGACAGCCGCGGGAATTGATAATAATTCGGATAAGGGTGCTGGTTTGTCGGCTAAGACCAACGCTGAAATTGGTAATAGTTCTTCTGATGTAAAGGCAAGGACGACTTCTCCGGATAAATCAGATGATGTTGCCACTTATGGGGGGGCGATTCCAGTGCCTCGAAAGAATTATGTTGGAGTGAGAAATAATGTGGGAGTGGAAAATTCCGGGGGCGGTAATGGTGGGTCGGGCATAGAAAATTCATCGAATGTGCCTCGGGGAAATTCATCGAGTGATATGTCCGTTAAAGTGCCGGCAGATAATTCAAATCAGTTTGGCCGACCTACAAAAGTGGCAATGGGGAATTCAAACCCATGTCAAAAGTATGCAAATCAGTGGAAGCCGGTCATCGCCGATATTGTTGGTGGGATTGTTTCGTTGGGTATTGAGGGAAAATATGAAAAAATGCGGGTTGATTGGGCCGACGGTGAGCGTTCGGAAATGTTAACCGATCAAGTGGGTGTTGAAAGGGTTTCGCATCAATATTGGGTAGGTCATACAAGGACATTTGTTGTTAGGATGTTGAATGAGCGTTGGGTTTTGGACGACAGAGGATATTCGATGATTTGTAGAGACAGTCAGCGAGTTTCGGTTAGTATTTCGCCGGCGGGTGATGCCACCGATATTTTTGTCCCTGATGTTTTTACACCCAACGGGGATGGATTTAATGAAGAATTTTATATTGGGATGGCACAGCCTCAAATGTTCGACATGTGCGTCTTTGATTTGAACAATAGATTGATATTTAGGTCGGACAACTACGATGCAAGATGGAAGGGTCTTTGTGGCGCAAGTGTTTGTCCAGAAGGTGTTTATCGCGTAGTTGTATCCTACAAATATAGCGGTGATAAATCGTTAAAGTATGCCAGAAAATCCGTTAAGTTAATTTATAAAGCAACCCCATAATTTTAAAAATCGAATATGAATTTTACTCATAATATTACACAGGACCCAAATAATTCGGGCAACTCCTTGGGAATTTGGCCCAAATTTTATATTTTTGACCGATTACACAAAGCAAACTCACCTAAAATGAAAGGTTTTATTACAATAATGAAAAGTGCACTACTAACTTTAGTAGCGGCATTTGCTATGATTGGCGACACTGCGGCGCAGTGTACAATCCAGTACAACGGATCCCCTTGCGTAGGAACTCCAGTGAGTTTTTATGGAGAAGCGGCCGGTACAACCCATGACTGGGATTTTAACGGAGAAGGCTCACAAACAGGTTTGAAAAACTTGAATTTTGCGTTCAAAACAGCGGGGAACAAAACAATTACTTACATCACAACAATCAATGGTACCAAGTGTACGTCAACGTTGAATTTGGTGGTAAGAACGGCACCAACGATCAAGTTGAAATTGCAAAACTTGTACGAACAGTGTTTTGAAAAGAACCTTTTCTGTTTTACGGATAGTTCTTTCAACAAGAATGGTTCTAAAATCGCGAAGATTCGTTATTTGGTAAGTGATGGTCAATTGTTTGAATACACCAAGCCAACGATGCCTCAAACTTTCTGTTTCTCGGTAAAGGATGAGCGCGGTGGAAGTTTCGACATTTTTGTTGAGGTAACGGATGAGTGGGGTTGTGTGGATACAATGAAGTTGACAGGTGCGGTGAAAGTACGTGAAAAGATTGGCGCGCGTTTTACGAGTAATAAGCCTGTAGCTTGTGATAGTGTAACGGCAACCATTCAGAATATTTCTCGGATCGACAAGAGTCAGGTGAAGAAAATCACTTGGTATTGGGGTGATGGTTCTACCACTTCGGATTGGGGTCCAACAATTAAAAAGACTTTCTATGGTCAGGGTACTTATAATTCGAAAGTTGTCATTGAAACGATAGATGGTTGTAAAGACTCGTTTACGGTTACGGCTGCAGCTTCTGTATTTAAGTCGAAAGCTACAATTTGGGCCAGCAAAGATTCTGCTTGTGTATCTGATGCAAAGATTGATTTTGGTGTAGACCAGATTCCTGCGGGTGCTACCGGTTTGTTATGGGTCTTTGGTGATCCAAATACGGGACCACAGAACTTTGATAATAAGAGTTGGAATACAAGTCACTCTTTCTCTGGACTTGGGCCTTTCTTAATCAATTTGACATATTCGCACCCTATTTGTGGTAATAAATCAGCGTATGATACCATCATCGTATTGGGTCCTGTTTCAACCATTGAAGTTGCAGGAAATCGTTTGGCAGAATTTGAGGTATTCCAATGTCCAAAAGATGTAATGGATACGGTTCACTTTAAGAACTTCTCAACTTTCTATCATAACGATCGTGATTTTACAGACGATGATAGTACATTCTATAAGTGGAATGGAACGTTAGGTCACACATTCCAAAAGAATGCCAATGGTACTCCAAGACAAGTTTGGCAGAAGCCTCTGCGAAATGAGAAAAACTCAAATGGTACCAAGAGTGTTTATGCAGGGGGAACAATTGCACCGGCTGGTGGAAATGATTACTTAAAGCGTGAGCGTGTTTGTGCTGTTAGACTCTGGGATTTCAGTGATACCTATGCACCAAAGTGTACTACGGATGTAACTAGGAATAAAAACGTTTTTGTAAACTGTCAGTACTCTCGTGATACATTGCCAACGCACTACTACAAATCATGGGATTTGATTTTGTTGGAGAGATTTAAGACATCTCCAATGGAAGATGCGATTTTCATTACAAAAACCGGTCTCTGTAAAAAGATTCAGGTTTGGGCATCGGATACATTGTGGGTAGTGTTGGATACCATTGTTTTTGTTCCTAAAACAAAGGCAGATTCAGCCACTGCGTCATCAACGAAATACAAGAATTCTATCAAGAAGTATGCTCAGTACTACAAAATGAAGGGCATCGGTGAGCGATTGGTAGAGGATTCGGTTACGATTACTTTGGGTGCAAAAGATTCTGTATACATTAACAAGACATTATATGTAGGTCCAAAGACAGTGTTGGCTAAGGATAAGGACATTATCCGATTGACAAGCAAGACGGATTCTATTGTTTATAATTTCTATTCGTATACACGTAGAGATACGTTGCCTTTGCCATTGCTTAAAATTCGATTGGCGAAGGGTGAAAAGCCTACAAAAGTAAAGATGTTGTTGATGTCTAAGATGGGCCGTTTCAATGGCTTGAATTATGGTACTGATTACATCATTGATTACAAGCGATACCGCGATTTATATTATTCAAAGATTCCTCAGTGTAACAACGTTAAGCTGAATCATAAAGATACTTGTCACCCAATGAAGTGCGAAAGCGAAGCTACAAAGCAGTTGGCGATGCTTCATGCGAATGCGGGTGGTGTTGGATCGGGTTTATTGAAAGATGCGATTGAATGTTTGGGTGCGAAGAACCCACAATATGGTATCACCTTTATTTTGAGTGATTTGAAGCCAGGATGTACTTTCTCAATGGTTGAAATCAACTTTGATTCTACCTGTAATCCAAATGGTTGGGTTGCATTGAGTGGTTTGAGTCCAGGTTCACGTCCTCCAGGACCTCCATATCCAGGATATCAAATGGCGGGAAATCCACCAAGCAGATATTCTAAGCAGTATTCTGCGTCTCAGGTGTGTGATCCGAGTGGTTGTATTACAGTAGGTATTGTTGTAGGTAATGGTGTTCGCAAGCCGGGTACTTTTTCTCCCCCAACCAAAGATCGTCCAATTTGTAGTGATACGCAGTGGTACAGGCAGTTTGCTTGTTTCCCAATGATTGATCCTGCATTTGAGGTAATCATTCCAAAGCCAAACTCTGTAGGTATTCGTAAGATTTGTAAGGGAGACCCGGTGATTGTTCGTCCGATACCTGGCAATAAGACTAAAACAGATGATCTTAAGTCACTTCGTTGGTCGTTTGAAACGGGTAACGCAAGTCCTTCATATTCAAGAGGATGGCGCCGTTATATTCAAGAAGATTATTTCAGATACCAACAAATACCTGGAAAAAATCCTAAGCGTTTGTATAACTATGTGGTTCAAACCCGTGGTGGAGAAGATCCAGTGCAGGTTCCATGCACTGATATTTGGAATGATGGAAATACTAAAATCACTAAGAGAGATACTATCTATACTGCTGAGATTCGTGCTTGGACAGTAGGTGCAGACGTATCAGCTGTTTGGGATAGAATGAAAGAGCGTTTGGATGCCCGTGGGTTTGATCCATTCTCTTTGTCACCAGCTCAGATTGCCCAAATGATTTGGAATAACAAAGGTGTTATTGGTCAGCCATCATCAGGTGCTTATGGTTGTATTGATACCACTGGTTTTGGTAGGTTCATTCGCTATTATTTCATTCCGAATAAAGACAGTATGACGATTTTGCATTACCGCGATACAACAATTCGTCCTACCGATATTAATAAAGTGAGTGGTGTTGATTATCCTTCTTATCGTTTTATACCTAAGTGGGTTGGATATCACTTGGTGAGCGTATCAATGACCTCATCTAACGGAAAGTGTGATGACATTGCTGCATTCCCAGTCTTGGTTGGTTTTGCAATGGAATTGGAATTGCCAGATAGTATCATTTGTCAAGATCAGGCAACTACCTTGAAGGCTTTGCCTAAGTATAAAATGTTCCACCCAGATCCAATCAACTTTGGAACCTGGGATTTCACAGACTATTGGAGAGATCCAACTCGTCAGGCCGAAACTGCGCAGGGTAAACCCAACCGCGAGCCTTTCACTAAGTGGGATTGGAATAAAGCCGATGATGACAAAAGCAAGCCAATCACAATCTTTGGTGGTCAGCCTTGGGGTGGTACTGGTGTAGGTTCAACTGTTTCTCCTTGGGTTGATTTGGGAGGCGGTGGATCCGTTGCTAAGTATTACAAAGATGATTCAGGAGTTTATGTCTTTAGAAACATAGCTGGTGATAGTACCGGTTGTATGGATACAGTTACCCGTAAATTGTTCATTACGCGTTTGGATGTTAGGTTCAATTTGAACGTGACGGTTCCTTCTTGTAACACAGCAATTGAGTTCTTTGATAGTTCAATAATGCACGATCCTTGTAGTTGGGCAATGAAAAACTGTAATGGTCCAACACCAATGCAGTGTGATTATATCAAAGAATGGTATATTGACTGGGGTGATTCTTCAAATAACTTGTTCAAGAGGGCTGCATCAAATCAATCAGGTTTGCCAGATCGTATTGGACACAAATACACCCGTAACGGATGGTTCAAAATTCAATATCGTTTGAAGACAGATCAAGGTTGTGAGGATACGTTTAGTCGTTGGATTTTGATTCCTGGACCACGTCCTAGGTTTGAATTCACCACAAAAGCAGGTAATCAAGTCACAATTTGTGAAGGCGATAGTATACAGTTTAGTAATTTGACTGATACGGCGTCGAGCAAATCTGATTGGACATGGTTCTGGGGCGATGGAAAGATTGATAACAAGAAAGATCAATTCTTGTCTCATACTTACACCAAGCCAGGTAAATACTATGTTTTCCTACAGCAGTATGACTCATTAATCTTGCCTCCAAACATCCGCAAATTCTGTCCTGCGACATTCCCTGATACCCCATCGCAGAAAGCATTTATCGTAACGGTATTGCCACGTGATTCGGTGAGAGGATTAGTGCTCAAGATGGCAATTTGTGTGGGTGATAGTAACTATTTCACCGACAATTCAGATACAATTTTGAAATCGTATAAGTGGAGATTCGAGAATTTGAGTACAGGTCAGGTAGATACGGTTACAACAGATAAGAAAAAGATGGCATGGAGATTTAACACACCAGGTCGGATCAGGGTATCGCACTTCGCGGACTACAATCCTAGTCATCCAAGGCCTTGGTGTCCTACAGTAATGGGCGATATCATCTTCCTTGTTGATTCTGTTGTTTCGAACTTCACAATTGACTCGTCCAAGACACCGGATTATACTTACACTCGAACTGATGTCAATGGAACACAATGGCGTTGGGGTTATAATCACCAGAGCAATATCAAATTGACCAAAGAGCCTTTGATTGTTGATTATGCTGGAAGTGATAAAGTTGTAAGTGCTTCTTACAGTGGTACTGATACTTTCTGGATTTGTTTAGAAGTAACCAATTCAACAGGATGTAAGGATACAGTGTGTAAGCCAGTCTATGTAAACCAATTCATTTTGTTGGCGAACGTATTCACACCTGGAAATGGTGACAAGTTGAATGATTATTTCAGAGTTCCAATTGCAGGTCAATCATTGTTTGAATTACGCATCTACAACCGCTATGGTGAGCGTGTATTTGAAACAACAGATCCTGGAGTTCAATGGGATGGTACGGTGAACAATAAGGGTGCTGAAGTTCCATCTGGAACTTACTTCTACCAGTTGACATATCAATTCAAAGGAAAAGATAAGATTAACAAGGTAAATGGTTCAGTGAACGTGATTCGCAAAGCCCCTTAATTTTTAAAACTAGAATAAAGCTGAGAAAGCCCCGCAGAACCTGCGGGGCTTTCTTTATTTTTGTGGGGTATTAATATTTTCACCTTCTATTAATTTTGGAAAATCTTCAACTATTAGAGCGATTTTTCGGGATAAGAGATAGATTTAATAAAGGCAATGGCAAATCAAGATTTATTTCATAGCGACACAATTGTTGCACGGGCTACGGCTGCTGGAGTTGGTGCCATTGCAGTGGTAAGGGTTTCGGGCCCATCGGCGTTAAAGCTAACGGATGAATTGTTGAAAATAGGTGTCGCCGACAAACCTACACATACGGCACATTTGCGCACGATGTATGATGGTGATGGGGTGATGGATGAGGCGTTGATTACATTGTTTAAGGGTAGCAAGAGTTATACGGGTGAGGATACGGTAGAGGTTTCGGTGCACGGAAGCGAATACATTGTTTCGCGTTTGTTGCATGCGTATATGGATAGGGGAGCGAGGTTGGCAGAGCCTGGGGAATTTACCCAAAGGGCTTTTTTGAATGGCAAACTTGATTTGGCGCAGGCGGAGGCCGTGGCCGACTTGATTGCATCAGAGCATCGCATCGCCCACGATTTGGCCTTAAAACAGCTAAAAGGGGGCTTTTCGAAGGATATAGCCGCACTAAGGGATAGGCTTTTGCACTTTACTAGCTTGGTGGAGTTGGAATTGGATTTTGCGGAGGAGGATGTGGAGTTTGCATCGCGCAATGAATTGAAGTTATTGGTTGGGCGCATTCAGGCCGAGGTAGTTTCGCTTCGCGACTCTTTTGCCTTGGGTAATGTGATCAAAAAAGGGTTGGCGTTGGTTTTGGCTGGACGACCGAATGCGGGGAAGAGTACGTTGTTTAACGCTTTGTTGAATGAGGATAGAGCGATTGTGAGTGAGATTGCCGGTACCACTAGGGACGCCATCGAGGCGCAGTTGAATTTTGAGGGGTTTATGTTGCGTTTGATTGATACGGCTGGGATTCGGGAGGCAACGGATGTGATAGAGCAGGAGGGCATTGCGCGGACATTTTCGCACGTTGAAAAGGCGGGTGCTACGATGTATTTATTGGATATGGGTAGTTGTTCTTTGGCTGAGGCTGAACAGGATTTGATGATGTTGAAGCAGAAAACCTCGCGTGTTTGGGTGGTTTGCAACAAGATGGATTTGGCGGTTACGGTTAGCCAACAACCTTGGATTGATATGGTGGAGGCGATGGGGTTGGAGGCGCCTTGGTTTGTTTCGGCCAAGGATAAGGTTTCGGTGCAGGCATTGCGTTTGGCCTTGGAATCTAGATTTATGGGCGGATTGGCCGATGTGGGTGATCAAACGGTAGTGACGAATGTCCGTCATGCCGATTCCTTGAGTCACTGCGCAACTGAAATGCAACATGTTTTGGACGGGATGGCATCGGGGTTATCGGGCGATTTATTGGCGTTTCACTTACGTGAGGGGATTCGGGCGTTATCGGGTATTACAGGTACGATTGGCGTTGAAGAAATTCTTGGATCGATATTCTCTAAGTTTTGTATCGGCAAGTAATGGCCGATAATCAACGATAAACAAAAACAACAAAAGATAAATGAAACCCTTGCGTAGCAAGGGTTTTCGCGTTTTTGGGGTAACTGACATTTTTCGTCATTTTTGGTGTTTTGCACCACTTTTGTTGCTCATCTGTACACCAGATATTTTGAGCAACATTTCAGCAACAAATTCTGAACGTAACAAAAAAAATTGCTACATGCTGCTACATGCTGCTACACACTGCTACATGCTGCTACATAAAGGTGAAATGACGATGACTGCTAGTAAATACCCATATTCGAAAATTTGTGTTTTCTGTCAAGAAGTGTTCTTGGCAAGGAAAAGCACCACTTTGTACTGCTCTCACAAATGTGGCTCCAGGGGCTATAAAGAGAACAAAAGACAGGAGAAATTACTCCAGGATAAGACACTCTTAAAGAGCCAATTAACAGCTCCCGTTGTGATGCTGCAAGCGAGGGAGGTTTTAAGCATAAATGAAGTGAGTTTGTTGCTCGGAGTGAGCCGATGGACAGTCATGCGCATCTATAAAACCAATAAAATACGCACGATTACAATTGGAACGAGGCGATTAATCCTCCGTGAAGAATTAGATAAATTATTAAAAAACAAATAGTTATGAAAGTTACACTTAGAAAACGTCTATTAAAGACAGGCCGGATCAGCCTTTACTTAGATCACTGTCCACCAATTATTCATCCCGAAAGTGGTAAAATTACCCGGTGGGAATACCTCAATATGTATCTCTACAGTCCCCCGAGAGACGAGATAGAAAAGCGCCACAATCGCGATTTGGAAACATTGGCCCGCACCATTGCCGCCAATCGTCAAGTGGATAGGTTGGCTGGTAGGTTTGGAATAAAGCGAAGTTCGGAATTTGACGATTTTTTGCCTTTCTATGAAAAACAGCTTAAAAAATGGGAGGACAATCCCAATAATTATGGCGGATGGGTGGCATCCTACAAAACTTTCCTTCAGTTTTGTAAAGGGCAATGTAATTTCGGTGATATCACACCACAATTTATCAATGAGTACAAAGAGTTTTTGGAGAAAAAAGCTACGCGTATCAATTCACCCAAAATGCGGATCTCCCAAAATTCTTGTTACACCTATTACAACAAGCTTCGAGCAACGGTTAGGGAGGCCATGGTGTTTGGTCACATGATTAGTAATCCATTTGATGCCGTTAAAGGTGTGCAACAGCCTGAAACTTACAGAGAGTTTCTAACCAAAGAGGAATTGATTAAGCTATATAACACGCCCATTGAATCAGAGTTGTTAAAACGCTCTTGTATGTTCTCGGCACTCACTGGATTAAGGTTGGGGGATGTTACAAAACTTCGTGGTGAACAGATTCAGCATTCTGAGAATATGGGTTATTTCATTCGCTTTACACAGAGTAAAACCAAAGCGATGGAGACTCTTCCCATATCGGATGAAGCATTGAGCTTGTTGGGGAAATATGAAGAGAGTGCTGAACTGATTTTTGGAGATTACAATTTTCAACGCGACTATGCAAACTTGAATCGTTGGTTGCAACGGGCAGGTATTCGCAAGAAGATCACATTCCATAATTTCAGACACACATTTGCCACGTTACAGCTAGCGGAAGGTACCGATATCTATACCGTTTCAAAACTCTTAGGACACAAACACATTCATACCACACAGATTTATGGTAAGGTGATGGATTCAACGAAAACAAAAGCAATGAAGAGTATTCAATTGGGTATAAAGTCTGACAATAATTGACAGGAAAAATGAAAAATGTCAGTGACAAATTGTCTGAATGTCAGTGTGTTAGGGATTCGAACCTAATTTGCTTGAATTTGCGCAGTTCACTTAATCATTGCGCAATTTTAGACAAATTCGGACACTTCTGAACTGAAAATGCACGGAGGTTGGAGCAACATGAACCCTCGAAAAATCGATAACTAAAAAAAGGTAACAAAAAATTTGGCATGGTTCTTTTTTTGATGAAGGGTGAGTAAATGTTTCATATGAAAGAAAGTATTACTCACTTACAAGCATTCATCACAGAGTTGGTGAATGAAGCTGTTCAAGTTGCATTAGAACAGCATCAAGAAACTGCCATCACAGAATTGGCAGAGAACAATTTAAAATCGGAAATACTCAATGCCGATCAGGCTGCGGAGTTTCTGCACATTGCCAAACAGACTTTGTACTCCATGACGAGTAGAAGAAAAATTCCCTTCTATAAGAATGGAAAGAAGATTCTATTTCGCAAGGGTGAACTTCAGGAATGGTTGAATTCAGGCAAACACGAGCAAGAGAAAAATATTCAGCGCGAGGCATTGCGATATGTCCAGGATAAGCCATTAAAGCGATGATCATGCACGGTTTAAAACATAACACAATGGCTGAAGAGGAATTATTCCTATTGCCAGGCTATCAGGATCAGCTGAGATCCACGCTATCGAATAGTATTTATGATAATTTACCTGAACCGCTGAGAGATTTGTTTACGACCATTGATAATCCGTATGAGCGGGATATTTTGCTATTGGGTACGCTCACGGTACTTTCTGGTTGTATGCCCAATGTAATAGGATTTTACGACCGCAAATGGGTATCGCCCAATTTGTATACATTTATTGAAGCACCGGCTGGTTCGGGAAAAGGGGTGTTGAGTTGGACCCGTTTGGTGGGCATGGAAATTCATAAAATGTTGTTGGAAGAAACAACCCTTGCAAAAAAGCAATTCGAGGAGTTGAAGCGCGAGAAGATAAAACAGAAGGATGCGGATGTTTCTGCGCTAAAAGAACCTCCTTATAAATTACTCTTCATTCCTGCGAATAACAGCGCTAGTTCTGTTGTTCAAACCCTCAGTGAAAATGACGGGGCAGGGATTCTGTTTTCAACTGAAGCGGATACTTTGGCCAATGCCTTGGCGCAAGACTGGGGGAATTTTAGCGATGTGCTCCGTGCAGCATTTCACCATGAACCCGTTGAGATGCAACGAAGGCAAAATCGAGAACACTTTTCCGTGGAGCGCCCCCGCTTATCAGTTTTACTTACTGGGACACGTGGTCAAGTCATTAGATTAATACCCGATACAGAGAATGGATTGTTTAGCAGATTCATGTTTTACTCGTTTCCTGCTGTCCCAACCTTTAGAAATGTATTTGACCATCGCGGGACAGATCCAGGCCACACTTTTCGTAAGGTGGGACAAATGGTAAAAGAAATGTATTTGTTTTTACAGGGACAAACCCAAGCTTTAGAGTTGTATTTGGTGAAGGAACATCAAGATAGATTCATCAAGCAGTTTCAATTGCTAACCCATGTGGCACATAAGGATTCCGGGACGCCGATCCTGGCCACAATCCATCGATTGGGATTGATTTGTTTTCGAATGTCGATGGTGTTCACCATTATGAGGTATTACTCTCAAACAAAGCGGGACAAGAAAAGTGAAATAAAAATACAACCTACCGACTTGGAGATTTCTGGTGAAATCGCTTACACACTGCTATACCATGCAAACATGTTGGTTGCAGACATGAAAAATGGCAGTAAGTATATACAGCAGCAGGCAAAACAGCAACGATTTTTTGACATTCTACCCGTTGAGTTTAATTGGACGTTGGCGGTGGGGTTGGGACAAAAACTGAATATGTCTCCTTCATCTGTAAGACGATATTTATTGGGGGGTGAATTTGAGCGAATAGGCAAGGGGCAATATCGCAAAGTAGTCAAAGAGGTAGCCGGTGAACAGTGAACATATGAATAAATGAACATAACGAAAAGACGAGGATGATGGGCGTTCAGATATAACTGTGTGCGATGAATACGAGGATGATTCCTTAGAATTCCGTGAAAATCCATAAAATTCCGATTTTTTCAGCTCATTTTACCATGAATTCCCACGAAAATCCCATGGAATTACTTTTATTCCGTGGGATTACTTCGGAATTACTGCTGAACTACGCACTAAGAGTTAAAAATTACTACGAAATGAATGAAATCAAGTATGATTGAGTTTGTTTTGAAGGATTAATTTTATTTTACGTTTTGTTTTACCTTTTCCATAAAGCTGAGTTGCTTTCATTAAAACATCAGCATTAAAGCTACCAATGATATTAGGTAATTTATCCAAAGTTTGCGATTGGTCTTCCGCAAGATTTTCAATATTATTTAATAAATCAACAAGTAGGTATTCTCTTGAGATATTCTTGGGAAACGACGACTTCAACTTGAATTCAAATGTCTTTCCATTGAGTTGAAATTCGCCTTTTCGTTTATGGTTATATACCCAAGTTGTATTGTATAGCTGCGTGAGGCCAAGCCCCAGTGAATTAAATGTATTTGGGGACACCAAAAGAAAGTCATCGTCTTTTAAAAAACGTTCTACAACTTGACGATCATCAGGCGGGACAATGCCAAATTTTGATTGCTTTGGTGCGTAATACAAGCCTTGGTTCAATTTTATCAATGTGCCGTCTTTAGTGAGCGTCGCCAAATGCCTGTCTATGGCCGTGGAGTAATATTCCAAGTCAGAACGGCGATATACTTCACCCTGTTTGATATGTTGACGGAGTAAATCCATTTCTATTGACGCAACAAAGTTACTATTGTTTGTTTTTTTGAAATGCATGCAAAAAATAGAATGATTCATTCAAATTGAATGAATTATTGATCCTGAGAAATTATTTATATGTCATTATTTGCCCTGAAATAGTCTCAGAGCGTTTGAAAGTGTAAAAAACCTTATTGTTAATTATTGAGTAGAGATTGTTTTTTTTTGATCGAATATTGACATTTTTTTGAAATTAAAATGGTAAATTTGTGAGAGAATCACAAAAATGATGTTTTATGATAAATAGGTTTTCTTTTGAAAATGTTCTTTCCTTTAAGGAGCCTCAAGAGTTATCAATGATTGCTTCTGCGAAGAAAGAGCGATTGTTTGACGATAGCCAGAACTATGTGGAAACGACAAAGGATTGTGAAACGTTATCTTCGGCGGTCTTATATGGTGCCAATGCAAGCGGAAAAAGCAATTTGGTAAAGGCGTTGCTTCAGTTTAGGAACCTAATATTCTTTGGAAATCAAAACCTAGATAGCAGAGAATTTTCCATTCCAAATTTTCAACTCGATGCGGAAAAAGCAAAGTTGCCTGTGCAATTCGAAGTTGAATGTTATTGGAAAGAGAAAAGCTATCGTTATGGGTTTAGTCTACTGAATTCCGGTTTGGAGGAAGAGTGGTTGTATGTAAAGGAAAAGCGTGAAACGGAAGTGTTTTATCGGAAGAGACAAGAATTTACCATACCTACGAAAAACAAGATTTTACATGAGTTGACATCAAAAAAGATGGTTCATTCCAAAGCTTTTCTTGTTACAATTGGTGCGCAGTTTAACGATGCTTCTTGTGCAGGATTTTTGGACTGGATTAGCCATTTTAATATTATCTCGGGCATCGAAGATCACGCATACAAAGACTATACGGTTAGGCGGATGAAGGAGAGTAGAGCGTTTAGCCAAAAGGTTGTTGAATTGATCAAGTTCGCGGATTTCGGTATTGAAGATATTTCAATCAATTCAATACCTGGTCAAAATATTAAGTTCACTGTAGGAGATAATTCGGCAGTTGAAGTTGAGCCAGGTACGGTGGATGATTTGATGTCGAAAAGGTTTGTGATGAACTCAAATGGACTGCCGGAATTGAAAGAATTTCACTTTGGTGTATTTGAATCAGCTGGGACACAAAAGTTTGCGCATATCGCGGGCCCAATTTTGGATGTGTTGGAAAAAGGCAGTGTATTGGTGATTGATGAATTGGATACGAAACTTCATCCGGAGTTAACGGAAAGATTGGTTCTAATGTTTCACAATAAAGAGATCAACAAGAACCATGCTCAGTTGATTTTTACCTCCCACAATACGAACTTGTTGGATGCTAAGATTTTTAGAAGGGATCAAATATTTTTTGTAGAAAAAGATTCCTTTGGAGCTTCCCATTTGTATTCCTTGGCTGATTTCAAGAAAGATGGAAAGTCAACTAGAAATGATGAGAATATTGAACTGAATTATCTCAAGGGTAAATATGGCGCTTTGCCGTTCTTGGGCGATTTCGATAACCGTTTAAATCGTTGATGGATGGCAGGGAAAATAATACATAAAAGTCCGATGAAAAGTCGTCAGGTTAGGAGCCCCCACAATCTGCGAAAAACTTTTGTGATTTACACTGAAGGCCAAACGGAGGAGGGATATTTTAAAAAGTTCAAAGCTCGTTGTAAAACAATTACTGGAGGAAATGCGCTCAGTATTGTTGAAGAGGCCATCGTTCAGAAAAGCAATATCAAAAAGTATGTAGATGAATATTGGGTTGTGTTTGACAAAGACGACACTTTGAAAAGAGATTTTTTGAAAGCGATAAAATTAGCAGCTGAAAACGGATTGAATGTTGCCTATAGCTGCGAAGCCTTTGAGATATGGTGGCTTTTTCATTTCATGGAAATAACAGCACCTATTCAACGTAAAGATTATGAAAAGAAGCTACAGAAACATTTACCCGATTACAAATTCAGAGAAAAAGGCCTTAGCCAAGGCGAACGAATGTGGATGCAACTAGACAAGTTCAAAGACATAGGAATTGCAAATGCAAGAAAATCTCATTCAAAATTCGAGCAACCAGAGCATGCATTTGAGCAGAGCGTTACAACGGTGTTTCAGTTGGTAGAATTATTGATTGATAATTCGATTAGGTAGATTGGCTTAAAATATCTCACTTTCCAATTTCTATCTTTTTGGTGGGGTCAACGAAATGATCAAGAAGAGATTTAATATTGTTACCTTAGAATTTGGAGTGAAAAGCTCCAATTTTGTGTATTATCCCGCCTGACGCAAAAGCCGTTTTAACGGCTATTCTTCTGTGAAGTTTATTAGTGTCATTCATGGGTTGGCTCCTTCGCCGGGCTCTGCTGCCATCTCGTCCTTTGCATTTGTTTTGTAAAAAAGACTTGTCAAGTCAGAAGTTAGATAATTGTCATTGAGTAAGTCTATGAAATATGTTTTTGAAACCTGTGTGTGAAAACGAAACATTGATTCGTCATCGTTAAATTTCAATCTCTTGTTTAAGTAAGGATGATTTTTTACAAAGGTTTTTATTTGGTCGAACTTCAAAGCGAGCACTGGTGAATTTTGTTTGATGCTTAATACCTTTCTTGCCCCCATTTTATCCCCTGCAAATGTAAGTAGTTCTTCAATGTTCTCAACAAAGTTCAGGAGTTCTATTTCCTCTAACTTTTCCTTTGCATTATTAATAAGAATATTGTCGAACTTAAAATTCTTTTCTAGGCAATTGATATCATAAACGAGAATGTCATTACCGACTTTTAAAAAATCAATCGAAAACGAAAATTTTAATACGCCCTCTTCGGGTTTGGCAAACTTTTCATCATCCTTTATGAAGTAGAAAACCTTTGCTTGCTTCAAAAGATTTAGGTGAGAATGTTTCTTATACAAAACAACATGGTAGTCAACAGAGGAAAGTTTGATTAGGAAAGCCTCAACTTTATCAAGTTCGTCTGCTTCGAAATTAAAAAGGGGGATTTCTTCAGCAACGAGAGATGTGTTAATTGTTTCTAAACCTTCAGGCAAGCCAACAATGTCATAGTGATGAATTGTTGTTCTCAATGGGTCAAGCTCAGAAAGTGGCCTTACCAATGCATCTTGGTTCAAGTTTGTTCTGACATTTAGATATTCTAAAAATCCATTGCGAACTTCATTTGGTAATTCTCCATTACCCAAGTCAGCGCGTCTTATTATTGTTCCAACGTCGGTGTGGAGAACCAAATAAAGTTCAAGTCCCAAAACTGCGTTAGAATCAAATAAAAAACTGATAGCTGTTTGTAGTTCTTGTTTATTCATTAAGTAGTTTTTTGGGTGAAATATACATTTTCGTCAATGTGTCTTGCGAAGATTTTGTCTTCCACGTTTAATTTTTCTCTTGACAAAATAATTGCCTTTTTTATTTCACCTTGATTTTTAAAAGTGATTCTGTAAACTCTAAAATTCATTAAAGCTAAACTTGGATTTGTATAGTAAAGATTTGCTTTAATATAAACTGCTCCAATAGCCACTATTACAAGTAATAACATAAAGGCGTTTCTTCCTTCATCTAGATGAAAGTCCAAGTCAAAACAGAGCAGTGGAATTATGTAAGTTGCTAAAAAACCCAGATTCTCAAAACTTATGTTTTCAATTTCTTCAATCTGCCAAGGACCCTGCTTACTTGATTCAATTATTTTGTATTTGAATCTCCAAAAAGCAAAAAATCCGTATGCCATGCCAACTATGCAAATTGCTGGAATCCAATTTGTCTTTAAGAGTTGCCATGTCCCGATGTAATCACAGTTGTCACCGAGACAAATCGGAAACTCAATTTTGTTCGCAAATAGCAAAAAGAAAAGCAACCAAAGGGATAGTATGTATAATTCTATTTTAAGTTTCATTTTTTGAACTGTCGGTTTGATGTTGCAATGTCTTTAGAGAATTGCCATACGCTTACTTTTCCAATATTTAACGGTAGTTCAACGTATAATGATCTATGCTGTGACAATGATAAAGAATAACACCCCAAAAAATGGCAGTAAACATACCTATTTAGGGTAAAGTTGTTGAATGGTGGATTGTATGATTAAATGGTGATCTACCAGTCCTCGCCGGCTTCTTCAATTTGTGCTAAGCGCTGCATCATGATTTGAACTTGGTCATATAAGGAATGGGTTTTAGGAATTGGAGGCGTATACATCAATCCCTTTACCTGGGTGATGGTGAAGTAATTTCGCTTTCCAATCGGAGTGGGGGTGAGCTTGCCCGCTTTGATGTAATTGTCGATTGTTCTGCGACTCACACGAAGCATCGCCATGACGTCTGAAGTACTTGCCCATTTGGTTGTGAAATCATCCACTGGATTCTTCAAGCTTTGCATTTCGGACTGCAAATTCATGATCATCGATTTCATTTCCATCAACTGTTCCATGAGCATTTCATTGGTGATTTGTGTCGCAGTATTTGGTCCCATTGGCGACTAAATTAAAATCATTATTTCGAAAGAAAAAAGGGGCGAACAAATTGGTATACTTTGATACAGTAGATTAGATGGATTTAGACGGGTCGAAATGGCGTTTGAAGGTGGACCTAAATGGGAGATAGGACTAATGTGGCAATTAATCTGAAACCCTAACTACGGTTGTCTGATATACTGGGACGGGCCACTCTCATTTCAAAAATCGTATCGTAATAAAATGCCAATTCCAACCATTGATGTAGATGGTTTAACATATCTATTGAGCATCCTATTTTCAGTGAACGGTTTTATTGCGTTGTCCAAAGAAAGATTAAAACCAAGCCCAAGCGAACGATTAAATTGATAGTTCACAGCTAGGTTATTACGGATATAATGAGATGTACCCAATGATGTACCGGAATAGACAGTGTCAAAACCTTCCATTTTCCTGTTTCTTGCGGAGAGAGAGGTTCTAGACACTTGAGCAACAACAAATCCGGTATAATGAACAATACAAAACTTCTTTTTATTAAAAACTTGGGCACCTAAGCTGACATTATAAAAATTGCTTTTATTAAGATAAGTAGTTGTAATCATAAACCTATCCGGCAGAGTATTGCCCAAAATGTTGATTTCTTGAAATTTTTGTGATACTCTCATGTGCCCCAAGTTGAGATAGTACTTTTTAAAATTAGTCCTAAATTCAAAATAATTGCCAATTTTATTATTAAATGGTTTTCTAATAATATTATAGTCCAGTCTATCTTCATAAATAAATCGAGGGTTTACTATTCCAACACCTACAGAATAGTTAATGTCTTTCTTTTGAGAGAACAAAAAAGTAGGCAATAAAAAAAAGAAGTAGGGTATCAATCTTTTAATTTGCATAGCTTTAAATTAGTATTTGCCATAAATTCATGATCCGTGGTCGCGGAGATATTTGCAAATGATTAACACCAAGCGTGAAACTGTTCTTTGCAATAACGTTCATTGCTTTTTATCTCAATCCAGACCATATGTTACGCCTAGACTGGCCATATATATTGGTACATGTAAACCTTGCCCATAATCATACTTACTTGCTGATGGCCCAAGGATAGGGTTATTATCTAACTTCTCATAAGTTATACTAACAGATAACCCTAAACGTCTTTTTGGTATTTTAAAGATGTATTCAATATTACAACATATACCATCACCGAGGTAGAGATAATAACGTAGATTAGGGTTATTAGTACTATAGGCTGATGATGGACGAGCCATTGCAAAGCCACAGCCAATATTTAATGATGAATTTGCTGAATGTATTATTCTATATTTTGGAAAAAGCCTTAACTGAGTCAAGTGATAGGGTATATCAATTACATCAACTAATGAATCGTTAAACTTAAAATGAGTTATCTTTCTGAAACTAGAGTGGTCAAATGATAATTCACATGAAAAATTCTTTCGGGAAGCATCCAAACCAATTGAAAAACCGGAATTAAACGGCCATGAATGCGTTCCGTTATTTGGAATTGCTATCTCGTAATAACTATTATATTTAAAACAATAAGGTGAAATCACACCCGCTTTAAAACTATAGATAACCGAATCTTTGTGAATTGCCTTAATTCCTGTAACTAAAAAAGTAGTTAGAAGTAAAATTGATATTTTTTTTCGCATTTCAAAAATTGTATCTTAATAAAACGCCAACGCCAATCATTGATCTCGATGGTTTAACGTACCTATTCAGCTCCTCATTTTCAGTAAAAGGGTTTAATGTATTTTCCATAGAAAGATTTAATCCTAACCCAAATGAACGATTCATTTCATAGTTTATTGCGATAGTATTTCGAATGTAATGAGCCGTACCCAATGATTTGCCAGAATAAACTGTGTTATAAACTTCCATTTTTTTGGTTAGTGCCGAGAAGGCGGTGTGCGACACGCGAACAAAAACAATTCCCATGTAGTAGACCAAATAAAACCTCTTTTTTTTAAAAATTTCAGCACCTAAACTGGCATCATAAAAATTACATTTATTAAGATAAGTACCCTTGTATATAGCCCATTCAGGTAGGTTCAAATCCAAGGTACTTATTTCTTGAAATTTTTGAGATACCCTCATATAGCCTAAATTAAGATAGTATTTCTTGAAATTAGTCCTAAATTCAAAATAATTACCAATCGTATTATTGGATGGTTTTCTAATGAACCCAAAATCCGGTCTATCTTCGTAAAAAAAACGAGGGTTTACTATTCCAATACCTGCTGAAAGATTTATTTGTTTCTTTTGAGAAAACAAAAGTGTAGGCAATAAAAACAAGAAGTAGGGTATCAATCGTTTAATTTGCATTACTTTGAATGATTATTCGTTGAGTTAAAATAAATGATTCATAATCGTTTACATATTTGCAAATGTATATGCCTGATGTGAAATTAGAAACATCGATGATTGTTTTCTCGGACGAGATCTTTCCGAAATAAATACGGTTCCCTGTGATGGAGCATACCTCAACAGCTCCATTTACAGCTTTTAATCCGGAAATATTTAGCTCGATTTTACTTGTTGAAGGATTAGGGTATATGTTTAATTCAGGACTCTGATACAAGACTTCTTGGTTTTCTGTAATTGTTTCAGAATCGTCATCTTCATGCCATGGCGGCGGCACCTCACTATTTTTAGAGTTGCCTTTTTGCGCCCAACTGTGACATAGATCCGGGTTCATGTCATGTTCAAAATACGCATCGGGATCTACAGTGAAATTGTTTTTGTTGATTAACTCAAACTTATTTTTAGTGATAACTTTAAGAGCACAATCATTAGGGATGGCATTTTTTGTATAACATTTCCCAAAATCAGTATTTTGATTTCCAACATCAATTGTTACATTTTCTCCGGTGATCACATTGAACAACTTTCTATCCTTAATTAAGTCGCCAACATTCGTGATGACAATATCTCCTGTACACGGCCTTTGTTGAAAAACTTTAATCCAATCTACTTCATAATAACGAGGTTCGACGAGACTTCCATCTTTAGGTTTATACGTATCACAAATTTGAACTGCTGTATTAAAAATAATTCTCATGGGAGTTTCTGGATAAACCAATTGTTTCAGTACCTCTTTACCCGACTTGAGGGTGCATTTTTTGTTTTTTACACCAAAAAAATGTCTATGAAGATAAATACGTTTGTCGTTTGAGCCATCCTCATCCATTATATGGATCGTAATTGCATATGGATTCCAATAACAAGTATAAATATGAAATTTTTGGAAATAATCATCGGGAAAGTATTGTGTAAAGATTTCATCGCAGAACCTTTTTCCACAACCATTAACCACACGCTTATGCAGGGTCATTTTCATTTGATTAGGGTCATTGTCATAAAATTCAAAAATATCTATTTCGTTCCATTCGCAGGGAATAGAACCGAAAAGCCAAAACGCCGGCCATAAACCCTGCAGATCAGGCAACTTTATTTTTGCTTGAAACATCCCATATTGAAATTCAAACTTTGAATCAATTCTGCCACTATTAAACTGAAATTTGTCACTTTCATATTTAATCCTTCTCTCAGGTGTGCCAATGGGAGACGATTTCCAGACACTCCATTCTCTAAGGGGAGACTTGCCATTTTTTCTAAAGTCCGGATCTTCTTCGGTTTTTAGTTTCAAAAATCCACTTTCGGTATATGCATTTTCTTGTTTGTACCATTGCTCTGTCCTATGAATATTACCACCGTCGCCCTTTTTGCCTTCGCCACAAAATTCATCCATATCGTGGTCAGTCCAACCATTCGGAGCCCAATATTCACAATCCCCACCTTTTTGTTCTTCCTGCGCATTGTCCCAAAAAGTCTTATCCAGTTTTGTACTAAAGTCATCCTGAAACACCAGAATATACGCACTATCATTGCATAAATCAATATCATTCGATGGAGTGAATTTCTCAAGGTTAGGGTCTCCGTGATCATATGAGCAACGGCGCACCCATCGTGCTGTGGCTAGGTTGACGGGGCCATTTTTTTCCTCCCAATCCTCCATCGAATCCAAAAATAAAATTTGCTCTATTGTTGTATCCGGTAGGGTCTTTTGCCCTGAATTTTGCGAATAACAGACTTGTAGAAAAGAGACAAAACCTAGAACTAATAATATTAGATTTTTTTTCACAGTTTCAAGGCTTAACTCGTTTTTCTAATTGGTCAATTCGCTTGGCTAAATCAATCAAGGTTCTCTCATATTCATTTATTGTCGTTTTTTGGTCTTGTAATATTGAATTCTGTTCGATTAAGTATAAAGTTAACTCTTCGATTTTTTGTTGTTGTAATATTTGAATATATGGAACATCAACTCCATTATTAATAATTGAATCAGCTGAAGGCATATGGGGTAAGTGTTTATTGATTGATATGAACTTTTGAACTGAGTCCAAGGTCAACAATGAATATTTAACATCGAAAACATAATCGGGCCACCATTTTGGTTTTGAAACAAATCCATTGCAAGCCAATTTCCCTTGAATTTCAAAATCACCCTTAATCAAAATGTTTCCATCTTTATCCATTCTCAAACCAGCCATACTGTTGCCTTGGTTCCAAGGTGCAATTACTAAAGACCCAGACTGATTAGTACCACCTGTATTTTTACCATCTGTAAAAATAAGGGCCTGATCCCCGTCCTGAACTAAGCCATTGTAATTCCCAGTTTGTAAATTATTAAATACCGCTATATGCTTGCTGTATTTCATTGGAATTCCATATGGATTACTGGGGTCAATAGCCGAAATGATTTGTGTGCCCTGGGTAGCAAATATGGCTGTCGGTTCCGTCTTGGATCCTGTGTGAATTACATCTAATGTTCCGCGTGGGTTGGATATATTAAAGCCCGCTCTGCCATCTGGAAGTACTATAAAACGGGACAAATTGCTAGTAGGTACAATGGAACCCGGTTGTGTTGATGCCGGTTCTTCTAGCCTTCCCCAAATAAGAGGGCTCATTCCACCATTTATTCCATAAATTGCAGGTACAGAGCCAATTATGGAGCCTGAAGTAAGTGTTATGTTAGATTGAGTTGTTCTCCCTGTGTAATAATATTTTGGCAATTGAACTTCCATCGTGATACCAGGGCCAGTAGGATCCATTGCGCCATCCAAACCTGAACCCGAACTCCCGCCTACGCCGATTTGCGCACTATTAGCAAGTAATTTCGTGACAATTAGACCGGTAGGTTCTGGAATTGATGGCGGCGGAAAATACCTTATATGCCCCCATGCTTCTAATAATGCTGGATTGGGCGGCAGGGTGAATGGAACGCCAATTGCCAATGCACTGCTTGTTCCCGTTAATGCGTTGGATGGATTTCCATTGGCATCAGGCCAATTACCGACCGTTTGTGCTTTAATATTTCCCAGTAGAAATTGGCATGAAATAATAAGAGCATACTTGTAAAATTTAAAATTAATTTTTGTTTTCATTAGTATTTTTTGAATGTCTGAATATTTTGTTTTTTATGTACTTCAAATTCGAATGGGGTTAGCTTCATTATTATGTATCCAATTACCATTCTTGAGAAATAGATAGTTTGTGCTATTGGCTTTTTGTGAATATGAGCTTCGCTCTCTCAAACACACAGCTAAGTGCCAGCTCCTTTGAATATTAATTCTTAATAAGGAAAAACATATCAAAGTAGCAATCAGTTGGCATCACTGAATCAACCGGGTTTGGGTATTGCCATCGACGAACGTTACGGTCAATAAATACAATGGCTGTAACTTTGCTTGTGCATCGATTTTACATCGATAAACTGGACGATCTAAAACCATCTCCCAAATTAATTCACCCGCCAAATCGTGAATAGAAACGGCAGTAAACTTATCAAGCGATGATACCGTCCAACCCAAACCTTGCGATGGCACCGGGTACACACGCACCCCATTTTTGGAAATGGCCAATTGCCCCGATACTCGTTTGCTCAATGACGCATAACCCAAGGCAATTGCATTGAGCGTGCTGTTGGAAATTTCCACCCCAAAAAAATAGACGTTTGCAGTGTATTTCGACAGGGGCTGATGCAAAAAAGAGGTCGTTGCGTCATACCCACTGTAACTGTATTGCGCTTCTTCATCTTGCCAGAATTGTTGGTAATTGCCATTAAAATCAAACATCATGCACATAGCACCACCCGCATTGATTGCTGAATCTGGGAGGTTAGGCCACATGGATGTTGGACAGCCGCCAACACGCAGTCTCACACCCATTTTGTCGTTGCCTTCTATCAATCTGAATGAACTATATGGGCTGTAAGAGCTGGTATCACAAAACAGAAATCGTTTCACCGAACCAGTTGTCTCATCCAAAATCGCCAAGGCGCAGTTAGGGTCTCCCGCAAAGGGAACTTTAAACGATTTGCCCAACCACCGACAATTGCGCTTATACAGCAATCCCAAATAAACGTTACCATGATTGTCTGAGCAAAAGTTACTGTTCAGTGCCCTGGCTGAAGCCGTATCGGCGCGATGTACCCATTTGATAGTCCCGTTTTTTGAATAGCATATGGTGATGACATCCAACAAGTTTCCGCTGGGCGGCGATGTGCGCTGATCTACCGCTTTGTATGTGCTCTTTGTGTTGCGGAAACTCGATGTTTTGGATACTTCAACCTGCAACAAGTAAGATTCTTTTGAAAACATCAAGGTCCGATTTTCTCCACCGGTGCCTAGATATTGGGCATTGATAGTTTGTCCAAATTCATTTAATTCAACTGCATAATAACCATTAATTGAGTCCAATTTGAGGTGACTAAAAGCTGTGTCATTCCCCTTTCGATAACCTATGCCGATGTTTTTCTGGTTCACAGTTCGCAATTCTTGGATGCCACTTCCCGATTTGAACCACAGCAGATCGCCTTGGGTGTTGAAAGAGAAAAGAGGCGCGTTGCCGGGGTATGGCTTACCGCGATAAAAGCCGTTTTCTGAATGCCCTATCAACGCTGTGATCTGATTGTTATTAGTAATTACGATGTCTGTTAGTGACATGCTCGAATCATTGGATTTGAAGGGATATGCCCAAGCGATAGAGGCATTGCTTTTGTTGATTTTAACTAAGACACAACTAACCCCATCTGATTTTCGATACATCCCTGATGTGAGACGCAAGGAATCGCCAACACTGAATAGGGTGTATACATTGCCCAAACTGTCGAATGTAGCTTTTCTCGGTAGTGGGATTATCCATAAGCCTGTATTGCGCTGTCCATATTGCTGAATTTCACTCACCCATTGAACACGAGGCGTAGGAATTTGGGCCGAACAACTGACAACCATTAGAAATGATAAAATCAGGTTAATTTTCTTCAACATGGGTCGGTAAATGTGATTGTTTTATTAGTACAATCTATTACAATTATTCCACATTTGCATGGCAAACAAGGATTGCTTTGATTGCCACAACAAATTAATGCACCATTCGAATAGGGGACGCCATTTAATAATACTCTTACATTTGAACAATCACAACTGCAAAGAGGTTCAATTCCGCCAACGGTTTTATCTTTGAATACGGGCACATCGTTACAAGCACAATCTGGGTCTGTAGGGGAGTTACAGGTAAAAACGGTAACTGAGGAAGTTGAGCCACAGCCTTGGACAGCGATAATCGGGGAAGAACAATCCATTCCCCAATAAATTTTCCAATCGCATTGTGCATTTCCTTTGATAAGTGTAAGAAATCCGAAAAGGAGAAAAAAGGAGATTTTATATAAAGTATTTTTCATGTTAATCAGAGGAGATGTGACCGATATATTTACTCAGTTTGATGTGACGTAAATGATAGTGTATATTTCTTATATAGATTGACTGGAAAGCTGCGAAATTTTGTTCTTAGCCGATACTATTTGGATTTCACGAATTAAATGTGAAAAAAGCCGTGTTCTTGACTAATAATAAACCTATTTGAATATTCTTTTTGGTATGAAAAAGTTAAAGGCATCCTACTGGTGTTGTATTTACCAAACTTAGGCAAAGCAGTGATTGAAAATTTTCAATCTTATGGTTTAGCGCCAAAGTCCCAAATGATATAGGCTTTTATTGATGTCTTAACATGCGCAGTTAAATGACATCTGGTGTTTTGTTAGGGATAACGTATATGCCGTTTTGAATTGCAAAAATCACCATCCCGGCCAAATTCTGGGAATTCGTTTTTTCCATTAATTTGCTGCGATATTTATTTATTGTATTCACAGACATTTTCATCTCTTGTGCGATTTCGTTTGCGTTTTTTTGTTGGCAAATTAATTTCAGTATTTCAAAGTCGACATTGTTGAAATGATCTAATGATTCTTTTTTTAAATTATGCTTGTTCGATAGCATTTTAAAAGCAATGGAATCTTGAAAAAACACCGAGTCTTTGTAAACAACATTAATTGCATTGATCAACTCCTCTGTGGAGCTTTTTTTGAATATGATTCCATCAGCACCCATTTGCATGAGTTTTAGATTGATATAATTTGAAGTGTTTGCAGAAAATACTAATACTTTGAGTTTGCTTTTATATTCCTCGCGAATTGTTTTCAGTACTTCCAGGCCGTCCATTCTTGGCATTTCAAGGTCCAATAGAACGATATCGGGGTCTTTGAATTTCAGAATTTCCAATAATTCAATTCCATCACAACATTGCCCAATGATTTCAATTTCACTAGAGCCATTAGTCAAGTTGCTACATATAGCGGACCTCATCAGTGGATGGTCTTCCGCAACGATTATTTTAATCTTTTCCATATGGCATGATAAAAGACATTGTATATCCCTTTTTTTTCTGGTTCGAAGTGATAATTTCACCACCTAGTATGTGAAGTCGCGTGTTGATTGTAGTGGTACCTAATCCTTCGACATTTGATTTTTTATTTAATCCAATTCCGTTATCGGAATAATTTACACAAATTCCGAGTTCGGTGTTGTGAATGTGTATGTTGACCTTGGTCGCTTTTGCGTGTTTTAAAGTGTTGTTTAATAACTCTTGGAATATTCGAAATAAATTGCTGGATTTATCATCGGATAGTTCGAAATCATCATGTTTGAATTCAATGTGTATCCTAGTTGCGTGTTGAATATCGGATATCAATTCTTGTAGACCTTCAATAAATCCAAGGCGAATTAATGTTGCCGGAAAGAGCATCTTTGAAATAGATGAACACCTTTCTGATGCTGAGTTACAGAGGTCCTCAATCATTTTGAGCGATGAATTATCCCTATCATTTTTTTTCAATTCAGAAAGCTGCATGTGAATCAAGGTTAATAATTGGCCAAGGTCATCATGCAAAATACTGCCCAATTTTCTTCTTTCATCTTCTATGGATTTGAGTTGTACTTTGTTGAGTATGGTTTCAAATTCCAATTCTTTTCTCTTTACATCCAGCAATGTTCGTTTTTTGGCATTGAGTGTAACCAAAATTAAGATGAAAATAATGCCTAGAATGAATAGACTAGAAAAGTAAAAGGTTAGGGTGAACTGGTCTAATTTTTCCATATTAGACCCATTAAAATAAAGCATTTTGAAGTGTACAACCTCATAGGAATCAGTAAGTTTAAAAATTCATTGTGTGAATGACTCTCTGTAATAAAATATGCACCCATTCCAAACTCAGCAAGAGCACCAATATTGTATATTGCTATCCCAGAAATTATAAATATGATATTCAATGAAGGCGTATCGCTTTTAACGATTTTAATTGTAGTTTGGGTGCACAATATTAGGCAAATGATTGCCGACGCAAAACAAAAATTTGAATACTCTAAGGTGTTCAAGTATCCATATTTTGAGTATAAATCGATATTTGTTTTTGGCCAATCTTGGCTGAACAAGATAAAGGCATATGTTAATAAAAGAGTGTATAAAGTTGTTAGTTTTGTGCGTGAAATTGTTATATTTTTAACCTCTAAAAAAAATATGAAATACAATCCTACTGATAACAAATTATTGATCAGTAATAGCTCTAGATTAGATGTTAATATGAATTGATCAATCAGGTTAGTTACTATGTCTAAAATACCAAGAATAGAAAATATCATGTATTTTCGATCACTTGAGTTGACATATCTCAAATAGCCCAAACAAAGTAGGGCTATGTAAATTGAAAATTTTAGACTTAAAAAAATCAATTAACTATTTAATGGATTGTTTGTGGAGTGATGTGGGGGATCAGGTTTGCAGTCTTCGGCGAGAACACCTTCGAACAAATCGTTTTCATCAGTTTTTGCGCCACATAATACCAACGTGAGGTTTCCGTTGTCAAGAGCAAAATAAAACTTAAGTCCTACGCAAGTAGGTTGATTTAAAATTGCTTGAATTGCATCTTTTCCGAAAAAGCCACCAATCTTGGAATTAATATCGGCGTCTCTATAAGCTTTGGTCATAACAGAAGCAGCCGCTAATGTTATTGAGTGATTTTCATTAGGATTAAAAGACATGCTGCGAATTTATGTAGTTCTAATCGATAGATTTGATATCATTTGTGATATTTATTCGCTACCAATTATGGTATAGGGGCGCTTTGATGATATTAACTTCCTAAGTGTTCTTTTGGCGAGAGTCATTTAGAAAATACGGTCTTAAATCTCTATTTGAGCAACGTCACCGTACTGCTGAACGTGTATTCTTTATTCTCACGAGAAGCCTTAACCGTGTATACATAAACTCCTTGTGGAATATCCACAGCGGGTTTCCAAATTGCGGATGACCCTTCCTGCTCATGTATTTTTTGACCCCAAGAATTAAAAATAGACAGTGTGAAATGGTCAAACCCATAATTGAAAATTTCAAACTCATCGTTCAATCCATCACCATTGGGCGTGAATGCACTGGGCGCAAACAAAGTGACCTGATATCCCAAACAATAACTGTTGCTTTGCGATTCATAGGCGAGGTCGCTACTTTGGGCTTTTACGATATAGCACTTTTGGAATTTCTTGGGCTGCACAAAATCTTTGTCGCTGAATTGCGTGTCCTTCTGATTATTCAAAGGCTGCCAATTCGATGTTTCAATATCGTAGGTGCCAAATGATTCATGCCTTTTCACACCACCATTTGTGGTCCAGTCTTCGTAGGGCGTCCATGTGAGCAGCGCCGTTGGGAAGTCGGATTTTGACGCGGGCTCAACCTCCGTGACTTTCAAGAAAATCGTTTTTCCGATATTGCTTTTTAAGCCACCCAGATTGTCGCAACTGTCTTTGGCTTGGATCTCGTATGTGTGTGATTGGTCGATCTCGGCAGACAGGTAATCCATGAACATTGTATCGTTCACAACAGCATGTAACTGCCCATTGCGATACACTTGATAGTTTTTGGCATACGGAACAGGCTTCCATTCGGTGCGTATGGTTGTGTTGTTTAAGACCGTGCTGCGTTTGAGTTGAGGCTTATTTCCAGCAGCGATTCCAGGGGTAATCTTCAATGGAACTGAATCTTGCGTGATACAACCAGAAGGCCCGTACAGTTTCTGATATAAAATGAATTTACCAGACTGTTGAATAAGGACTTTGTTGATTGCCTGATCAAATCGATTGTTCGGCACCAACGATGGTTTGAAATGATAGACAGTTGAATCTGTAGGATCGGTAAACAAGCGTCCAAACTCGACGTTCAGCGGTGAACATCCAGTGGTTTTGTCAATGGCGATTCCCGGTCTCGGCGCGGGCAGTATTGAGATGTTTTGGGTTGCCTTGAAGGTGTCGACGCACCTGCCATCGCTGACTTGCAGTTGTACATTGAATTTGCCAGAGGTGGTATAGGTGTGCTTGATGGATTTGTTTTTGGGCATGATGTTGCCGGGCGAAGTCAAGCTCGTATCGGTTCCATCGCCAAAATCCCATTTCCAAGTATGACTTTTCTTTTGAAGGATGGATGAGTCAGAAAACTCAACGGCAATCCATTGACAGCCAACAGTGTTTTTGGTATGGTACTTTGCGATGGGCTCTGGAAGAATCTCCACAGAATCCGAATACCAGACCCAACCACCATCGGCGGTGATAGATTTAAGTAGTACTTTATATTTTCCCGGCTTAGAATATTGGTGTCGGATTTTTGTTTGTGACTTTACAGATTTCGTGGAATCACCATCACCCCAAAACCACTGGAAATGATCAAACCAATTGGTGTCCGTTTCATTGGTGAATTCATGGGTTAAATCATTGCAGATGCTTTTGTTGGTGAAGTTGATGTAATGGTATGGAGTTGGGGTGGTTGGGAAGTAAATTTTGTCAATTCCCTGGTTGCGAAGTGTTTTATTACCAATATTTACGCCCTCTAGCACCCCTAAAGGATTTAACACTATAAAATTAGCCCCATTTTTTTTTAATTCAGCAATGAAAAATTTTCGAAATAAAGTACTGTCCCCTACAGCGTTTTTGACGTTCAAACATTTCTCAATAAAAACATAATTCTTACCATTGGGAGCTAGAATAAAATCTTTTAGTTTAGGACGGGTTTCATTATCAGGTTTATAGGCTGGATCAATCTGTATATTGCAATAGGTCTTTTTCAAACTACTTCCTGAAATTATTATCTCCCAAATACCGTAAACAAATTGACAATTAAAAACGGGAGAAGGAACAATTTTCGTTTTTGTTTCTGGAATAATGATAATGGAATCATTTTTAGTAAATGTTGCGCTCTTCCAGCCCGTGAAATCATTAATTTCAGTATTTCCAGAATCCTTCATAATTTCTATTACATTTAGATTTTTCTCGTTGTCTATCAAAAAAACCTTGGTAATGGAAAAAGTATTAGAAGATGTTCTAGTGTCAAAATGTGAATACGCCCAATTAAATACTGTCCAATGACCCGAGGGTGAAACTACCAATTCAGTAGGCATAGCGTCTGCCGTACTATATTCAAACCAAATTTTATTGCCTTTTCGATTTCTATTAATGTAATTTTCTTTGAGAATATTAACCATACTTATTTCAAATTTTTTTGAAATATTAACATCGTATAAATATTTATCCCATACAAATTGCAATCTAGTCTCTTTGTTTTTTCTGGTAAATACTACAACATTACTTTGTAAAAGCGTTGGATCGCCGAATTTTGCAAATCCTTTAATTCGTTTTTTCGATACTCGTTTATTTCCTACATATGTAGCTTCAAATAAAAAAAAGGAATCGTTTGAGTATGGTGAATTAAATTGACCCGTTCTAAAATATAGTTCTTGTTCAAAAGAACTGGCATTTTTCTCAATCTTAGAACCTATGTAAAATAACACAAATGTATCGTTGTTCTTTACGAAAGAGGAGATTCCTTTTTTGCCGCCATATTGGGTAATGTAATCAAGAGAATCTCCATTTTGATTAAATAAAATATTATTAAATACAAATGCCAATAATTCACCTTTAACATTGGAAACTGTATGGTACCCTTGCGATAATTTTCCTGGAAATACATTTAATTCAGGAGTTACAGTATCGTGGATTTCGTACGTTGTTCTTTTAGATTTGATGTTATTGATTTTAATCTCAGGATAATTAAAGTCAATATCGTAATAAACTGTCTTTCTGAGAGCTTGAGAATATGTTTCGACTTGCGTATTCACCAGCTCGTCATACGCCTGTACAACCAAATGATTGCTTTGTTGGGCAATGGCTAGATTTATTGTGGAGCATATTGTAAAAATAAATAATTGTTTCACAGGTTATTGTGTAATGAAGAGTTTGGTAGAAAACGTCTGGTCATTTATCAATATTTTGGCAATGTACGTCGTCAAGTTCATTAGGACAAGTGTTAAACAAAACTAAGTGATTGATTTTGAATTTGCAATAGGTGATTTATCCGTCTTTGTAAAATGGTTTTGTGCTTGATTTCTTCTCTTTGTTTCAGGATTTTTGCACCCCTATTGAAGTATACATCGGCAGGGGCTAGATTGTTTAAGGACTCATGTAGGCGGTTATTGTTGTAAAAATCAATAAACTCACCCAATGCCCTTTCTAATTCTTCTGGTGAATAATAGTGTTCAAGTAAGATTCTATTCTTCATAGTCCTGTGATAACGCTCAATTTTACCCTGGGTTTGTGGGTGCATGGGCTTACCACGAGTGTGTTCTACGCCTCTTTTGGATAAATAGGACTTTAACTCCCCCGATAAATAACAAGATCCGTTGTCCGACAGTAAGCGTGGTACTGCATTCGCCTTGATTCTGGCTTTGCCCAGCGCTTGCTCCACCGTCCTAACGGCATCCGGCGCCTTCATTGTTGAACACAGTTCCCAATGCACAATGTATCTACTGTAATCATCTAAAATGGTTGACAAATAGTACCAACCCCAACCTTTAATTTTGAAGTGGGTAAAATCCGTTTGCCACATCTCATTCACTCTAAGTGTTTTGTCTTTGAATTCATCTGCAGCACTCAATACCACATAGTTGGGAGCCGTTAGTAAACCTCGTTTCTTTAACAATCTGTATACCGTAGATTCAGATACAAAGTATTCACTGGATTCGGCGTATCGTATGGCCAACTCACGGGCAGACAATTCCGGGTTTTCCAAAGCAAAATCTATAATCTGCGATTCTATCTCATAGGGTATTTTATTCCAAACACAATGCTGTTTTGATGTAGTAATTTCCAATCCAGTCTCGCCAAATTTGACATACCGATCATACCACGCATAAAACGTACTTCTATGAATACCAATTTGTTCCAAGGTAGCCTTAACGCCAATGGGCGATTGTTCTACCATCTTGATGATCTCCATTTTTTCTGCCGCTGTCATTCTCATATACCTGTGGAATTTGATTCGAGACCATTCATGCTTTTTTTTAACGTCCGATTATCGAGCATTAACTCGGCCACCAGGTTTTTAAGCTCTACATTCTCATTTTTAATCTGAAGTACTTCATCTGTATTTGCCTCCCGCAAGGTGTCTCCATTTAATCTCCGTTTGCCGGCCTCTATGAAGTCTTTGCTCCATCGATAATACAACGCTGGTGCGATGCCTTCTTTTCTGCAAATGGTGTTAATGGATTCATCACCACGCAATCCTGAAATGACAATTCTGATTTTTTCCTCAGAGCTGAATTTACGCTTGGTTCGTCGGCGAATATCTTTGATAATTGCCTCCGCATTTTTGGGTTCTTTTTCTTTCATTGTAAGCAATTTATGGTTTTAAAGTATAACTTTGTTAAGTAACACTTATGTCCACTTTATGCTGACGATCTACATGTGCTATAAAAATATCCT
>Ga0209500_10000499_pt1 | contig 33772 bp, 26 predicted proteins | sample S_140212_EF_Meta_FD_187323 | JGI IMG/M metagenome (GOLD analysis project Ga0209500, IMG submission 187323) | Freshwater microbial communities from Lake Simoncouche, Canada to study carbon cycling - S_140212_EF_MetaG (SPAdes) (version 2) | ecosystem: Environmental > Aquatic > Freshwater > Lake ...
TCTTGCAACCGTTAACAAGTCACCAAAATCTGTTGCACTACCGGCAGATGCAATAGTCACGTAGTCTAGTATATTGGTAAAACCGCCTGAACTTTCACCGCCGCCCCATACGCCTCGGGTAGGAGAGGAACATGCGGATACGCCATATCGAGCAGTAGTTAAGTTACCAAAACTTACAGAGTTACCTGCGCTGGCAATTGTTACATATTCAAGTTGAGCATCATACGTAGTGGTGTAACCACCTCCAACAATTCCTCGTGTAGAGTTATTACACCCACCAATACCATTTTTCATATCTTTAGATAAACTACCAAAGTTTGTTGCATTGCCAGTGGTTGTAAATGTTATGTACTGTATCCGCCTAAGACTTTCATTTCCTCCGGCAAACACACCTCTAGTAGTTGACCCAAAAGCCCCATACAATCGGGTTGATTCCAGCATGTCCCCAAAATCTGTGGCGTTACCCGTAGAAGCAATGTTTATATAGTCCATCACATTAGAGCTTCCACCACCATATACACCTCTTTGCAATTGTGCAGGAGTAACGCTGTTACTTGCCGCACTAAATGCACTTGGTCCGTACGTATTCAAAGCCCACACCTGAAAGGTATATGGCGTGCCGTTGGTCAAACCTGTGACGTTGATAGGAGAAGATGCAGCTGATGCTGTTATTCGGCTAGGATCAGAAATAGCGTAGTACTCAGATATTGCCGAACCGCCAACATTTGATGGGGCGGTAAAAGTTACAGACGCAGAAGCATCACCCGCCGTAGCCGTACCAATGGTCGGCGCATCAGGGTTCTTTAGAGGGTCATAAAAGGCCGAGACAAACCCGGATGGGTATCTTTTTGACATTATATTAAGAAATTTCTTCCCAAGAACATAGAACGGACAAACCATTTGCTGTTCCAGATTTAATTCCTATTGAGCGATTTTCTTCTAAGTAGAAAGCTGTAGCTTTATCTGACAAAATCAAAGTTGCATCCGCTGGAACAGAAATAGTGAAAGCAATTGGAAAACCAGTTCCTGCTAAAGCTGCTTGTGAGTATATATTACAACTTACATCAACAGCAGCTGTGCCATCTCTGTTTGCTACTAAAATAGTATTAACTTTATATACTTTACCACTTGATGAGGGATTGCTTAAAAGTGCAATCTCCGATGTAGTAGAAAGAATTTGTGTGTTTGAGTTAGCATTAATTAGTGCTACGTTGACAATATTAGGTGCGGCCATTTAGTTTTATCCTCCAAATACAATAGCCATCGCTATTGCCTTTCCTGTTGTTGCACCTGGTGATGCAAGTTTTGCGTTTGTAATTGTTCCGTCAACGATGTTATTTGCGTTGATTGCTGTTAGGCCAATCTTATCACCAGTGATAGCAGCTGATGCAATTAGATTGGATGTAATTGCTGTAAGACCAATCTTATCACCAGTGATAGCAGCTGATGCAATTAGATTGGATGTAATTGCTGTAAGACCAATCTTATCACCAGTGATAGTTGCTGATGCTAATAGGTTGCCAGTTAATGTTGTTGGTGCAATCTTGTCACCAGTAATAGCATTAGTCTGAATCTTAATTGCAGATACAGAGAAGTCTGATGGAATATGTGGACTAGCACCAAGTCCAAGGAACAATACTTGAATATTGTTAGTGCCTGTTGGTGGTGCTTCTGAGAATGTGAGTGTCGTGCTAGATACCGAATACGTATCTGTATGCTGGCGAATACCACCAACGAACACTAGAATCGAAGAAGTAGCTACTGGTGCTTCACGCAAGGTGAAGTTGACTGTGCTATTGTCACCATTAAAGGAGTCAATAGCAAAGGTCGCTGATGTTGGTATATTTCCGAGAAAGGCCAATTTAATATCCTTTTATTATATATTTATTAAGGTTTAGTTGGCCAAGTAATACTGAAAGGGTCGGTTTGAGTTGTAATATCCCTTAGAGCCTGACGATATGCTGCCCATTCGGCTGACATTGGAGTGGCAGTATCAGCTGCACGAATAGAAACCCAATCAGTTTCTTTTAAACGACTATCTCTGTCTGAACGGATTGTGGTCCATTGAGTTGCATTACGAGCTGCCATAAAGGTTTCTTCATGTTGAGCTTTAGTTGTTGTGACACCTTCAAATGTGGTGTCTGCAAACATATCAACAATCTCATAATTGTCAACCCAATTTCCATTGCTGTCTTGCACAACACCATTCTGACGAACTGTTTTAAGTGGGTCAGTATTTGTTGGTTGTGGTGCTGCAAAGATTGGGTCAATACCAATGTGTTCAAATACACCTTGATCCCATACGGCTGGGAATGATGTGTTCCAATGTCTACGGCGGAGCTCGCCTTGTGAAACAACTTCACCTGTTTCTCTGATTCTAAAATTTGCCATGTTTATTTCCTTGATGTTCGGTTGTTAGATTGAAAATCTCTAACTGTTTATTTATGCAATTGCCAAGAAGATGAATGTTCCACCATTTGCATTGATAGCAGCTGGTGCGGTGGATGATAATTCGAATCCTGGTGAATATGAGTCGATGTAGTCGGTGTTGGTTACTTCAGCGGCTGTGCTGTTCAAAAGCAAGTAAGGATCATTACCAGCTACGATGCCACGGACTGTATCCCATACATACCAATCACCAGTAGCGTCAGTGCGCTTAATAAGCACGAACCTAGCACCGCCTGTAAATCCGCAATTAACTTGTAGTGTAGTACCTGTACCTGTATATGATCCTACTTTGGAAACACCCGCAAGAGTGGCAAAAAGATAAGCAATATTTGCATATCCATTAGCGTTTGGAGGATACGCAGACACACTGCTTACGATAAAATAACTTGAGGTAAAAGGTGCGCCATCAGTTGAAAACGCATTAGGTTGAGGATTATTTTGAATTGCCTGCGTGGTATTTAAATACATACCACTACGTGTTGATCCTAATACAGAACCACCAACCCACCAAGGCCAATTGGCTCCTCTATTTTTATTTATTATTAACTCAGGGGCTACCCCTAAATTATGTATAACCTGTCTATTGTCAGTCCCGGTTCCTGTATAGCAAACCACATCAAAAAACGATGGCGCACGTCTGAAGTTATGCGTAATAATACTTTGACCTAGATTTCCATAGTTTCCAACAGCACCAGCTTGTGTATTGCTTGCAAAAAACCCCCAACCAGGAGCAACTTCTGCTTCTGTCTCTTGTGTTCTAAGACGTGCTCCTGTAAGTCGACTAGAGTTGTAATTTCCGTCAGTTGTATCTGCTCTCCATTTTTCAATGAACATATCTACTGGGAAACCAGCAGTCCAAGCTGAATCGTTAGTTGTCAAAACAGGCGCAAACACCTTAGTCGCATCAGTAGGCACTTTCATCGGGCCTCGGCGGATGGCTATGTAGATGTAAGTTCCCCCAGATGCATTTACAGCGCTATTTCCGTTTGCCATACGGAAACCTGTAGCAGTCGGCTGGAAAGCTCCTGACACACTAACATCTCCTGCTTCCGATGTGTTAGTATTTGCACATAAAGCGTTGTCATAAGCTGTACCTAAACCTCGCATATTATCCATTAACATCCACTGATTACTCACGTCAGTGCGCTTAATCATAACCCATTGGGGCTCGTATCCAAGGTTAATATCAATACCCGATGAACCTGCACCTGTATAACCTCCACATGAAATTACATTGTCTGAACCAGTCAGACCAAAGCCTCCTCCATTGTGAGCAAATAAGTAGGCTACATAAGTACCACCTACACCATTTACATCCGCATGCGATCCAAGAACTAGGTTTGTACTTGTCGCTGCAGTAGAGTTCCAAACATTGTTGTGAGTTGCAAGTGCATCGGAATTATTTAAATACATCCCTTTATTAGAGGATAGGTCGAGGGACCGATGTTGAACTTCCCAGTTAGTACCACTATCAAGACGCTTTACAATAGCAAAGCCAACTTCGCATCCAAGGGAATGCGGTAATAACCTTCCAGCAGTTCCATTACCTGAATAAGTCACAATATCAAAAAACTTAGGCTGTTTGCGGAATGTCCATGAGACATACGTAGTGCTCGGAGTGTTTAGCGGATATCCGTTGGTGTCTCCAGAAGGTACTGTAAAACCGTTTGTATTAAAAGATGTTATTTCTCGACTTGCAGAAGCAATTTGTGCAGATGTTCCGTTCGGAAAAAGACTTTGTGTTCGCCCCCGTGCTGTGTCAATTAAAATATGGTCGTCTGTACTGTACGTTCCGGCCCTACCTTTTCTCCAAACCATTCCGCCATATGTAGACAAATCAATGTCGTTGACAAATGATCTTGAGGCGTTATTACCTGTATAAAGAAATGTGCTAAACACATCTTCAATATAATTTTTTGGACCACCGCCACCGGCACCCTGTTGCAATAATTTAGGAGTTAATGCCATAATTTATGCTGTGTAACCGATTAGAGAAGATGCACGCCATGTGCTTCCTGTATTAGCTGTAGAGAAGATTAGTAAGTCTTTACCTGATGAAGTAAGTGTTGGTGCCGTATTTGCAGGCCATCTTACTGAAGAAGGGAAAGAAACAGTATATGCACCACCATTCGTCAACTCAATCACGAAAGAACTATCTCTGGAAACTGGTGCACCTGTAAATACAAATGTTGTTGTTCCTGCTGGAGTACAAACAAAGTAATTGGCAAGTGCCACATTGACTGTGTTACTTGATGTTGCCAATGTTACCACATTCATTGCGACACCACCATAAACATCTAGTGAAGTATTAGCAATTGCACCTGATGTATTACCAACGGCAAATGGTCCACTTGAGTATGTTGGAACGGCACTAAACGCTACGTTGGCTGAATATGTCACACGACCATCAGTACCAACTGTAATGACTGGAATCTGTGTTGCACCACCGTATGAGCCGGCAGACACACCAGTTGTTGTTAGATTGGATGAACCAATTGTTGCGGCTGCAATCTTATCACCAGTAATTGTATTGTTATTAAACAGATTGCCAGTAATCGTGCCACTTGAAATTAAATTACCAAAAACTCTTGTTAGTGCCATTTTCGTTTTCTCTTTTTATTATTTATGCAATTGCCAAGAAGATGTATGTGCCGCCCGATGCATTGATAGCGGCTGGTGCGGTGGATGATAACTCAAATCCTGGTGAATATGTATCAATGTAGTCTGTATTTGTAACTTGAGCAGCAGTGCTGTTTAACAACGAGTACGGGTCATTGCCAGCAATAATTCCTCGAGCCGTGTCCCACACATACCAGTCACCAGTTGAGTCTGTACGTTTAATAAGAACAAACCTTGCACCTGCTGTGAAACCGCAATCAACTTGAAGTGTCGTTGCTGTTCCTGTATAGCTTCCTACTTTAGAAACACCAGCGCAAGTTGCGAACAGGTAGGCTACGTAGGTTGCGCTTGTGGTATTTATGTCTGTTACTATCCCTCCAACTGCACTAAGCCTAAATGTTGATGAGTTAGAGAATTGAGTATAAATAATGCCGCCACTAGATGCAGACCCATCAGCAGCAGTTGAGTTAAGCCACAAATTAGATTGTGTAGCATTTGCATAAACACCTGTAACCCAATTAGTTGAACCATTACTACGAGACTTAACAACGACCAATTCTGGTTGCACAGTTAAATTATGTGTAACATTTCGTGAGGTTGTTCCATCCCCCGTATAGCAAACCTCATCAAAGAATCCTGGTGCTCTTCTGAAATTATGATACACCATAGCAGTATCAGCCCATCCAGAAGATGTTTGAAATCCTGTGTTATCCCAAAAACGGGTGGCATTTGTTGATGTTTCAGCAGCAGTACTGCTTGTGATTAAGTGTACACCACCTGTAGTTGTGGTTGTAGAAACACCTCGTAGTCTATCAGCAGCATAAGTACCACTAACGCCAGCTGTATATTTTGCAAATTGTAAGTCAACAGGAAAGTTAGTTGTATTTTTTGTTCCCAACGCATTGGTGGCAGCCAGAGGACTAAACACAGTCGTACCCACAGTAGGCACTTTCATCGGGCCACGGCGGATGGCTATGTAGATGTAAGTAGCACTTGCAGTAAAGTTGTTTGCTGTCGAAAAACCAGTCGCTGTAACACCTGCACTATAAGTTCCAACTTCAGCATCAGACGTATTTGCGTAAAGAATTTTGTCTTGAATTGAAGGAGCTGAATCTGCCGAAACAAACCCCCGCATGGTGTCTAACAAAAACCATTCGCCATTCGTTGATGAATCTGTCCTTTTAACTAATATCCATTGAGGTTCATACCCAAGAGTAACTGTTGCGCCACCAGAAACATTAGTCGTAAATGTCCCACAAGAAATCACATTGTCTGTACCAGTTAGGCCAAAGCCCCCTGCGTTGTGGGCGAACAAATACGCCACATAAGGTTCGCCAGTAGTTAATCCTTTTACTTGAAAATTGGTAGAAGTTGGCCCAGTACCGAAAATCCCAGTAAATGTTGAATAAGCCCCCGTATCAAATAAAAGATAGTTATCTGTTGGTGTTGGCAAACCTCTGTGATAAATATACCAACTTTGTGTTGCGCTAGAACGTCTTCTAAAAAGAATACATCCTGGAGTGCTTCCTAAGTTATGAGCTATTGTTTGAGGTGTAGAGCCATCATAAGTAAACGTCACAACATCAAAAAACTTTGACTGCTCTTTGAATGTCCATGATACGTAGTTTTGTCCAGATTGATTGGTTTTTATGTCATCACCGAATGTATAAAAACCATTTGTACTTGCTTCAATTTGTGGAAAACTATAAATCCCAGTTGCCGAAGATAATTCACCGGCATTCGTATTTGTTGATCGGTAGACAGAAGACCCAGGCGGCGAAGAATAAATGTAATTGTCGGCAGCAGAACTTCTATTCTTAACCCATATCATTCCTGGATTGAGAGTAACTCCTGACATTGGAACTCCACTAACTCTTTCTGTTCCACCAACAGCACTATCACCTGTGTAAAGAAATGTACTAAAAACATCTTCAATGTAATTAGCTGGTCCAGAAGCACCAGCTCCAGTAAAAAAATGATTAGCTGAACGACTCATTAGAACTGACTCAAAACAGAAGTAGCGTAATAATTAGAACCACCATCTATTGTATAGAGAGCAATTGTGTCAACATATCCCGCTGTTGTAGATAATGTTGGTGCTGTGTTTAATGGCCATTGAATAGATGCGGGCCATGTAAGTGCATAACTTCCAGTTTGTGACAACTGGATTAAGAAACTGAAACCAGTTAAGTTTGGTGGTGGGCTAGTGAAGATAACATTGGCCGCAGAAGTTACCACAGTTTTAAAGATTGTTGCACTAGCCAAGTTACAAGTAATGTTACCACTTGCAATGGAAACGTTTGAGAATGTTTCTTGATATGTTTGTGCTTTAACATTACCAGAGATGTTTACGTTTCCTGTAATGTTATTTACATCAACAGTAGCAGTTGCAACATTGGCCGCATAAGTCACACGACCATCGGTGCCAACTGTAATAACAGGAATATTAGAAGCACTACCATAATTACCAGCTGAAACACCAGTTGTTACTAGGTTAGATGAACCAATTGTATTGGCTGCAATTTCTAAACCTGTAATTGAACGGTCAACAATCTGAGTACCAGTAATTGTATTAGATGTAATTTTTGCACCAGTAATTGTACCATCTACAATTGATGACGCTGTTACTGTATTTTCACCTGGAACAAACTTAGAGATTGTATAGTTGCGATAAGTAACAATAATGTTACCAGTACCAGAAGATGGTGCCTCAGTAAATGTTAGTGTATTTGTTCCGTTTACAGTATACGCATCATACGGATCCTGTTGGACGTTATTAACTATAACTTCAATGTCAGAAGCATTATACACCGCTCTAGACAATGTAACAGTAGTTGCGCTACCATTGCCATTAAATCTTTCAGTAAGAGATGTAAATGACTGAGTGGTTGGTGTATTGCCTAGAAAAGACATTAACTAATCTCCAAGACCGATAAAATAACGTCACTAGTACCAGAGGTTGAAACTTTAATAGCATCAGTTGCTTCCATGACAAGTTTCTGGTCACCTCCGATTGGTACGAAAGCGCCGCCAACTGCGATAGTGGCTTGACTCACCATGTAATAATCTGTTCCGCTAGCTGTAATGAATACATTTGCAGATATTGGAGAAGTGGTCAGGTTTGCAATTGTCATACCAATTACAGTAGCCTGTACTCCTGCGCCAGCGGTAAAGATTGTCGTATTTGCTGTGACAGATTTACCAAAATAATTTTTAAATGTGTTTGCCATGTTTTAATATCCTTGATATTCTATTTATCCTAATGCGATTGCGAAAGCCAGACTGTCTCCAGTAGCAGCGGTTGCAGCTGCATAAGCTTGATTAGCTAACACATATGCACTACTAATGTTAGCGTATACTGCCGTATTTGCAGAACCGTCAAATTTGTTTACGGTTGCAAGTGTTATTGTTGTAGCTTGTAATGATGTGTTGGTGGAAACAGTTAGGTTATTGGCAACACTAATTGAACCATTTGCAATAATGTCATCAAAACCTATCTGGTCAAGAGTAATGTTACCAGATACAGTTAAATCACCACCAATTGTTACATTACCATTTAATGTTGTTTGGCCACCAATTGTTAAATTATTAGCAGCACTGATTGAACCGTTAGCATTAATATCATCAAACCCAATTGCATCCAAAACAATGTTGCCAGAGACCGTTAAGTCTCCACCAATTGTGACATTGCCAGTTAGTGTGGAGTTACCACCAACTGTTAGATTGTTTGCAAAAGAAGCCGACCCGTTAGAGTTGATATCATCAAAACTAATTGCATCAAGGATAATATTTCCTGATACCGTTAAATCACCACCAATTGTAAGGTTGTTAGCAACCGAAAGGTTGGTATTTGAATAGAAGGTAGAACTACCACCTCCTTCGACCAAGGAGTTAGTTTTTGTGATTATGTCCTGTGTCGCAGTCAACCATTGACTGAAAGTATTTGCGGTATTTAATTGTGAAATTATAGCCATTACTTATCCTGATTTGCTGCTATTTGTAACAGCAACTGTTTAATCTCTTGCATGTCGTTTTCTAGTTTATCCAATCGAGCCTTGTCTTGTTGCTTTTCTATAGCTTGTTTTTTAGCAAGTTCCCGTTTCATATAGTATTCATTCAATCCATTCCTGTCCGTATTTAGAATGGCCTTGGAATGGATATCCCGAACAAAAGAAGTATCATCAACTTTTACTAATGGCATATTTTAACCTGCTGGGAATGCAATTGCACGAACATCACGCACTTTTGGAACATCAATTGTATCTTGGCCACGCATCACAATCTTAATTGCAAATGTTCTGAATGTGGAATAACCAGTTGTAGAAGTTGTGTATGCAACAGAGTTGTTTGCCACACCACCAACACCAGGCGCAAATGTTAATTCACGGAAATCATTCTTGTTAGTTGCAACATAGTTTTCGTTACCAAGTTCTGTCATCAACTGATAGTTCTTATTATCAAACAAATCATTATCGGATTTAGATAGAACTTTGTAGTACACATGAATGTTGGAGTTAGATGGTTTATATCCTGTCATGTAAACACGAAGGTCACCAGAATCAAAACCATCATTCAAGATAACTTTACGGGTCATGTAACGCACATTAGAGTTACCACCAAGTTGTTTGTCTTCACCGTTATACACAACAGCCGCACCAGAACCACCGCCTGAGCCAGGAGTTAATGTGATTGTTGGTGAAGTTGTATAACCTGAACCACCATTTGTAATGTACACAGAATTAACTGTATTAGATACTACATTTGCCACAGCAGTTGCACCTGAACCACCGCCGCCTGTAATAGTCACAGTAATGTCATTAGTGTTTGCGTAGCCCGCACCAGACGATGTAACAAATATCTCCGAGTTTCTCAATGGCATGTCGTTGATTATGTTCTCAACAAGAATAGCACCACAACGGGATGAATCAACCACAGGTGTAACGGCAGGATTTAATGTTGCCATTGTAGCCTTCAACACCAATGATGTGTTAGCACCTGTAATAACACGGCGACCAAAACCATCATCCATTGTGTAATTACGCAATTGAGCAATTGGCAAAAATCCTGTTTTAGAACCTAATCCATCTATTGTTGAATTGAATGTATAAGCAACAGACGTATTGCCAATAACCAAATCATTTGTAATCAAATGCATCAAGTCGTAATTGACATTAGATGACGGCGCTACAACATTAAATTGCAGAGAAGCCGGCGTAGTTGAGAATACATTTCTGTATATTCGGAACAACATGTCTGATGTTTGGTCAGCCGTCCATGTAGAACCGTTTTGTGACAAGAATAAAGAACCACCATAGGCCTGTTCTGAAATTTGTCGTTGTTCTACAATATCCAACTTACCAACCTCAGCAACATATGCCTCATATTTATTTGAGTTAGCAAACAATACAAATGAATGTTCGCCTGGTTGCATATAGATTGGTGAATCAAATTTGAATTCTGTATACTTGTTTGCATCATCCAAACTTGGAGAATCTGTAGTCTTAACTTTATCTGGTGTTAATGTAACAGAACCATTTGGATAAATGACAGACGAAGATGGATAACCATTCACGGTTGGGCGCAATTGAAGCGTAACTGGAATAGTGTCATCTTTAGATTTAAAACAAGTGCGAAGTCTACTGATGTAAACACCTTGTGGATATGCAATTGGATCAATCAAGAATGTTTGTGCAAGTGGATCATACCAACCAACAACAGTATCAGTTCTTGTTTGACCAGCAACTCTGGAAATTGGTTGTTCTTGTGATACAGTTGTTCTTTGAATTGTGGGTTGTGTAACAGAAAGGATTGAGGCCTCAACTGTCTGTACAGCACCTTGAGCAAAGAAAGATGCATCACCGTTTGTGGTAGAAGCCACAATATCGTTAATGTTATTATCAATTAAGCGAAGTTTCTTTTCACCAATACGGAATGTTGAGGCAGGAATCGTAAACACACCAGCAACATCACCAGCCGCAGTTGTTCTCATTCTACCAATAGAATAGAATGAATCGTTGGCAATAGGAGTTGTTGCCCATGTACCAGAAATCATAGCAACTTTTGTTGCTGGATTGTAAGAAGTGATTGTTGCGGTTTGACCAGCACCAGTTCCTGCAACAACAAAAATTGCAGATGTATTGTAATCAGAAACATTGTTTGCAGAATCAGCATCCAATGCCAATGTAATTGAATTAGTATTTGCTGCAGTAACTCGACCTGTGTAGTGGTCATAACGAACAATTTTAGAAGATGTTCCTGTAGATTGTCCAATCAAGTTTGCAGAAGCAAGGTTGTAAGAACCAGTTGGTTGATTATTAACAATGAAAACTTCAGTATTTGATGTTCTAACTATGAACGCAGTACCAACATTTGATGAAGTACCATTGTTGTAAATAGATACTTGTTCAAAGTTACCAACTTCAGTTTTATAACCAAGGTTATTATTTCTGAGAGTAAGTTTATTAGCACGAGCAGTATAGGCTTCAACTGGAGTTGCATCGAAGAATGGATACAACGACACATTTGGTTTAAAATCGGCACCAACTAGCACAATACCCTTAGTTCTCATGTAAGGGATAATCGACAAGTCAACTAATCTATCGCCAATATTTTGTGTAATGGTTTCTGGAACAACCCTAGACACAACACCAGAACGAGTAGCTGTACCAGTTTGTGTGGTTGTTGTTTGATACGATTCAATAATTTGAGCCATACCTTGTGTGTTACCATTACCACCCCAAAAACCTAAGTTACCAGTTCTTGTTTGGCCCAAATATTGAGTCGATGTACTTGTTCCTGTCCAATTATTTTCCCATGAACCCCACACGTAATCATATGGAGAAGTTAATGAAGTAATTCTACTCCATGCATCAGCAGAACCACCAACGTTAATCACAACATCTGGTTGGCGATTTGTGTCCAACCAGATATCAGTTGTTGGGTCGATTGTAATTTTACCAATATAGTTGGTAATGTTAAATGGGTTAATGTTTGATGCTTTTGATGCTTTAGGTTGGTCAATAAAAGTGGTGTCAGTAGTACTTACAGTAATTGATGTGCCGTTTTGTGTGAAACCAGAAGAATTAGCAGAATCAAATTGTAAAGTAACAGAACTTGCACTAAATGATGGACGCAATTCTTGCAACTTAGAATCAATAGATGCTTTATAATCAGGTTGTGCCACATCAGCCACACCCGAACCAGAGAATGAATCTACAATAATACCATTCTTAAATCTTGGTAAATTTTGCGAATCTAAAATTGTCAAGTCTTGTTTAGAAACTGTATTTTGTTCTAACAACGACAATGCTGTGTAGTACTCTAAATTTTCAATACGTTTTTCAATAGTTCCAATATCTCTCATCGTATAGCGTTTGTGATTGAAATACTGTGTTGACACATTAGATGTGTTTGCCACATACGCAGGACTACGCAAGACATACAATGTCATGGAATTGTCTTTGTCTTTTGGATCTTCTGGATATAAAGAAGGAACGCCATTCACAACTTCAAAAGTACGGTCTTTATTAAGAACAACTTTATCATTTCTTGGCAAATAATAGTTATAACTCAAAATAATATCTGAGCCATTTTCTGGAATTTTAGGACCAGTTGTTGATGAGTCCACATCAAACACAACAGAGTTTGCTGTTGCAGCTGTTGCAGCTGAACGAATTGGTCTGAAGTCTAAGCAATCACGCAAAGAATAGTTGGTACCACTTGAGGATGTAAAAATTGGAATATTTTCATACGAATAAGTATTGTATGAATCATTCGTAAAGAATCCTGCACCAGATGATGAGAATCTATCAAATTTAACAACCAATGGTCCAACAGGTGCTGCACTACCAGGCTTCAATTTGATGGATGAGTGGTCATAATAAGAATCTCTCTGACCACTATCAAGGGAATATCGTGTGGTAACATCAATAGCAGAACTAACATTCGCCTGAGTGATTCTATTATTATTAAAATCTAGTACCGATACAATTTTGCAAACATCTGGAACATATAAAGACTGAGAAACTGTTGGAGATTTGACAACTGTGTTAGCGGCAATTTGAATTTGGCCATTTGAGGTGTACAAATTGATTGCACCATTACCAAATAAGTCTACGCCAGCAGACAACTGCAACGAAGTATTTGCGGGAACATAAGTTTTGGTCTTTGGATTTGGTGCAGTAGCATCAATAGTTGCATAAACATTTGCAGTTAAATTCAAACCATTTGTAACTGTAATCTTTCTTGTGGCCAAATCAACTGTAAATTGGTCAGCAGGAATAGCTTTACCAACTTGGTATGAAGAAGAACCCGCAGATGTAACAACAACTTGATAGTTTGCTTGTCTTGTTGTAGAAGAAGAAGCTGTAGACAATGCCTCACCACTACTTAAACTCAATGCAGGAGATAAACCAGCTGAGAATGTCTGTGACTCATATAGTCTTCTATATGACAATGAAAGACCAGTGATTGAACTATTGGCAATGTAATTTTCACCAAGTTTAAAGATTAAGGCTTCTGAGTTTGTGTCAATAATAAACACATCATCAAAAACTGTAGAATGGTCTTTAGAACGTTGGTCAATATCAAGTGCGGCAACTCTTGCAGTTGCGCCGGCACCACTTGTAACAACAATGGAATTTACATCATTGAATTCAAAATCAATTGAATATACTGAAGTATTTGATATTGTTGCAATAAAAGGATCAGCCAAAGTAATAGTAGAATTTGTACCATTATAATTGCTAATCATTTTTGCTGGCTCATCAACACCTGGACCAGATGTAATTCTAAACTTAGCACCAACGTAAGCATTATCAGTTGTCATTCTATTGTTAGCCAAAATCATTGTGTTAGCAATTTGAATTGTACTAATATTGATTGACGTATTAACAGTACCAGTTAATGAACCAACATTCACATCAAACAAGAAAGCTTTGTATTGATATGTTGAAGAATTGGATGTGTTTGCTGCTGAATCAAATTGGATAGATTTAATTCTTGCAGTACCAATCTTTGTATTGGAAATGGTCGCAGTAGACGTTACATTAATTACCGAGTTTGGAACGCAATGTAGATCAACAGTTTGGAGACTGTTGATTGGCAAAGTTCCATAAAGTGTATTTGCATAAACGTAATACCCATAGTCTGCGGTAATACGTTTGTTTGCGACACTATTTGTACTTCTTGGTTTTGGAACAATAAGTTTTGTTGGTGAAACTGTTTCATATTCATAACCATACACATACGCCTTGCCTGGAGACAAGGTTACTTCCATGTTAGCTGAGTTAGCTGAAGATGTGTTTAGTGTTAAGCTAAATGGTCTAACTGTATAGTTACCAGATTCATCATATGTTCTACGAGCTAATGTATCTTCCAATACTGAATAGATTGGAAATCGACTATACTTTGTTAAGTTGCCTTCTTCAATTCTAACCAACTCAATAAATTGTGTATCATCAATAGAAGTAATGCTACGTTGAGCCAACGTCATTGTAATCTTGTATCGGTCAGAACCAGGAGCTTGATAATTGGAAGCATCTTGAGCTGGATCCAACAATGAAGTATCAGATGCATATGATACTGTAGATTCAGCAATTTCAAAACCAACTCTTGTATTTGAGTTGGCGGTATATTTTGAAACAGCAATAGTTTGTGCATCATTCTTTACAAAGAATCCTTCGTAATAGAAAACACCTTCATTAACTGAGAAAATTTGGCCTGTGCCAACTCCATCTGTTGCAATAGTAGCTGAAACAGTATTTGTCTCAAAAGTTTTAATTGTATCACCAGCTGCAAACTCTGCGCCAAAAATTTGTTTAATCAATAAAGTTTTTGGATCGCCGGTGCCAGCATCAGCATCAAACACCTTCATAACCATGGCACGCTTAGTTGGATTTGTGTTATCATCAACAAGTGTTTTGCCAATAAAATCATCCACATTGACGGCGTTGCCTAAGAATGTGGAATCCAATTTGAGATAAGTTACATTTTGGAAGAAAGTTTGGCCACCAGTTACAACTGAACCGTTTTTATAAACAGAATTGCCAAATCTTTGGACTTGTTTCTGTAAGATAGATTGAAGTTGTGTTAATTCACGAGCTTGAACCGCATATCCTGGCTTAAACAACATGCGAAGAAATTTCTTATCTTCATCATAGTCATCATAATATGGGTTTACATTAAAATTGGTATCAAGAGCCATTTACCGTCCTTAGAAACTTACGACTAGTTTAATATTTTCCGCCTGGCCATCTGCCCGGTCGAGTTTTGTTATGTTTTCCGTATACAGTATATCACCTGTATATGGTTGAAATTCTGGTTGTGATATCGCAGTAACTGTTCTGGATGAACCAGAAGTAGAACCAATAAGTGGAAGACCAGTAACAAATGCACCTTTGACTTTTGTCAATCTAACTCCATTGGTAGTTTGTGCATTGATAAAACCATATGCATTTGGATTAGATACTGAACCTTGATACACATATTCATTCAACGAAAAAGAACTTCCAGCAACAACATCCAAATCAGTAGTTTGAGATATAACAGAATTGGATGTAGAAGTGTTTGCTACAACAATTGAGCCATATTTATATGGATCCCTCAACAGTCCAATTTGTCTAAATGAGGTATCAACCGAAATTAATCCTTGTTCAGTAGAATCAATTTCACCAATTCTGACAGAAACCATAACATTATTTGCATTTAATTCTTTAGCAGGATTGAAAGAATGGCCAAATTTTGGCGGCAAAATAACTCTAGTTAGAGCACCAGAACCTGAACCATAGATATACGCATTTGCCCTAGTATAATCGGAACCAATAGTAGAGACAATAATTTTTGATATGTTAGCTTGAGCAGCTGAAGCACCAGAAGAAGTATTAGAAAGTGTAGCACCTGCAACAGCACCAATGCCGTCACCAGCAATGTAAACTCTGGTTGAGATTGTGATATTATTAGCATTACCACCAAGAGCACTTGTTGCGGCTGATAGTGTTATAATACCTGTTGTATTAGAAATGGAACTAATGTAAGTATCTGATGGAATACCTGTTCCACTAATTGTTAAATTACTTAAATTGGAAAGTGTTGGAATACTAAACACGGACAAAACTAAAGAAGTGTTTGACAACTTCAAAGATGTTTGGCCAGAAGTAAAAGCATCAACTCTAATGTTAGAAGCTTGTCTGTAATTAACACCCGGATTTGTAACCACAATTGTAGTTAGTTCTCCATCAACAACACCAGAACTATTAACTCCATAATCTAACGCAGCTGTTGATACTGGCGCTGGTATCCATGCTGTTGTTAAAAATTTATTTGATGGCTTGACATTGTACATGTACTTCCAAACAAACCCATCACCTGTGGAAATGTTTCCGTTAGAAGTTGTATAGTCACCAGAAGGTTCAACTGTGGAGTTTGCAGATGCGTTATTTGAAACACACTTGTAAACGTTTCTTGCCGATGTGATTACATACATCGGTTTCAAATTTTGTGTGGTGTTTGAGGACAATAGTGTTGAAATATCAATTGTGTCATCATACTGGCGATATCTGGTGTTTGAAGTCCAGTTAATCCGTGGAATTACTAGTTGAACATCATTTCCAGTTGCTCTTTTTGCGGCATAGATGTTATCCCAAGTGGTTTTCTCTGCCGATACTGTATCAACAATAGAATCTGGAGAAGCCTCATTTGCATAAGGAACATGGTTTCCAACAAAGACATATGCTATGGTTGGATTAGCCTCTGAGAACGATTCTTTGAATTGTTCTGCCGTATTGAACGATAATTTTTTGTTAGTTATTGCTGCCATAAAGTTTATTTATGTCACTATATTTAAAGATTCGGCGCTGGCATTAATAGTCCATGCAGAAGAAACAGAAATATTTGTGTTACTTAGAATACTATTTACGATTCTCAATTCTCCATTAACTGCAATATTGGTACCAATTGTGATTGTTCCAAGTGAGTTTGCAATATTGAATTTCGTGTTTACACCAGTTACGTAGATTGACCCGTTTGATACTGATACTGTACCAGAAATTTGATTAGTAATCGTTCTGGAAACAGATGTGTCTTTCTGTGTTATAGTTAGATTCTTATTCAAATCTGAATAGTTTATGAATCCTGATGGGTGCAAGAGTTGGCGAAGTACATCTTTATATCTTGTAAACTCGGTCAAAGAAGAAGTAATGTAAGAATAATCCACATAGTAATCACTACCTTGCAGTTTTCTCTCGGAACTGGACAATATAGAATCAGATGTTGTCCAACGGCCAGATAAAGTAGAATAAGAATTACCAACTTGAGCTGTTGCAGTTGCAGAGCCATCTCCATAGTTTCTCAAATCAACTTGTGGAATGTATTGATAACCAACACCACCCGATGTTACTTTAATTTTTAAAATTTGGCCAGGAACTGTATCAGTTAAAGCTGTTAACCTTTCACCGTCACCCATCAGAGAGGTAATTGCAATGTTGGCACCAGAACCACCAGAAGATGTGGAAACAGTAACATTTGGGAAACTATCTTGTGTATAGTTAATACCACCAACAACACCTCTTGACAAAGAACCTATTGGTGAGTTATTTGACCAAACAGTTCCATTATTAAACGAAAATGCTACGTTTACAGTTGCCGTAGTAGAAGATGTAACTGCGTTAATAAATCGTTCTTGGCTACGGATAGTAATTTTATCTCCAACACCAAGCTCTGTACCAAAAGCTGTGCCTGTTCCAATAACAACAATTGAGTTGTTTAAAACATTTGCAGTACCAGCAACCCTTTGAGATTGAATTTTTATTTTAGTAATTGTACCTGATCCTGCAACTTCTGTGACCGCAGCAGCAGCGCCATATCCATAGGTGCCTGAAGGGTTTACACCAAAGTTAATTTCATCACCAACTTTATAGTTGACTCCACCATTATTCACATCAATTCTACCAACTGAACGGAAAGATTTGATATCATAGATTGTACTACCTAACAAATAACGAGAACCTTCAGAATCAAGTATAGCTGTATTTACAGATGTATTAGAGAAAAGAATAATAGCATTAGTTATTGGACCTAAGTCTGTAATTGTAAGTGTGCTTAGTGCATCAAAAATTCGTGTATTAATATTTTCACCAGCTGGAATAACTTGTGAAGGAAATCCATAATCAACCGCAGATAAAGTAATATTTGAATACGTATTAATAATATCATCATTAACTAAAAATGTGATATTACTATTGGCGCCAGAAGTATCAACACCGTCAATAGCGCCAGTAAGAAATGAATTGCCTGGAGTATTAGAGCTTGAAATTAAAGAAGCAGTGTGAAATCCTGCACCACCATAATTAACAACAATACGGTTTGTTAAACCAGCAGTTACAGATTCAACTTCTGCCGTAGCAACGCTTGTTGCACCACCACCAAGAATAGTAACGGTGTCACCAACATTGTATGAAGCACCAGAGCCTGTAACAAGAATAGATGTTAGTATTGAGAATGTGTCCGCAACAAGTGTTATCTTTGTTCCGTTAGGGTCAATGATATCTGTTATAACTTGTTCACCATTGGTAAATATGCCACTTAAAGTTTTCTTATCAATAATCAATTCAAATGGCAAACCAAAGTTTAGGCGGTCGGTAATAATACGCTTTGAAGCACTTTCAATAATAGCGGTTGCGCCAGATGTTTGGCCTGTAATTTTTCTATTGTTTAATAGTGTCACATCAAAATCATCATATACAACTTTAATTATTGTGTTAGAAGCAGGTGCAGAATTAAAAACCAACTTTCTTGATTCTTTACGAATTGTGTAATCAGTATTAATTGTTTTTAATACATCATTAACATAAACTTCAACTGCATCAGAATCAACCTGTTGAGCTAGATAAAATGTGGTATTCGAACCTGTGCCTGTGTATGTGCTGCGAATATCAGTTTCTAATTTTAAAAGGTTATCAACTGTCCATTTACCATCAGATACTTTCAAAATATTGTTTTTTGGCAGAATAACATCAACCTCATCGTTGAACAACATTCTGAACAATAACTTAAATGACTTTTCATTACCTCTAGAAATATAAAGAGGCAAAACATTTTTAATGAGAGTTTCTTTGTTTATCTCAACATCTCTAGGAATTAAAGAAGCAAAGTTATTAAAGAAACTTTTTTCAAATGCACCAATCGATACATCCACATCGGAGATGTACCTCATGTTTTTACCTAAAGATAACACATTATTTTTTTGTGTTCCTTGGGCTGTTTCCATAAACTCATAATAAGCTTCAAGAAAGGAAACAAATAACGGATATTCATCCGATACATATTCAGGTACTTGTTGTGCAACAAGTAGAGATGTTTTTAAATTGGACATTTAATTAATCGGATATTTTGGTCAAATCAATTGTGATAGATGTTGGGTCTGTTTCATCAATTGTAATAATTGTATTTCTAAGAGTTTCAACAATGCCTTTTTCAGACTCAATTGATAATCTTATATAGCCATCAGTTGAAGAAACAGACTTCATGTTAATATCATAAATATTAATTGTACCAGAATCATAGTCAATTTCACCAACATTATTATCAACGATTTGTCTCTGCGCAGCCGAATCATAGTAAATTGTTCTGAGTGTTCCAACTCGGCCATCTACAACTGCAACAGCTTTGGCACCATATCCATCGCCGCCTGTGATAGTTACTACAGCTCGTGTGTAATCAGTTCCACGATTTGTGATATTAATGTTCTGAATTCTGCCGTTAACAATAACAGCTTCTGCTGCTGCACCAGTGCCATCACCTGTAATAGTTACCGTTGGTGCAGAGATATAACCTGTGCCTGCGTCAGTAACACCAATTGAAGTAATACCTGAGAATGACTGTGGTATCTCATCAAAGATAACAGCTCTCTCAACACCATCTATATCTAAAACATTAAAACTGGTTGATGTTAACTTATTTGTGATTGTACCACGATGTAGTGGTGCATTAAATTTAATTGTATAATTTTTAGCTTGATTCAGCACAGGCAAAAATCTTTTCTGCAATCGGACAACCGTTTCAGAACCAATAATAGAATTCAAGTTTGTAGCATCAACTGAATCTTGCATTTTAGATAAGATGAATTTAGCGCCAAATTTATTCAATTTGGAGTTTCTATATCCTATAATAGCATTTCTAATGTTATTTTTAATACCATCTGCACTTACAGTTGTTTTCTTTGGATCATATTGAATATAATTGTTAATCAATAGGTATAAAAATTCAGGATCCCTAAACTCTGTTTGAACAGATACGATAGATTTTGGTTTAACAATATCATCTAAAATTCTTCGTTTTTCATTTTCGGAAATATAGTAATCCGTTTTTGGTTTAATAGATATGAAAACTTTGCCGTAAACTGGAGGAGTTTCTTCTTCACCACCCCAAACTGAAATAGAGTCTAGTGATGGATAATTTTTAGTAATGTATGATTCATAATCTTTGAAAGTAACCAATCTGTTTTGTGTAGCAAATTGAGCCACAGCATTATACTTTACTTCAGTAACCGTTTCTCTGTTTGTTCCACCAGCAGCAACAAATGCCGTATCAACTGTAATATCAGTAAGAGAACCAATAGCAGCACTTACAGTAAAAGACGAAGCCTTATTTGCGGCTGTTCCGTTTGTTGACAAATAGGTTACATTGATAATTGCACCATCATTAATCTTTTTGCCAATAACATTGTCACCAAAATAAATCTTAAACTTACCACCTCTAGCCTCTTGTAAAAAGTATACTTCAGACGCACTAGTAACATCTAAAATGTCGGCAACTTTATTATATATTGTTACCTGTGAATTACTTGAAGACGGTCTAACTGAAACCGTGATTGTGTTAGTATCAACATCAGCATCTGGTATTTCAAAAATACCTTTTGGATTTGAAGATTCATCTTGTGTGAATGAATATGCTACAAATTGTCCTTCTTGAATTTCTAAATTTTCAAAAAAGTATTTTGTTCCACTCTTAGTAACGGTTGTATCAGCCATTACATTAAAATTATAATTTTGACTGTCAATGGTATTAGATAAAAACACAAAACCTTTTGGTATTGTTATACTATCTATTGTAGAACTACCCGATTCAACTGTCACATTGACAAAAGCTTTAGAAGCTGTTTTAGAATAAGGAACATACCCTAGTGTTTTAGCATGTGATACAACTGAATCTCTTAGCAATGCAGTATCTAAAAATGCCTCATTAGCTACCATATTAAGATAGTATGCGTTATAGTGGGTATTATATGCCAAAAGGTTAATTAGCACATCAAGGCCAGAGCCTTCAAAGTCATAGTCTTGAAACTCAGACTGTTGTTTTAAATATAATTTTAAGTTGGTTTTGATTGTATCAAAATCAAGTTCTGCAACTTGTAGACGATTATCTGCCATTTATCGAACTCGCTCTAAGAAAAATTTGATTGCTACCGGGTCGGTTCTATTGACGATTTGAAACAATAGTTCAACATTAAATCCATTATTATCAAAGTCTGGTTTAACAACAACTTTAGAAACACTTGCTCTAGGTTCAAAATTATTAATCGTTTCTATAATCTCACGTTCAATTAGAGTTGATGTAACCATATCTAATGGTTCAAATAGAAGTTTTCTCACATTGCAACCAAGTTCTGGTTGAAACGGTACTTCATAGTGGTTGGTTGAAATTAAATTCTTAATTGAATTAATTACAGCCAGTTCACCTCTGTGTTTGTTGATATCTTTACGGACTGGATGAATTGCAAAATTCAAATCCAGGTCTCGCCATTCTCTACTTGTTGTTGTTATTGTTGTTGCCATTTTCTATTTATGTTACTGTTGGGCAAGCCTAGATTTTAATTTATCGGAACCAACCAAATTATCAATTAAAATAGTTTCAGATGAACCCAATGAGGCATATCTACGGATAGTTTTTGCTTCATTAACCAATTCATGTGATTTGGTGTAAAAATTCTCATCATGTATTCGCCTTGTGGTTAAAATACTATTCAGGCCATTCGCAACTGTAGCAATAGTGTTTACTGCGTCATAATTTAGATTGGAAGTTCTTATTGTAATAATGTCATCTGGTGGAGTACCACTTGTAGATATTGTAATGCTTGCATTGATTGTATTAGCGTATGAAACGATAACATTAGCATAATCATTAATTGTATTAGCAACCAAAATACTAGTAAAACTACCTAACATAGGCGCATTGTCTTCTCGGCCATCTGTTTGATATATTAAATACATCAAAGCTCGGCCAACTTGGATGGCTTGTTCAAGGTGTGGTTTTCCGGCCGCATCTACGTTTGCAGTAATTGGAACTACACCTGAAATTCTATAAGTGTGAGCCAAATATTCTTCCATTTGACCAGTATATTTTGTAGTAACAATTGGTGGATTTTCAGCATCTCCAGTTGTAACATTATATCCAGCAATAGCTTTTAAATCAAGAGTAATTGTTGACCATAAAGCCGTTAGATTACCAGAGCCTTGTAGCCCACTAGTAATTGTAATTAATGTATTTGAAGAACTCCAAATAGTATTACAAGAATTAGCCACAGGATTCACATGATAACCATCAGTATCATCATTGTTCAAATCATCAATCATCCATTGATTTGGTAACAAAGCTGGTACGGTGTTTAATTGATTAATAGCCGTGTTTGGTAATGTCGTTATAGTACCAGTGGTGTCATTAAAATTATAACCTGTTTTATCAAATAAATTTGCCATAATATATCCTTAAATCATTTTTGGAATTGGTGGACCTGTAGGTCCTTTGAAGCCAACATGGAAGTGACAATTGTGGAGTGCCGTATTTACTGTGTCTGTCATCAATACAGCACTCATCAAACCAAAAGTTCCCGCTGGTGCCGCCACAGAAATCAAAGCAGTAATAGTTGTTGCGGAAAAAATACCTAAAGGTGGTGTTGGTAATCTACCTTTGAGTGGGTTACCAGGATCACCTATACCACAAGAAAGACCAGCTCTAGCATCAACCCTAACAGCACCAACTGAATAAGCTTCGAGATGTCCGTCAACTTCCAAATCACCAGTTATCAATAAGTGGTCACCAGTTTTAATATTTAGAGAACCTCCACCACCTAAAACATCACCACCAGCACCAATAGTCATATCTTCTTTTGACATTATACTAGCTTCACCTTTCGTTGCAAGATTATATCTACCTTTAACAACAAGGTTATAATCTCCTTCAACAATTTCTTTTCTGTTACCTTTAACATGAAGAATGGAATCTCCGTTAATTGTAACATTGCAAGCGCCACTAATTAATACATTTTTATTTTTGGTAATAATTTCATAACCATCACCATAAATTTTATGCACTTCATCACCGTTTGGATGTATTTCAGTAAATGTTCCTGAGCGATGATGTATACGTATTCTTTCTCCGCCGGGTGTATCATCCATCTCAAACATATGTCCAGATGGAGTTTGTGTAATATTATTAAATGGATATTTTGGTGGATATTCTATTGAAGCTGGAGATTCCGGCTCAGTCCAACCCAAATCAGTATCAGGCCTTTCAGGTAATACTTCTCTCTCATAAGGTATAAATGTATCTGACATATTTTATTTAACTTTCACATTAAGGTCCTGCGCCAACTTCTATAGGGCTTGGTGGTACACCAGCATCAGTAATTAATTGTTCTATTTGTTTGCCTGCAGCTGCAGCTTCAGCAGCTGTTGTTGGAGTTGCTATTATTGCTGCAATTTTTTGTGGAGTTGCAAGTATTGAAGCTGCAGTTCTGGTTGCTTCGGTTACAGCATCAACTCCTTCTGATATTGTATTTAGCAACTCAGTAACCTCACCACCAAGTCCAGAATCACCAAAATCAGGAAACAATGATGCAAAGCCAGCTCGTAAAGCTCTGTATAAATTTGATAAGCAATCTTTTAAAAATGCTAAAGCTCTTTCTGGCAAACTACGAATATAAGTAATCATTGCTGCAATTTTTCTCAACACAGTCAAGTAATCATCAATTGTTTCTTTTATTTTTTTTAGAGTTGACGCAACATCTTTAATGAATCTAACAACTTGTCTTGCTAATTCAATTGCTTGTTTTACAAGACCTGTTGGGTCATAATTTGATGTTCCTACTACGAGATTAATAAGTTTTCTAATAGCTTCAACAACAGGACCATAAAGATTTTTCATAGCACCAACAGTTTGATCCACTTCATATGAAATATCACAAATATGTGCTCGCCTTCTATTTGAAGTATCTATCGCAGTATATTGAACAACACCTCTGCCTAATGGTGGCAAAGATGGTTGGCCGGGTCTATCATAGATTTCACCAGCTGGCATCTGAGGTGCACCAACAGGTTGTTTAACAAGTACAGTATTGATACCTGGAAGAACGTGAGTTACAACTGGAAGTTGTGCTGATTCTTTATCAAAGAAAAAACCAATGACCCAATCTCCAACTTTTGGTCCAGTGGTAGTTGTTGAGCCATTAACTGGTAATGCAACCATAGCCCAAGGCAAACAATCTGTTGGTAAAACTGTTTTGTTTATATTGTGAAATCCATTGATACGAACACGGAGTCTTCCGGTCTTCAACGGGTCATCGTAATCTTCTACGACTCCTGTCCAATTACTTAAATTTGCTAAATCATTTTCATACATGTTAATAGTTTCCTACGCTTTTGGCTAATTGTCTGTTTGCAGCTACAACAGGTTTAGCAGAAGAATCTGTTACTACCTCTGCAACAGTTTCAAACATATTGTATTTTATAATGTGTCTAGTGGAAAGAATAGCATATTTTCCTTTTAAAGTTGAATCATAATTATTATCACCTTTAGTATTGAAAGAACGAGTTGGAACTTCCAAATTAATTGTTCGACCTGGAGATACTAAAAAGTTTCCAGGTAAAACTATTTTTAATCTTTGTGATGTAAAATTTTGTAACAATGCTTTTCTAGCATAAGTGTATTTTTGAGGTACATCATCAACTTGCAATGAACCAGGTTCATTTGCTTTAATATATGCTGATTGTGGTCTTTGGCCTGTTGTTAAGTAATACACAACCCTAGAATCTGTCATTTGATAGTTTGTTTTACCCAACTTATTTGTCTCAATAGGTAAATTTGGATTTTCATTACCATGTTTGGTTGTTGCAAACACATTATCAAAACTTTTCTTCTGAGCTGTTATTTGTCTAGTTAGCGGATCAATACCAACAAATGTCCCTGCAAAAACACCAGCTTGTGTACTCTTAATAAAGTCAAATTGAGTCATAACTTCCATTGCTCTTGCGCCAAGAAATTCAGTCTTAATGTCATCATTTTGTAAATTTTTAATATCAAAGTTTACGTTGAAAATTGAAGGTTGTTGCATAATCTTAGACAGAGTTGTAAAGTTATAACCTTCCACATTCTCAAAAAACATAAAAGTTGGTTGACCTCTAGAGTCAATGGCTCGTTTTGAACACCAATTTAAAGCATCAAATGGTTTTAAACCTGGTATAATTACGTCAATTGCACCATAAGATTTTTCAAAATTCTTTGGTACAAAATTGGAAACTGGAACTTTTAGTTTATTGTTTAATATTTTTTTGACCGTATCGGTATAAGTGCCTTTATAACACTCTGTTATCAATTGTTGTTCAGATAAAATAACTTCTTCCGAAGCAAATTTTAAAACATATGATTCACTTGTTTGGTTAATATTTCTTCTATCAGTTTGTTTGTATACTCTAAAAGCTCTTTTCAATCTAAAAAGACCTTCACCTTTGTCTATATCTATTAGAATAATTTCAGTACCATCAATTAACAATTTTGAAGATAGACCAATAGCATCATTGATAACAATATCACCAGAAATGCAAGGAGCTAACATACTTTCATATATGTTAATTTCTTCAAAAATCTCTCGCAACTCAATTTTACCACCTTTGGTAACAAGAGTCAGTTCGTTAATTCTAAAGTCTGTAGGTTGCTTTAGATTAAAATCACTCATTTGGAATCTTTCATCACATTTTTAAATTCTGCTTCAATGTCAATTACAAATTCAGGTTTTAAAATGGTTATATTTCTTTTGTTTTCGTTCAATTCAGTTTCATATTCATAGTAAGTTTTTGTTTCTTTTGAAACTACAATTCTTAGAGGAGTTCCATCTCCTAAACTATAACTTGTATCGGATATAATCACGTTAGCATATGTGTTAGCATCAAGCCTAATTCTATCTTCCCTATACAGACCTGTTGAAGTATCAGTTCTTTTTTCTACTTTATAATATGCCTGAGTATTATTTGTTGCCCATTCTAAACCAGTTACGCCAGTATTTGAAGTATTAGCATATGATGGCGATGAATATTTTGATTCAATAAATTTGCCAATTGTTCTTTGTCCTAAAGGCCATTCATAAAGTGGGTCTACAATGTTATTCATTGCCAAAATGATCCAATGTTTCTCTGGAGAACCATAAATTTTAGATGCTAAAATTTCAGGTGTATCACCATCTTTTATTTTGTATTTGTAATACGTAGAAGCATTCTGTTTCAATCTATCATCAAAGTTAAACCTTGAAGTAATATTCGTAACAACATCTAATGAGGTTGAATCTTTACTTTTATAATAGGATGTTTTAGGAAAGAAATTAAAATATTTTGCCATATCATGCACCTCCTATAGAACCGCCACTACCAGATTCATCAATTCCAGTTGTGTCTTCTGTACCCCAATCGCCATTAGCTAAATCAAATTCGGTATCTGATGTAGCAGTAGTTTCGAAGGTTATACCTGTTTCATTCCAATCACCCAAATCATTAGATGCATCAATCTCAGCTTGTGTTCTAAGTTCACCACTTCTTTCATTACCAAAATCTAAACCATTAATTGCTTCATCGCCTCTGAATGGAGATTTGTACTTAACTTTTTCACCTGATAAGAATTGTTTAGTGATAATTTCTGTTTCTTTAAACGATAAGTCCATACGTATAGCAACAGGCATACCAGTTCCACCACGCTCAGGTGAGTTCAATAGTGTTTCATAAGAAGCAAAACCATTTGGCGCATAATCAATTGAAACTCCAGTCAACACACAAGTGGAAACTTTAGGTATATTTGGATTTTCTTGGCCATTATAATAAAATTTAATATCAAATTCAGATGGAGGAACCAAGTATCTTCCAAATGATGAAGTTAAAACTTCTGGTGCTTGGTGAAATGTAAACATATCAATAATACTTAGAACTTGTTCAGCTTCTTTTCTGCTTCTTGGATAAAACATAAATTGAAATCTGAAATTTCTAAAAGATGGTGATTGATATATCAACTCTAGTTGTGGGTTAACTGCTAAAGCACCACCAGTTGCGGCAGAAAGAGCTGTGAATAAAACATTTTTATCCAAATTAAACTTTGAACCAAAACCAGCCGTAGCTTCAGCAACAAATGGAGCCATATTTTTTTGTATAGCATCACCACCTTTTTTACCTGCATTCATAAGAGAAGCACCGGCTTGTAAGCCAGCACCAGCAATCCCTAATCCAGAAGCTACACTCACATCACTATATGATTGATTGTAATCAAATGCCAATGTATCTGGCATATACAAGGCAATGGTGTCTTTCGTTCTTTTTACAGTTCTAAAAAAGTTTCCTCTTTTTAAAAGGTCTGATTCTTTTATGGATTTAGCATATTGGCCAGCTTTAAAAAGTGTATTCTTTGAATTAATTTCGTCTAAAATACCAGCCGTTGTTCCGTCATCAGAGGCAGAGCCATCATAACTACCTTCGTATCTAGTTATACTTTCATCTTGTATAGCATTTCTTTCTGCCACAAAATCTAACACATTTGTAACTATTTCTTGAGCTCCAGTAAAAACATTCTGTGATCCGCTAGTATTTTCCAATACTTTTGCTGTAGCCGTATCATCATAATTATAACCACCCACTTGAGTTCTCTCTTGCACATTGATAAAGAACATCATATAATGGCCTTTATCCGTTGAACCAATATCAATAGGATAGCGTTTATTGTCTATATTAAACTGGTCGGAATTGATTTCAAAATTCCTATTCTGACCAGGAATATATTTTATATCTGTAAGTGAGAAAAATGCCATTGTCTGCCTTTTGGTTGCCTAGATACTATTTATGTCATATAAAGGAACTTTTTTACCAAAGAACCCATCCAAGTACAACGGGAATTCAAAAAATATCATATACCGTTCCAACTGGGAATTGAGGGTTATGAAGTATTTTGATGACCACCCGAATGTTATCTGGTGGGCATCCGAAGAACTGCCAATACCATACGTGTCTCCCGTGGACAATAAAACGCACAGATACTTCCCAGACTTTATTGTAAAGATGCGTCTTAAAGATGGTAAGGTCACTACTTATATATTAGAGGTAAAACCATTGGCCCAGACCAAGATGCCAGTACAAAAACGCAAGACAAAAAGATTCATCCAAGAGGCAGCCACTTATGCTATCAATCAGGAGAAGTGGCGAGCTGCAGACCTTTTCTGTAGAGAACACGGGTGGCAGTTTAAAGTTATCACAGAAAAAGAACTTGGTCTTTGACATAAATAGAACATGGCGTATTTACTAGACAGAATAAATCAATCGTTAAGAAAACAAGGTTTGACTCCAAGAACAAACCAAGCACGGGCATGGCTACAATCTAAGGTATCTCAGTTGAAACCAAGTCGCCAAGCGTTATTACAGGATAGAACCCGTCTACGTGATTCGACCATAATCGGCAAGATGTATTTTTACTTCTATGACCCCAAGACAAAAGATTCAATGCCATATTACGACCGGTTCCCATTGGTACTACCAATAGAACAATACAATGACGGATTTTTAGGGTTGAATCTGCACTACATTCACCCAAAGCAACGAATCGTTTTATTGGATAAGTTAAGTGATTATGCAAATAATACTAAATTCGATAAGACTACAAAGTTAAGATTGAGTTATGCCGCTTTGGCTTCTGCTTCAAAAATCTTTGAGGCACAACCATGTATTAAACGATATCTCTTTAGTCAGGTGCAATCAAGGTTTTTAGAAATATCTGCTGACGAATGGGACATAGCTGCATTACTACCAATGGAAAGTTTTGTTGGTGCAACAGCAAGTAAAGTTCATGCCGAATCTGAGGAACAATTTTAATGTCATTCTCACCACAACTATTTCTATCAAATATTAAAGCAAAAGATGGATTGGCCAGACCAAGCCGATATGAAGTTATTCTTCCTATTCCAACTTACATCAATGAATTTATTGAAACTTCTGCTTTAGAAAAGTTTTTTAATATACCAAACAACATCATTGCAGATATTACAGCTGATATCAATAGTATTACTGGTGGTGGGAGAGAAGAAACTAGAACTTCCAATCCTTCTATCTCCAGGTATTTGGCATTACAATGTGAGTCAGCTGAATTGCCTGGAAAATCAATCTTAACACAAGATGCTAAGATATATGGACCTGGTTTTAAGGTACCATATCAAACACAATATCAAGAAACAACATTAACATTTGTATGTACAAATGAATTTTTTGAACGTAAATTGTTTGAGCGTTGGATGGAAGCAATTATGCCAACAGACACAAACAACTTACGATATGCTAAAGACGAAGAAACAAGGTACATGACAAATATTCAAATTGTCCAATATGATGATTTTATTAAAAAGATATTTGTCATAGAATTAAGAGATGCTTTTCCAGTTTCAATCGCATCTCAACCTTTATCTTGGAGTGAAGAAGGTTTTCACCGAGTATCTGTACAATTTACTTTCCAAAAATACCGTGTGGTATATTCTGGAAGTTATGACATTGCTGCGGCAGCTGCTGCTTTGTTTGGAGTTAAAGCTGCCAAATTCTTTGACAAGGCAGGACAATCTATTAGTAATGCTATAGTTGCTCCACTTGCAGGGACAATTTTTTAATTATAACATGAGGATATAAAATGGCGTTACCAAAAATTGATGTGCCAACCTATGAAACAACTTTAATTTCATCGGGCAAAAAAGTAAAATACAGACCGTTTCTTGTAAAAGAACAGAAGCTGTTTCTAATGGCTTCACAGTCAACTGATGAAAAAGAAACAGTTGGTGTGGTTAAACAAGTATTGAATAATTGTATTCTATCAGATATTGATGTTGATGATTTGCCAACATTTGACCTTGAACATTTATTCATGCAGCTTCGTGCTAGGTCTGTTGGTGAGGTTGTAAATTTAAAATACAACTGTAACAACACCGTTAAAGATGATAAGGGTGAAGATAAAGTTTGTGGTGGTTTGGTCAAATTTGATTTAAATATCTTAGATATCAAACCAACTATTAATCCAGAACACAACAATAAGATTGAAATTACTGATAAGTTGGGTATTGTAATGAAGTATCCAACTTTGGGAATGGTAAAGAACTTTGATAATTTGCAAAGTGAATCTATTGATACCATTATGGATGTTATTGTCAGTTGTATTGATTTCATTTATGATGCGGATCAAATGTATTATGCCAAAGATTCTACGAAAGAAGAATTGATGGAGTTTGTAGACAACTTACAACAAGACGACCTCGAAAAGATTCAAAAGTTTTTTACCACCATGCCAAAGATTTCAAAGCCTTTGGATTTTAAATGTGGTAAATGTGGTTACGAAGAAAAGATTGTCATAGAAGGCATTCAAAATTTTTTCGTATAATATTTGGTTATGATAACTTAGGTAATTACTTTCAAACTAACTTTGCTTTAATGCAACATCACAAGTATAGTTTGACTGAATTGGATAATATGATACCTTGGGAAAGACAAGTTTACATTGATATGTTGGTGAAATTTTTAGAAGAAGAAAAAGAACGATTAAAAGCTCAACAGCAAGCGAGAAAATAAATGGCAGACAAACAGTCCAGATTAGCAGAGATTTACAAGGCCGAAAAATCTAGAGGTGGTGGAATAGCATCAACTTTAGGTAAACGAGCTCTTGAAAAAATGGATCCAAGAAAGTTCTTTAACCAAAAAGGATTTCTGGCTGCTGCTTTACCATCACTATTCAAATCTTATAGTGCAACGCCTGAAGTTTCTGGTAGAAAATTATCACAGATAAGTTCTGAGATTGGCCAAGCAAGAGATAATAGAGCTACATCATTTTCTACCGGTGCATTAGAAACAAAGTTGGACAGCCTTACTGGTGAAACCAGAGAATTGAAAATTCATTCCAAGCTTGCAGCTAAAAATTCTGTTGTATTGCCTTCTATGGCAAGAGACATGAATGTTACGAGACAGAACATTGTTAAGTTAGTTAAACTCCAAGGTGGTACTGCAACAACAAAAGCAGATATGTTCTTTAAGAGAGCTAGTGATAGAGAAGCTGGTTATGAATCTAGATTTAGCAAAGCGGGCGGAGTAACAACTAAAACTCCAACACAAGTTGGTGCTAAACCAAAAGAAGAAAAAGAAAGTGGTGGAATATTAGGGTTTTTAGGAACAATTGCTAGTTATTTGTTAAAAGGTGGATTGCTTGGATTATTAGCAATAGGTGTTGGTAAATTATTAGAAAACCAAGATGTGCTTGAAGGTGTAAAATCTTTTGTCAAACAAGTTATTTTAGGCATACAAAAAATTATTCAAAAAGGCTCTGAACTTTTAGGTGATCTTTTTAGTGATCCTGAGATCAAAGAAGGTTTTATTAAAACATTTGTTGCTGTTAAAGATTTATTTGTTAAAGGTATTAACTTACTAGGTGATTTAGCTTCTGATCCTAGATTTGCAGCAGGTATTGTAGAAGTATTTTCTGCAATAGGGCGAGCAATTAAAAATGCATTTGTTAGTTTAGACACCTATTTAAAAGATGAATTGAATGTTCCTGGTGGATTATGGACAGTATTAGCTGCAACAGCTGGAGTGGTTGTAACATTCAATGGAGTTTTAGCTGGTTTAACAGCTGCAATCGCAACTGCAACCAGAAATATAGCTGGAGCTGGTGCGGCTGGTGCGGCTGGTGCGGCCGCTGGTGGTGGTAAAGGTCGAATTGGTCTTGGAATAGCAGGAGCTGCTGGTGTTCTTTTACCATTTGCAGTTGATATGTATCACGACTATAAAAATAAAAATAAAAAAGAACCAACACCAGAAGAAATTGAGCAAATGAATCAGAAAGCTAAAGCTGATTTCATTAATAAAAATGGAAGAGAACCTACTGAATCAGAAATGCAGTCCTCAGTTTCTACTAAAATTTCTAATGCAAACCAAAAAGAAGCTACAACTCAAAAATTAGAAACCGCTGGCGCAAGAGCAGTTGGTGATATCGTTGCTGGTGCATCCGGAATTCAAGGTTTAAGTAATTTAGCTCCAGGAAAAGCACCAACAACACCAACAGTTACTTCAAAAGTACCTGAAGGTAAACCACTAACATCATTTGGTTCTGCTGGTGATAAAAGAGAAATGGCAAAGAACAAAACAATGTTCGAAAAACTTAAAGTTTTCTTTACAAAACTTCAAGAAAAACCAAAATTGATGAGTGTATTTAAATCAAAATTAGCAATAAGAGTTGGTGAAGCTGCAATGGCAAGATTAACTGCATTAGGTGTTTCTCTTGCAGCCGCACCAATGTCAGCTGGTGCAAGTTTGATATTTTCTTTAGCTCTTACTATTTGGTCAATTTATGATTTATATCAACTATATGGACTTGTATTTGGTGATGGTGGCCTTTATGATGAAGTAATGAATGCTGAATCTGATGAAGTTAGTACTGATACAGCGCCGGCAGCTGCAGCTATTATTCCAAATACAACACCAACAGTTGAAGGTGCTGGTGGCGCAGCTTTTGGAATGTATTCCAAACCTGGTATGAAACCAAAACCAGTACCTGTTCCATATAATGCAGCTGCTGATAGTCAAGCGGCTAATACTGCAAAACCAACAGCAACAGCGCCTTCACCAACAGGAGCATATCGAGGCCAACGATCCGATACAGCATCAGCAAGTAATACGCCAACTGCAAATAAAACTGCATTAGATATAACAGCATCTACCGAAGGTGGTGGTAGATATGATTTAGCATTTGGAGATGTACCTCAAAGAGATGGAACCATAGTAAATGTTTTAGGTAAAAGCAAAAACTTTCCACAATTAGCTGGAAAAATTATAATGACGCCACAAGATTTTAGTGGAAAACCATTAACTGAAATGACTCTGGCCGAAGTGCAAGAGTTTCAAGAGTATAGAAATCGAGAAGCACCAAACACCAACGCTTTGGGAAAATATGGATTCATGAGGACAACATTGTTTGGCCGAGATGGCAAATCAGGATTAGTTGGCCAATTGAAATTGCCAATGGACACCATCTTTTCACCTGACACACAAGAACTATTACAGGCTACAATGCGAGAAGGCAATGCAGCTGCACTAAGAAGTGAAGGTGTAGAAGCTACTGATGCAAATTTAAATCTAGCTAATTCAGTTGGTGCCAAAGGCGCAGCAAAATTACTAAAACCAGAAAATGCAAATAGAAACGCACTTGAAGTTCTTGAATTAACTGGTGCAGCAGCCTATACTAATCCACATTTAAACAGACTATCTAAAGATGTGGTTGCTGAAACATATAGTAAATATGATGCCAAAGGAATGGCACCTTCTAGTCCTTCATATGATGGTACAGCTGTAGCTTCGGCACCTCCTGGTCCTTCATATGCTGCCAAAGGAAT
>Ga0209500_10000500_pt1 | contig 33766 bp, 49 predicted proteins | sample S_140212_EF_Meta_FD_187323 | JGI IMG/M metagenome (GOLD analysis project Ga0209500, IMG submission 187323) | Freshwater microbial communities from Lake Simoncouche, Canada to study carbon cycling - S_140212_EF_MetaG (SPAdes) (version 2) | ecosystem: Environmental > Aquatic > Freshwater > Lake ...
TATACCAAACTATTACTTATAATCTTGAATTAGGTAATTTTAATATTGGTGGTACAAATTATAACGTAGAAGGTTATTTTAGAGTAGAATTTGAATGTACTACTGCAGGAACTATATTATTAAGATACCCTCATGCAAACCAAACTGCAACTGGATTACCAAGTTCTTTATTAGCAAAAAGATATGTAACTACAACAAATTCTTTAACTAAGGATTTTGATTCTTCTTTAGGCATTTATAGGTCTGATATTCCTTATTGTTATGGTGCTTTATTTTATTCAAATGGAGCTCCTATTACAGCATGGTATAGATATTCTCATTTAGGAACAACATATTCTTCATTACCAATACTTATAGCAAGAGAGTTATCTAACCTATTTAATAGAAACTATGCTACGTTAGAGGCTAATTTAGGACAAACAGTAGTTTCAAATAATGTTATTTATTTAAACAATACTTATACTATTACAGATAGTGCCACAAATGCACTTACTTATACTGGTAAAAAGTTTATAGCAAATAGAACTGATGTTAATTTATATATAAATCAAGAAAATAATTTACAATTATTAGAAATAACAGATACAGATAATTCCTCTACGGAATCTATTAGTTGGTCATTAAATAGTTAAAAAAAAGAATATGGCAATATTAGGAACAAATGTTATTTTATATTATTGGAATGGTTCTTCTGCTGTAGCTTTTTCATCATCTACAAACTGTTCTTTTAACACTTCTATGGAGTTAATGCCAGTATCTTCTATATCTTCTGCATGGGCCGTTGATTATAAACCAGACTTAACGTCTTGGACAGTTGATTGTGATGGATTATTAGCTTTTGACGGATTTGACTTTGAGGATTTTCTTAATTTACAATACAATAGAACACAAATAACAATAAAGTTTACTGTTAATACATCCCCTGCATATACAATTACTGGTTTAGCTAATATTCAAAGTATTACATATAGCGGAGATGTAAATGGAGTAGCAACTTATTCGGTATCATTTCAAGGATGTAAAAGATATACAATAGCTTAAAAAAATAACTATGGCAATTTTAGGTAGCGATTTAGCGTTATATTATAGAGCAGGTTCAAATAATTATGTTCCTTTTGCTGCTTCTACAAGTTGCTCTATGAGTACAAATACTTCTCAAGTTGAAGTAACTAATTACAATTCAGACTGGTTTAGAGAATATAAAATGGATGTACTTGATTGGAGTGTTAGCATTGATGGCTTAATAACTATAGATGCTGTTGATTATAAAGATTTATTAGATTTTCAGCTAAACAGAACTAGGATAGTTGTTAGATTTTCAGCTATAGGCTTAAAGCAAAATATGTTCTTTGGAAGAGCATATATTACAAACGTAACACTAAGTGCTCCAGTAGAGGGAGTAGCTACCTATTCAGTTACTGTTACTGGTGCTGGACCATATACTTTTAATGACCCAACTTTATGTGGTAGATATTTAGTTGAACTAACTACGGCTGGTTCTATTGAATGGGTTGATTGTGAGACTAATGATTTAAAGGCATTTGCAAGTACTGGGCCAATAACATTTTATCAATGTGCTCTTATATCTGGTGGATTAGCTCAAATATTTATAACTAGCGGAACTGGAACAATTACTCCAACAGGATATTGCTCACAATAATAACTATGAAACATACTAAAGACTATTTACTAATCATTCTTATAGCATTTTTTGCTATATGGGTTTATAATGAAGTAAACAAATATGATAAACCAGTTGATTTTAGTGATACAAGAAAGTTTGCTAAAATTAAAGAGGTTCACGATACTACGTACAAAACATTGTACGTTAATACGTACAAGAAAGGAAATGATATACCATTCTATATCATCGATTCTGTACAAGTTTCTGTACATGATACAATACGGATATTAAGCGAATATTATCGAATAAAAGCGTATACGGATACTATTAAAAAAGATTCTAATATCTTTGTGATAGATGATACTATCAGCCAAAATAGGATTATCTCAAGGGGATTTAAAGCCAAATTAACCGAAAAAACCATCTACGTAAAAGAGTATTATGCTCAAAAAGCCAAATTTGGTCTTTATTACGGCATAAGAGGCGATTTTAGCCAAGATAAAGGCTTAGAAGTACTAAGTCCTGGATTAATGCTAAATGCCAAAAATAAGGCTCTAATAGGCCTTAATGTAAATATTAATAAAAATTATAATATTAGCTACTCTGGTAGCGTATATTTTAAAATAGGTAGAAAATGATGGAATTTATAAGAAAAATGTTATCAAATAACTCAGAAGTGTCTTCAAAAAGAGTTGCTGGAATATTTACCTTAGTTAACGCAATAATCATTGGTTATATTTCGTTATACAAAAAAGACGGCCCTCAATATGTATTTGATGGTTTATTGATGTACTCTGCATCAATGTTGGCCGCAACAGTAGTAACAAGTTTATTTCAAAAGAAAAATTAATATAAGTGTCACAATTCAATCAAATAGATACAGAATTAACTCCAGTAGGGATTGTTATAACATCTATATCTTGGTTAAATATTTTTGGTTTAGTAGAATTGAATCCATTATTACAAACTATTGTCTATTTGATGACCATTTGTTGGTTAGGTTTACAGATGTATAGCTTCCTAAAAAAGCAGTTTACAAAAAAGAAGTAATTTAGCTCCATGAAATTAACCGCACACTTTGAATTAGGAGAATTTACTAGAAGTGAATCAGCTAAAAGATGCGGTGTTTCTAATGAACCTACAGAAGAACATTTAAAAAATATTATAGTTCTATGCGAAAAAGTATTAGAACCAATTAGGGCTAAGTTTGGCCCTATTAATATTTCTAGTGGTTATAGAAGTAAAACACTAAATCACTATATAGGTGGTGCACTAAAATCGCAACATTCAGAAGGTAAGGCTGCTGATATTGACATGGATGGTTTTAATGGTATTTCTAATACTGAAATCTTCAATTATATAAAAGACAATTTAGAGTTTGACCAATTAATCTGGGAGTTTGGCGATAAGACTAAACCAGATTGGGTTCATGTTTCTTATAATCAAGGAGCAAATAGAAAGCAAGTTCTAAGAGGTTTAAAAGATAAGGGAAGAACAGTATATGCCGTTTACTAACCAAAACAAGCAATATGGCCAAAGCCAAAAACGTAGGGATTATTGGAGATACCCATTTTCCCTTTTGTCATCCTAAGTATCTTGACTTCTGTTATGAAGTCTTTAACAAATTCCAATGTTCTGAAATTGTCCACATCGGTGATGAAGTAGATAACCACGCTATCTCATTTCACGAGCATAATCCTAACGGAGAATCAGCTTCTAAAGAGGCTGTTTTAGCTATGCAACAATTAAACATTTGGTACAAGAGATTCCCTAATGTAAAAGTATGTATCGGTAACCACTCAGCCCTTCATAAAAGAAAGGCCGTAGCGAACGGATTACCAGAACGTTTCATTAAATCCTATGAAGATGCTTGGGAAGCTCCTAGAGGCTGGAAATGGGCCTTAGAATGGGAAATGGATGGTGTTTTATATACCCATGGCACTGGTAGCTCTGGACAAGCTGGTGCAATTAATAGAGCAAGAGATGCTCGACAATCAACTGTTATAGGTCATATTCACTCCTTTGGAGGGGTTTTGTACTCTTCTAGTGATAAGGATATGATATTTGGCATGAACGTAGGCTGTGGTATAGATATTAACGCCTATGCAATGGAATATTCACGACCTTTCCCCAAACGACCAACATTAGGATGTGGAGTTGTTTTAGATGGCGGAAGAATTGCTATATTTGTGCCGATGCCTTTAGGGTCTAAGATAATTAGGCTACCAAGGAAGTAACATTTAACAAACCCACTTTAGACAATTAACAAATAAGTGTGTATCGTATTGATAATCAATAAGGTATGCACTTTTTATTTCTATAATAATTAAAACGTAATTTTGTATGAGTACCGAAGAAGCAAGAGAATTGATTGACAAATTGATGAAAGAAAGAGATTTGTTAGAGGCAAAATTAAAAGTGATAGCAGACAGACTTAGGTACTTAGTTTATAAAACTTAGAATATGTTAATGCACATTATACAGTTGACTGAAGATGAAGAAGATGAAGGTTATGATTTAACCGATAATTCTGAGCAATCTGATGCGTATATAAACATATACCAAGTAGCAAGTGTTACTGCAGATGATGAAAATGAAAACAGATGTTTTGTTTACATGGCTAATGAAGATTATTTCTATGTAGACGAATCAATAGATGATTTCATTAATAGGTATCAAGCAATACTTTATGGCTCAGTATTAACAAAATTTTATAATAGTTCTAATAAACAGAACTAAAGATGCTCTCTCATAGGTGGTTTTGGTTTGGTTTTGGTAAGGGCCTCCAGGTAAAATCTGGGGGTTTTTTTATGTACAAAAAAGGCCCACTATAAAAATAGTAGGCCTAACCTTTAATCTATCTACAAAACACAACTTATTTTATTTTCTGTTCTTTAATTGCAAATGTAACGATTGTTATAACACAAAGTACATATAATGCTCTAATAAATACATTCCAGTTGATAGGATTCCATTCTCCAATTACAAATGCGAATGGAATGTAAGTAAATGTAAATAAACCAAAAATGCCAAGTAGTACTTCTTTGATGTTTTTCATACTAGAAAGGTAGTTTTTCTTTTGTTACAGAAGGGTCTGGCTTCCATAAATCCATTTCTACATAGAAGTCTGATTCTCCAGGTTCAAATGTTTTCTTCATTTTAAATAGGATGTTTGTCCATCCTTTGTTTTCTGCTGCGAAGTCATTAATCTTTTTTAAGTCATCTGGACCTAGGGATATTTTCCTTAGTGGTCCGTAAGCTGAAGTTAACGTCTTGCATCTCCCAAGATAGTTGTCTCTTGATTTGGCCATGATATTTGTTTTTATTGTTAAATACTATTTTTTAATTCACTCTTTAGCTTCTCTAAGTAAAGAACAGCGTCCATTAGTTCTTGCTGTAAATGCTCTACCCAATCCTTAACATTCAAATCTGTTCTATCTAAGTTTGTACCATATTTAGTAAGGCCTAAGTTGGCTCTTTCTTTATACTTAACAACTACAGATTCTACTATTGAATCTAACTCTTGGTTATTCTGCATCCTTTTTGTATTTTTTTACTTGAGCTTTAAGTGCTTCTCTCCACTTTAAATCTACTGAACCATCATCCAATATTGACTGGATAAGTTCAATAGTCTCGTTAGATACAAACTCTTTAGCCTTTTTAGTAGCTTTAGGAGCCTTTTCTGCTTTGTTTTCTAATTCTAATTCTTCCATGTTGTTTAATTTTATCGCCCTTGACCTATATATTTTTTAGGTCTTGAACTGTGTTTGTTATATGATTTTTTAGCCCTACCTCTTTTACGACTTCCGAAGCTCACCTTCGATGAATTGCCAGTCTTTGCTTTCGCCATCTTCATTAAATATTTTAACTATAATTTGTTCATCTCTTAACTGTTGGCATAACATCGCAGTACCACCGCACATTGCTAGATTGATTAAGAAAGACATCTGTTCTGGGGATGCCTTATCACCTATTGCCTTAATCTCACAAGCCATAAATTGACCATATTTTTTACTATAGCCAATTATGTCTGGAACTCCTTTCTTACCAATAAATGCTCTACCTTTTACTGCTAAGTTGTTATTACGCCATACTTCGTTTCCTCTTTCACGTAAATAATCTAACATCATTTTTGTTAAATCAGAAGCCGTTTTGTATGTTGCCATTTTATACGTATAAAAGTGTAGTGTTATTTCTAACATTACCACTTAATTTACAAATTAAAGAACCTCTATTAATATTTTTAGCTTCAGCAGCATATCTTGTAGATTCATAAAATATGCCAGTTTGATTATCCAATATTATTTTAGAACTTTTATTATGTCTTTGTCTTGGTTTTTTAACTAAAGGGTTTCTAAACCCAAAGTTAATAGAATATAATATATTATCTCTTCTACTTATCCACTCTAAGTTATTAATATTGTTATTTGATTTGTCAGAGTCTTTATGATTAACATCTGTAAGATTATATTTATTTTCAATGAAATTGATAGCAACTAATCTATGTATATAAAGTCTTTTATTTTTACCATTAACTTGTAATACATAGGCATTGTAACCAAGTTTATCAATATTAACCTTTAAAAACTTATTTGTTAGATTACTATAAACCCTTCCATCTGGGAAAATTAAGTAATTATTATATATCATTTTTGGCTCCATTTTGTAAAATTACAATATATTTATTATATATTAAGCGTGCTTAATCATTTCCTCTGTAGGAAACTTTACATATTTTACTGTTTCTTCTACCTTTATCTCACTGGATCTGAAGTATCTACGAGCTTTTTTGCGTAGCATATCAGCCCTCATAAAGTAGATTCTATCTCTTAGGTCAAAGTTTATAGCAAAGAACTCAATTCTAGTGTCAGATATACCAGATGGTTTTCCATCACGTTCATATTCTATCCAAAAATATTTATTAATTAGGGCCATCGGAGCTTGAATTACTAATACTTTAGTATTCTTAGCAAATAGTTTTATAGCTTGATAGGTACCATCTTGGTTACGAGATTCCTCTATCTCGAACTTTCGTCTGTTTCTATAACCCTTATACTTTGCCATTATTTATAATCTATAAACGTCATAGTTTCTGGTAAAAATCTAAGAGCAATATTTTTAGTACTGCCATGTCTATTCTTTTCTACCTTACAAATAACCAAATCATTAGTTGGATATTCTTTGCCACCAATTTCTATTGGGTTAGTCATTTCGTAATAGTTAGGTCTCATAAGCATAATAACAGCATCAGCATCTTGCTCAATAGAACCAGATTCTCTAAGGTCTGATAGCTGTGGCATTTTATCAGCTCTTTCTTCTACCTTACGAGATAATTGAGATAGGGCGATAATCGGTACTCCTAATTCTTTGGCTAAGGATTTAAGACTTCTACTAATCAAACTCACCTCTTGCTCTCGGTTTTGGTTTGTTTTGTTTTGTCCACTCATAAGTTGCAAGTAATCTATAAAGATGACCTTTATGCCATACTTCTGCTTCATTATGGTTGCTTTAGCTCTTAATTGGGAAATACCTATACCGCCCGTATCTTCAATATGTAGAGGGGATAGTAAAATCTTATCGTCAGACTTCAAAAGAATCTTTCTCTCTTCGTCATCCATTAAATTCATTCTAAGGCGTTTTAAGGGCACCATGCTCGTAATTGACTCTAACCTTTCAACTAATTGCTCTGAGCTCATTTCGAGGCTAAAAATGGCCACTGGGACCTTCTGCACGATACATAGATGGTAAATAGTAGAAAGCATGAAAGCTGTTTTACCCATTCCTGGTCTTGCAGCTATGATAACTAAGTCTGGTTTGCACCATCCTGCTAATGTGTTATTTATCTCTTCAAAACCAGTATTAAATCCTAAAAGTTCACCACTTTGTGCCTTGTCTCTAGCGTAGTTAAGACCCATAATAACATCATCAATGCTTTTTTCGTGGATATTGCCGAACTCTTGTAAAGCTATTAGTTTTGTATTTACAGTAGAAAGTAAATCTATAGCTTGACTATCATTGTCTAAACACTCCATCTCTGTTTGTTTAAACAGCATATAAGCCTCACGTTTTTTATATAGTTCTACAACCATGTCTATGTGAGTGTTAATATGCGAACCACCAGTTACATTATCAGTTAACTTTGAAAGATAGTAGGCACCTCCTAATTCTTTAACTGTCTCATCATTAACTAATTTCTGTGCTATTGTAGATAAGTCTATAGAAACATTATCATCGTACATTTTTTTAATAGTAGCAAAAACTTTTTGGTGTCCTAAGTCATAAAATATTTCTGTTTTTAGATGTCCTACGACTAAAGGAAGTACTCTTTTGTCTAAAAGTATTGCACCAAGTATGTTCTTTTCTAGTTCTTTGCTATATGGTAATAAAACTGCTTCCATTATTTTAATTTAATCTTTGTTGATGATTCTGTATTGTTACCAAATTGGTTACTATTACGTTTCCATGTCCTTATTGCTGCTTTCCAATCCTTCATAGGGTTTTTACCTATCAACCATCCTCTGGCCTCGTAATGGTCTATAAATTGTGAGGCATCTAATGTAAAACCAATTTCCTTAGAATATTCGTTTACTAACTCAGCCGTAGGCCTAATAAATGTATTCTTATTGTTAGTGTTATTGTTAGGTAAACTTTTTATACCAATTTCGGTAAAGTTTTTTGTATGCTCTGGTAAACTTTCTTTACCATTGGTAAACTTTTTGTAATCATTCAAATATTCCATAAATACTGACGTTACACGTAAGTGTTTTGTAGCCATACTTTTTTGTACTAACTCCTTATCTAACAATGAGTTAATAATATTCATTATGGTTTGCTTAGATAGGTCAAGGTCCTTACCCATGGTTTCTTTGCTCATGTAGCACCAATGCGATTCATTATTCTGCATACGCATAATCGTATCTAATACGCAGTATTCATTGCACGAGAGATTAAATTCCTTCCGTACTGGATGAATTATTGTTGTGTAAAATTGTGACATTAAGTTATTTTTTTATACGAAACACTACAACCCTAGCGTTATGGGTAAAACGCCTTTTAAGTATTGGGTTGAGTGATTCTCGTATGGTTTGTGCGTTGATATTGGTCTTTCTGTTTGCTTGTGCTATTGACTTAAATGCTATCTCTTCTTTGGTATCAAGATATATCATTCTTACTTGTATGTTGTTCTCCAATCCCCTTATCTCTTGACTCATTTGGCTTATAGTGGTTTTTTAGTCCTTTCATAAATTGTTGATTACTATACTTAAACTCTCTTTTGACGAAGAACTTTTCATCGATTTCTCCTCCATCCATTGAGTTGGGATATACGAGAACGTCATCGTCATAAAAGTTCCTAACCATGCCTGTGTCGTATAATATGACTTTCCAAACTGTGTTTGTATCGGAACCGTAGTCAATCCAGGCGATTGCTTTACCGTACCCAAGTGGAGTATGTACATCAATAGTATTTTTTAATTGGTAAATCATTTTCTTATAAATTGTTTTATTTCTATTATTGTCATGGCGGTACAATAAACAATAAGAAAAAGTGGTACTGAAATAAAGAAAAACTTTATTATACCTAATGTATTTTTTATCATACTATTTAGTTTTAGGCATTATGGGTTTAACTACTTTTTTCTCTTTTTTCTCAAGCCAATCTAATATGTCATCTGCTCTTTCAAAGAGTTTACTATCCATGCCTTGGCCTAATGCTACCCACATGGCGAATTGCTCGTTAGTCATTGTTGGTTGATTCATGTTATTTCTTTAATGCGATTTTAAATGTTGTTGTACTATACTTAGGAGCTGGGTAAATCATTTCGCCAGTCTCTGGGTCTACTAAAGGGTCTTTAATAGTTTTAAGTAAATTCTCTCGTTCTTTTTGCTTATACTTTATAGCCTCTAACTCTTGATTCATTTTAAGCCATGTATGGTCACCATCATAGGCATATTTAACGCCAGACTCAAACTTACTTACTTCGGCACCTAAGACCTCTGCTTTGCCTTGTGGATGACTTGATAAGATTGTTATAACATCTTCCTTTAAGTCCGTTCTAATGCCATCTAAAAGCTGTATTAAAGCCTCTGCCTTAACAAGCATCTCAAGAGGATTGTCTCCAGTCTCTCTGAAGTGAGAAACGATAGTTTGTTTTAGTAACTCAATACTAAATTTTGTTGGTTCAATAGATGATAATTCAACCTTTGGTAATAATGTAAAACTCATTTTATTTATTTTTTGGTTAATGATTCTTTTTTCATAGATAATAGTATCTTCAAATCTTCATTGCTATCAAATACTTGCTTGTAGCCAAAATAGATATCAGTTAATTGTTTCACTTTAGTGCTATTTGCTATTTCTACTTTTATAGCATCTAAATCAACTTCTTCTACATCTTCTACTATTTCTGCTACTACTTCTTTAACTGGCTTATTAGGTTTTTTTGGCTCTTCTGGTGTTACAAAGTCCATCTCTTCAGCAGGTGTAGCTTCAAATCCAGCAGACTTCATTAACCATGCAAGTAAGTTACGATACGCCTTACCTATAGAACGAGTCTGTGCCATTGATAAGATTGCATACTCATCAAACCTTTTCTTACTATGTTCAAAGTTGCTACAGATTGCTACTCCAGTAGCTACTAACTGACCAGTATTAATATTTCGTACTTCGCACTTAGCCATGTACTTTATTTCTACTTGACCAGGTTCTGTGCCTCTTCGAGTTAAGTCCGTAGTTTCTGTGATAATCGGCATTAACCCTAATGAGGCTCCAGCAAACTGCCATCCTTCAACATTAACGAATTGCTTACCTTGAATATTGCTTGATAAGCCTTTCTCTTTAATAAGTTTTGCTAATTGATTTGATAGTTCAAGCATATCATCTGCTTTAATCAAATCGTACATTGGTTTAGTTATTTGATTTTCCATTTTTTAGTTGTTTTGTATTTGTGATAAATTGGTTTGGGAAAAATTGCACATGATTGATTGGGTTCTCATCCCAGTAACTAACTAATAATTGCATTAGTTTATAGGATGCTTGATTGTAATTCATCTCGTGAATTATTTTAGCTACGAATAGCTTTTGCTCTTGCTCTGATAATAAGTGGAATGTAGATATCATAGTATTTGGTTTTATTGTAAGGCGTATATGTTATTTGGTGTAAATAATTGGTCCATAACAGCATCGTATTTTTCCATGTAGAATGGTATTACTTCTATGTCGTTCACAAATGTGTGAATCCCATGTAGTATAGTTGTTCTATCCCTTTTGAAATGAGGAGCTATTTGAGCAGCTTTTTGGCAGTAAGCCGTATGCAATATGTAGTATGCCATATTACGAGCTAAAACTAACTCTCTATTTCTTTTTGGGCTTAACAAGTTTTTCATCTTAACTTCAAATACTTGTGTTACTACTTCTATAAGTTCATTTATTAACTTGCGTTCTATCTTATAAACTTTGTTAATGTTTAAAGATTCTCTTGATGGTCTGCCTCTATTCACTGTAATCATTTATTTGGTTTTTTAATGCTTCTAATTTTTTAGCATAATAAGCTGTAACAATTTCTACTGTTTCATAATCGTGCTTATCTAAACGAGTCTTTAACAGATAAGGCGTAAGCCCAGTGATGGCACATATTTTTTTAATATCACCATGTTTAAGCATAGCCCGATAATCCTTAACTTCTATCATCTTGCGGTGGGTTGTTTTTGTTAATTAATTCTTGTCCTAGTTCTGTAAGTGTTCTACAAAAAATAGTAAAAGTTTTTCCGTCTTGTGTAAAAGTTACTTTAGCCTCTTCTGTGTTACTAAGCACTAACTTTATAGCTGGTTCTTGGCCATCTATTTTCTCGTTAGCTGCTGCGAATACTTGAGGTTCTCCATCGTCAAACTTAAAGCACCATTCTGCTGGAAATACGATTGTTTCACCTTTTACGTCTACTGTTGTGTTGTCGATTAATTCTTGTTCTTGATTTTCCATGTTTATTGTTATTGTTGATTAAATAATTTAATATGTCTGTCTATTCCATGAACTGCGGCATCTAATGATGAGTAGTAAGAACTCCTCCAGTAGAACCATTTACCATTTAGAATTTGATTATCCCATTTAATAACCATTCCTTTATAGGTATATTGTTTTGAGATTCTTCCGTTGCTGTTTACATAAGTGTACTCTTCTTTGATGCCTTTCTTTTTTTGCTCAAGGGTTAGTTTTTTGTTCATTGTTTATTATTATGGTGTGGTAACTGTAAACAAGACTTTTTCTTCTGATAATGATTTACCTAGTGATAAGTTTTGATAGACTAAATACGCCTTATCGTAATCTTTACCCATAGTGCCAGTTACTATAAGTCCATCCTTTCTAGTAAAATAGAAGGTCTCGTTTAATAAAAAGTCGTGCTCTTCGATAAATTGGTAGGTGTTCATGTTATTTTGTTTTTGTGTTTAATTTAGAATGTCTGGTAAAATAGGTTTTTTTCTCTCCGATAACTGTTTTTCTCATTAGTAGCTCATACTCTAATGCTTCTATAACAGTTTTGCTAGTGTCGTTGTAGTAGACTTGTTCTCCTTTGCGAAGTAATCTACCAGTAAGACTGCATCTGCAGTCAAATGTTGCGGTAATTAATCTGAACATAATTTGTAGTTTTTTGCTTTGGTTTAGTAAAATTAAAGGTTTTTTGTTATTATTTAATATTTTTTAGTTAAATTATTGTTAAAGCGTCAAAGATTTTTGCTAGGTTTTTGTCCGCACAGATTTTTGCCCATGCTGGATTTTTGCCTACGTACCCAAGCAGATTTTTAGGCCTACCAGATTTTTGGCACTTTGAAATTTTGTTTCAATGGTTGCATAGACAATCAATGTTGCAACTTTGATACTATCTAATAGGTAGACTTCGCAATATGGGTATATTACATTCATATAAAATTCAATTTCTAGGCTATTTTTAGCCCTATTTTCAATACATATTTTAGAGTCAATCACTTGATGTGAACGACCTTTTTTTATCGTCTTATTATGACTTAAAATTAATTATGCCTATGTCAGTTATAATCTAAGACAAAAAAGGCGCGATTGTTAGTCGCGCCTTACACTATAAACGACACACACAATTACATAGTTGACATCCACTTACTACATGACTCACACACTTCGCAGTTGAAATCTCTGGCATATTTAAGTGTCTTCGATTCGACTAGCTCGTCACATGATTCACACTTCATCCATTGCTCTTCGACTTTTGTTGCACTGGTGTAACAATCACTCCATCCATCCCAGTCATAATAACTTGAATATTTTGACATGTAAGAAACTGGATTCGGTTTTCTGGGTGTGAAAGTACATTCGTACACACTTGTCATGGATAACATAATCTCGCGACACATACAAAGACAATTTTCAACATCGTCAAAGACAACGACTTCATCGTCGCAGTGTGGATTATAATATCCACATGACATGTTAGCGACTGACACGCCCACTCCAGATTGATTCAAGGCGTACACATCAGTCAACATCCCAGATGCAAAATGATAACCATATAATCCGATTATCTTTGACACTTCTTTCTTAAATCTCTTCGACTGCAGTTGTGCGCCATATATTTCATTGACGAAATCGTCATTGCCTTTTCGGTCGCACTGGAGTATAAATCTAACATCCTCAAAAAATGACATGTTAGCGTCATAACTACCATCGCATCCGACTTCCTCGTCTCTAAAAAAAGCTACTTTGATATTATCCATATCGCGCAATAATTCAAGACATATAAATATCCCGACCTTATCGTCACCACCACACCCAGAAGGAGTCTTCATGTGCTTATTATATCCCATTGCACTGGATTCATCGCAAAGGATGGTGAAATCTTCATCTGGTATTATCTTATGTACGGTATCAGTGTGCGACACAATACATGGATAACTGGTGGCATTACCTTTCGTCACATAGATGTTATCTTTTTCAATCACTGGTACCAGTCCCATCGCGATCGTTTGATTGACTATAAATTCATTCATCCTGGTGACGTCATAAGACTCACTTTGTATTTTTAATACATTAAGCAATCGTTGCTTCATTATATTTTGCATAGTTTTTTTCGTTTACGTTTTTTAATAAATTAGTGTACTCGTCAACATTAACATTGGCTACATAACCAGAATCGAGCGCGGTAACATCGCATGTTAAATAAAATTTGCCATCCACCATGCAACGCTCTGCATCATTTTCATGGGCCCATTCGCCATCATGTAATTCAACTGCATCGTCATAACGAATATAATCTCCATTTATGTCGAATACACAATCCTCACATAAACAATAGTCGTCGATTGATTCAACATAAACAATTTCGCTGCTATTTTTTAAATAGTTAACACCATTTACAATAACACAATCAATCTCTAATACCATCTCGTCTTCGTTATTGACGCATAAGTCTTCATTATTGACTAATCCTTCAATGTAAGTCCCATTAGGGCGACGATATTCAATATAACGCGCATCGTCTTCATCTATGTCGCAGCCATTGAATACATCGTAAACATTATTATTATGCTCGTCATAACTGCCATCAGTATTTTTCAATATTTTATACTCACTTTCATTTTTGTTATTACTTAACACATCACCAGATAGAATCGACAAAGTGTCCATGTATGGATAATAATCAAATTTATAACGACTCAATGTCACCTTTGGCGACGATATATAACCACCAGATAGATGTTTGTCAAAGTCTTCATGGTGACAAGATTGTCGACTTTTATAATAGTAGTCATTATCATTCGCCCATTGAATAAACGAACCAGTAAGTGATTCATGAGTGTATATGGTGTCCATTGCCTTTTTTCCACCATCTAATAACCAGAGGATGGCGCGACCTAATACCTTGCCATTAATGTCATAAGCTACTAGTATTGACACTTTATCTTCGTTCATGGTGTAAATTGATAACCATTCGCAACACTCTTCATGTCGCATACATGACCCGAATAAATTAGTGTCTCTTCCTAATATGTCCGAATAATTGTCAACGAAATAGGCATCTGCAATCGCATCACCTTCAATCACCTTAAAATTAATTTTCTTGCCTTCGCCTTCTTCGTCACCTAATACCGAAATATATGACTTAATAAGATTGCTAAATTTTTCATAATCAGTCGCGCTGATTTCATTGGCAACATGTTCATGTAGTAAATTTCTTGCCATCTTAACTGCCTTCATGTCTTGTCTTCCAGTGCGCGCCCATTTTCCATTCTCATTGACAACATGTTCGCGACCATAAGGCAAGTAGCTACACATCTCGCCACGCATAGTAATATAGTTAGCGAACTGGGTGTGTGTGTCTTCACTCCTTAACAGTCTTTGTGCGACGATTGACTCATTGCGCATTGATTTCAACATGTCACGCATACTAGATGAATAATTCAAAGGTGCCTTAAAAATATTCTCAGTATTATCACATGCGTCATGGATAATTCTCCAGTAGTCTTCGCCTTGTGGCGTGTCACACCATGCCATCGATGTGTCGATTGCTCTGGATAAGCTAGTAACTTCAAAAGTAAAAATGTCTTTCCTTTTTTCAATGTAAGATACGTTCATTGCATTTTCGAACGCTTGTGACTTCATTGGCTCTGGTAACATCCCGAACCATTCAATAATTGTTTTCATGTGTTGTGTGTTTTGTGTTATGAATTAAAAATTATCAGCGACCATCATTAGTAAAAGGCAAAGGATTATAACTACAATCGATTGCTTGAATGTTAAATCTTTACTTTGTTGCATTTTCATTTTCGATTAAAAGGTGAATTAATAATTTGCCAACATAAGAAACAAAGAAGGCAAATAAGACTAATTGAACTGCGAGAAACATATCTAAATTTTCCATAATGTGTGTGCCAATGGTTTTATTTGGCATCGTAATATTACGAAATAAACAAACACAAAAGTGAAATAATATTAAATAGTAGTAAAATATTGCAAAATTGTTACCTGGTTATTGGTACGAATTTAGACTGGGAGTAAAGGTTTTATACCATCCTTTACATGTGTGGATATATTCTACATTGTATTATATATTATATAATGTATATTATAATATACAATGTATATTGTATTATAGAATAAATAATACATACTATATTATATTAGGACCGCTTTACCAGTTGCATAAGATTTAAGCTAGTAACTATTTAGCCCATCGATTGTTATGTTTTGTGATTGAGTCAGTAAGATATCATATATTAAAATACTTACTTTAATACCCTACGAAAGCCCTCCTATTTAACATAATGGTAATTATAAGACAAAAGTATTACTGAATATCAGTTAGTTATATATTAAAAAATAGTACTATGCACCCCCTACCATCTTTTTTAGCGTAATCAATGGTGTAACGCCATTGTGCCTCTCATATTTTTGATATAAAACATTGTTTTGCGATATTTTAATATTTGGTATTATTGTTGTAGCTTTGACTTAATATAGTCGTTGGGTGATTAAGAACGACTTTTCTCTAAAATAAGCACAATTTTTAAACTATGAAAGATACAGTTAGTAAGAGGATTTACAAATGCAAGTGTGGTACTACTTTGCAGGAGTATGTTTGGTCGAGTTCCATAAGGGAACATACCATCGAGTGTGCAAAGTGTGGGATGATTCTTGGGTTTAATAACATAAAGATAGACAAGGTAGTGAGTATTGTCTCTATCAGAACGCCAACCAAAAACCGATAATATGAACGCAGAGTTTAAGGATATAACGAAAGAAGCATTTATCATTGCTTACAGAGAAAATTTTGGAAATATTACTATTAGTTGCCAGGCGTGTGGAATTAGTAGGACTATGTATCAAGGATGGATGAAGAACGATGTGGAGTTTAGAAAGACGTTGGCTGAAATAGAACCAGAGGAGATTATGTTGGATTGGGGGGAGCATAAGTTGATGGAGAGGATTAGTAAGGGTGATACTTTGGCTACGATGTTTCTGTTAAAGACAAAGGGCAAAAGAAGAGGGTATATTGAAAAGACGGAGGTTGCTCATGAAGGGGATGTGGTTAAGCAGATTACTGTTAACGTATTAAAGCCTGGTGCTACCTTGGCGGATATTCCTAAATTGGATGGTGATGAGAATAAAACTTTACCAGAAAGTTCGCCAATAGAGAACTTTGAGTCTGAAAATGGCAAGATTATTAACTTTGATACCCAAACTGACGATACTTATTTTGTTCCAGCTACTGCTGCTTCGGTTCCTAGTTTTGATACCGAAGAATTAATGGAGGTTCCGCTATATAATCACGACAAAGGTGAGATATTGGATTTGAACGAAGATGACGAATACGAAGAATAGTGTTTAAAGGCCATTTTAAGGAGATTCTAGCCATTATCTACACTATAGTAGTATATTGACCTTAAAAAATACTTTATCAGTCAAAATGAGCCACATTTGACTTATAATCGGCTCAAACATGATTGATATGTGTCAAATAAAAGGATTATTGACTTATATACCCATACCTCTGTATAAAACCAAAAAGTTGTAGCTTCGTTTCACCAAACCATATTTTTTAATTTTTCCCAATGACTTATGAACGTAACCACCAATGTCGTTTTCGAAATACTGCAAGGAAGCCAAAAAAAAATATCCGTCATGCAAGGCGGAACAAGAAGTGGCAAGACCTACAATATCTTGACCTGGTTTGTAGTAAAGCTCTTGCAGGAAAGCGGAAAGACCTTGACTATCTGTCGTTCCTCGCTACCGTCTATAAAGGGCTCTGTAATGAGAGACTTTGTAGAGATACTGTCGAAATATGGTTTGTACTCAGAAGAAAAACACAACAAATCAGAAAACCTTTATTTTTTAGGTAATAATACAGTAGAGTTCGTATCAACAGACCAGCCGCAGAAGATTAGAGGTAGAAAACGTAATTATCTTTTTATCAATGAGGCCAACGAAGTAAACTACGAATCTTGGATGCAGTTAGCTCTAAGAACCACCGAAAAGATAGTAATTGACTATAACCCATCAGATTACTACAGTTGGATTTACGACAAGGTCGTTCCAAGAGAAGATGCTGACTTTACCATCACTACTTACAAAGACAATCCGTTTTTAGAGAAGTCACTTGTAGAAGAGATTGAAAGACTAAAGGATTCAGACGTTCAATACTGGAGAGTTTATGGTTTAGGGGAAAGGGCAATATCAGAAGCAACTATTTACACTCATTGGAAACGCAGACGTAATTTCCCAGAAGGCGGAGAAATATTTTACGGCCTAGATTTTGGTTATAACAATCAAACAGCCTTGGTTCGTGTAAAGCACTACGATGGCGAAATATACGTAGAGCAACTTGTCTACGAAACTAAAATGTCTACTTCAGTACTTATTGACAAACTAAAGTCTTTGGGCCTTGGTAAGCGAGATGAGATATTCGCAGATGCCGCAGAGCCTAAAACTATCGCAGAGATTAATAAAGCTGGGTTTAACCTAAAGACAGCGATTAAAGATGTTTTCGCTGGAATCAATAAGGTAAAATCATTTTCTTTGTATGTTAAAAGCGATTCCTTAGATTTGTTGGATGAGGTTAAAAACTATAAATGGAAAACCGACCATGATGGTAATACCCTCGATGAACCAGTTAAGTTTAGAGACCATTTAATGGATGCCATGAGGTATGCCATATACACAAAATTCGCCAAACCAAAAAGGGGTTGGGTAGTGTAGGCTAAAAATTTGTTACTTTTGTAAAAATATCATATAGCGTGAAATTAAATGAAATATTAGCAGCGATTAATCCTTTTCAACAAAAGGCAAAAGCTCCAAACGGAATGATAAATGTTACAAATCCATTTTCTGATTTTGGAGGATTACTTGCTGGAAGAACCTTATATCCAGAACTTAACCAAAGAAAATTTGTACTTGACTACGAAAACAATAGTGAGGTATATGCAATCATAAAGCGTATATCTAAAACTGTATCTACTGTACCATTTTATGTTTACAAGGTAAAAGACAAGAAATCACTTACTCGCTACACAGCACTCACTAAAAACTCTACAACTACTCAAGACTTGGCTAAAGCTGAGTTAATGAGAGTAAAAGCCATAAGTGAGATTGCAGATTCCCCATTAAACAATTTATTAGAAAAACCAAACGAATATCAATCTCTTTCTGAGTTTATTGAAAGCGTTATTGGTTATAAACTTATTTGCGGCAATTCTTTTGTATGGGCCAACCGATTAGAAAACGGTAAGGTTCAAGAATTAGTCGTGCTCCCTCCACAATACATGGCCATCATTTCTGATGGAACTATCAATGGGGTTGAAGGTTATTCTTTTACGCTTGTTGGATGGGATTTCTTAGATGCGAAAGACGTAATCCATCTAAAATACTTCAACCCTTACTTTGACACTAACGGTAATCAACTATATGGACTTAGTCCTTTACAAGCTGCTTACAGAACTGTTCAGCGTAGCAACGATGCCAAAGATACATCTGTTGGTATGTTACAAAATCAAGGACCTAAAGGTATCTTGTATGCTGACGAAGGTAATAACTTCGGACAAGAAGAAGCTGGTAAGTTAAAAGAAGATTTCTACAATCAGTACGGAACTAAGACTCAAGGTCAAATTGTTCAGAACGCTGGTAAGATTTTAATTGCTGGTGCTAAGTTGGGATGGGTTAACATGGGATTATCTCCTATTGACCTTCAGCTTTTAGAATCTGAGAAAGTTACTCTTAGAGAACTTTGTAACGTGTACGGAGTAAACTCTGCTTTGTTTAACGACCCAGATAACAAGACTTATAACAACATGAAGGAAGCTAAAAAGGAAATGCTTACGCAAGTAGTACTTCCAGAGTTAGTAGCACTTCGTGATGCTTTCAATAGATTCTTTGCAGTTGAAATTGGTAATGGCTACTATATCGATTTTGATATTACAGTATTCCCAGAGTTACAAGAAGATATGAAAGAGCTTTCTGCTATCTTATCTCAATCTTGGTGGATTAGTCCTAATGAAAAAAGAGCAGCTATGCGTTATGATACTTCTTCTGACCCAGTGATGGATGAGATATTTATACCAGCAGGTTATCTACCTATTGATGAGTTGACAATGTTGCAAGACCCTAGAAATGCTCAACAACAAGGAGATTACAATGTACCGCCAGTGAAGAACGAAGGTTTTTTTTTGAGTAAGAGTGAAAGATTAGATGAGGTTTATTCTAAGTATAAGGCTATAACCAATATGGGCTATGCAGAATTAGAAGCCTGGTCTAAAACAGAATGTTCAAAGAAAGCATCTTTAGACAGAGCACCGATAGAAAGAAATTTAAGATTGCTGTCTAAGAGCAAAGAAGATTGGACAAGTAATGATATTGAAGATGCTAACAGAACAATTAGCTTTGTCAGTAGAATGAAAGGAGCAGAACAAGGAGAACCAGCATCAAAAGGATGCCCTTCTAAAAGAGATATATCACTTAAAAACTGGGCTTACGACCCATCAAAATAAATATTATGAAATCATTTGAAAAATTAGAAAAGGCTTTAGAATTATTGTTTGAAGAAAAGGCAATCAATAAGACTAACCCAAAAGGAATTTCACACGCTAATAGCTTAATTGCTAGTGGTGATGTCACTAAGCCATCATCTTGGGAAAGACCTTCTGTAGAAATGGAAAATGCTTATATCGATGAGAATGGATGGGATGAGTTTGCTAAATGGTTTTTGGGAGTTGATACTTCTATGGACAAAGAAACTAAAGGACATTATGGTTATATCTATACTTCTGATTTTAAAACAGTTGATAGGGAAGGTTTACGAGCAATTAGACAAAGGTCAGCACAAAATGGATTGACTTCTGTTTTTGCAGCAGCAGGTAAAATGATAGAAGCTATAGATGCCAAAAAGTAATGGCAAAAATATATACCTCATCTCAGCAATTTGCCTTACAACAAAAAATTGCAAGGAAGTCGATTAGAGAGTTTCAGCCGAAAATACTATCGGCATTACAATCTGATTTCGATAAAGCTGCTAAATTGGTGAAAGATTATGGAGTTCAACAAACGATTAATAATAGGAATGCGTTATTTGACGGCAAGAATATTAATAATATTTTACGAACTTTGTATGAGAGTACAGGTGGTTATACCGCTATGAAGTACGAAAAGATATTTGACAAGTATAAAAAAGACGAATCAGTAGATTTAGACCCATCGAACATTATGGATGAATGGTTAGCTTTCATGTTGTCTTATTGGACAACCTACAGCGGAACTAAAATGTATGGGATTGAAAATACTACCAAGAATGAGATAACAAGAATATTGAACGGCTCTATTAGATACGGACAAGAAAATAACTTGAGTCTTAACGAGGTTAATTCACTTGCGATTAAAACCCTAAAAGAAGGAAAAATTAACAACGCAAGGAGTCTACTGATTGCTAGAACGGAATCTCATCAAGCACTAAGTGCTGGTATGATGGGAGCAGTTAATTTTGTTAACATACCTTTGCTCAAGCAATGGGTGGCAGCAGATTATCCTGCTAAGAATAATAGGTATCGAGATTGGCATAGAAGTTTGGATGTGAGAACTAATCCAGATAGAGGCGGAGTCAGAATACCAATTAATCAACCGTTCATGGTTAATACGCCAGAAAGAGGAGTAATTGAGATGCAATACGCACATGATGCAAACGGAGGTGCAATGAATAATTGTAACTGTAGATGCTGTACTGTGTTTTTTGCTTAAACAAATATATATGAGTAATTTTTATAACAAGAAAGCAGTTAGTGGTGTTCCAGTCGATATGGCTGATGATACAAGAACTATTGAGGTTTACTATTCTGCGTTTGGTAATGTAGATAGCGATGGCGATGTAATTATGCCAGGCTCATTTACTAAGTCTATTAAAGAGAATGGTCCACAAGGCAAGAATAGAATCTGGCACTTGTTTAACCACTCTACAGACAAGCCAGTATCTAAGCCAAAGGAATTGGTAGAAGATGCGTTTGGTTTAAAGGCAATCGTTAAGATGCCAAATACAACTTTAGGTAGAGATACTTACGAGTTGTATAAAGAAGGTCATATCACAGAACATAGCATTGGATTCCAGACTATAAAGTCTCAAGCTAAATCTGGATATAACGAAATACAAGAAATTAAATTGTTTGAAGGTTCCTCAGTTTTATGGGGAGCCAATTCTAATACGCCAACAGTAATGGTTAAGTCTGAAATTAAATTAACTCTAATTGATGAGATAGCTAAAACTATCAAGTCTTTAAGAAATGGTTTTTATACAGATGAGACATTCGGATTGTTAGAATTAAAACTTAAACAATTACAACAATATCTCGCAGAGATGGAAGATGAAGATTCAGTCGCTTCAGAAGAACAACCGCCAGTAGATGAACCAACTATGTTGCAACCAGAAGGTGAATCAGAGATGGCATTGGAAGAAGAAGAAGACCCGATGATTTCCATTGAAATTGAGGTAAGCAAATATTTACAATCATTTAAAATTTTTAACTAATGGTAGAAGAAATTAAAAGTGCTTTCGAAGGCGTTAAAACCGAAGTAAACGGTGCTATCGAAACACTAAAAGCTGATAACGCAGTAGCGGTAGATGGCTTAAAATCAGAATTAGAAGAATTAAAATCTCAAGTTGCTGTAGTAAAAGATGCTGCAGACAAATTAGAGGCAAAAAACAATCGTAAGACAATGAACGAAAATCAATTTAAAGGTTTCAATGCCACTTTAGGTGAGCAAATTGAAAAAAATGCGGACAACATCGCAAAATTAGGTCGTGGTGAAATGAAGAATACTTCTTTCATTATGGACACTAAAGCAGTAGGTAACATGACAGAAGCAGTTAACTTGACTGGAGATATTCCTCGTCAATATGCTAACCAAGTTTATGGTTTACCTTCTCGTAAAATTCACGTTAGAAGTTTGTTACCAGTAGGTACAATCTCTCAAGGATTATTTACTTTCCCTCAAGAAACTGGTGGTGAAGGTGCTCCTGCTAACCAAACTCAAGGTAGTGCAAAAGCTCAAGTTGATTTCGATATCAGCATGGTTAATGCTCCTGCTCAAGTTATTGCTGGTTATGTTAAAATCTCTCGTCAAATGTTAGATGACGTTCCTGCTATGACTTCTTTCTTACAATCTCGTTTGTTAGAGAAATATCTAGTAGCTGAAGATGCTCAATTATTATTTGGTTCTGGAAGTGGTGTTAACTTGACTGGTTTGACTATCAATGCTGCTGCTGCAACTGGAGCTGCAACTGTTGACGTTGAGCAATTAGTACAAGCTATTGCACAAGTTGAAAACAGTAACTACTCTGCAACTGGTATCTTGATTAACCCTTTAGATTGGGCTGCTATTGTAAACACTAAGAACACTAACTCTGCGTACTCTTTACCAGGTTCTACAGTTGTTACAACTGATGGTCAATTATCTATTGCTGGTATTCCTATTTACAAGTCTACTGCAATTACTGTAGATAAGTTTTTAGTAGGAGACTGGTCTATGGGAGCTCAAATCATGCAACGTAATGGTATCTCTGTTCAATTCTTTGACCAAGATGGTAACAACGCTGTTGAGAACATGATTACAGTTCGTGTTGAGGCAAGAATCGCTTTCCCTATCTACTACGCAAGTGCGTTTGTATATGGTGATTTCGGTAACGTAGCTTAATCTTAGATTAACTCAAATATAAAGGGGGCAGCCAAAAACTGCTCCCTTTTTTATGTCTACTATATTTTAGTTATTTTTGTAAAAATATCGGTATATGCAGATTATAAGGGATGTCACAACCACAGTAGAGCCAGTTTCAGAACCAATAACATTGTCTGAGGCTAAGAACTATTTAAAGATTGACTTTGATGATGATAATGACTTAATTAGCTCTTTAATAGTTGCAGCAAGGGTTAGACTAGAGAAATATGCTGGTGTGGCTATGACAGCTCGTACTTTACAAGTTGTAGCCTATGTGGATGAGTTCATAGAATTACCATATGCACCACTTAATAATATCACTAAAGTTGAATATTGGAATAATGATAGCTGGACAGAAATTACAATACCTCAGTATAATATCTTAGGCACTACGTATAAGAAGCTATATATGAACTCTTTTACTCACATGGAGTTTAGATTCACCTATACTTGTGGTTATGCAACTACCCCTGCAGTAATGAAAACAGCCTTATACAAGATTCTTGCTGATTTATACGATTACAGAGAATCTTCTGTAGAAGATAGTAAGCCAAATGCTAACATAGCATCTGCATACGAATTAATGAAGCCTTTTAAACGAGTAAGCATAATATTATAATGATAAGTAACTTAAAAAATAGAATTACTTTTCAATCTAAAGTATCAGAATCTGACGGTGCTGGTGGTCAAGTTTTAACTGATGTTGACTATTATACTTGTTGGGCTGAGATATTTAGAGAAAATCAAAATAAGACAAACATTGCTGGTAAGGATTCTATATCAGATAATATTGTTTTTAGAATAAGGGATGCACAAAGTATCTCTATTTCTAATGACCTTACTATTCTATATAACAGCAATATCTACTTGATTAGCAGCATTATAGATGAAAACGACAATAAGAATTATTTAAGAATCACTTGTTCTACCTTAAAGAGAGTTGGTACTTGGGATAGTATTACTGCTTTCTGGGAGAATATTAGTACAACCTGGGAAAATACTTAATGTCATTCAGAATAGAATATAAAGGCATAGATAGACTTTCTAAGCGATTTAAGGCTGCTCCAGAAGAAGTTAAGAAAAAGGTTCACGATATAATAAATATAACCGTTTTGAGTATCGAGAATAACGCTAGGGCACGTGCACCGTTAGGAGAGACTTATGGATTAAAAGGTTCTATATATAGCATTCCTTATAGTGGAAGTTATGGTGCGGTAGTTGGAGCACGTATTTATTACTCGCCTTTTGTCGAGTTTGGTACTGGTCCAGGATTCCAAATACCAGTATATAGGAACTTAAATATGACGTCACTTGAGGGATATGCAAATACATTTAAACGAAATAAAGGAAATGTAGTAAATTTGCCCCATAGACCGTTCTTATTTAATACAGCTTCGGAAGAACTATATAAAATGGTTAATACAATTAAAAAAATTAAAATATAATGGCTACTCTTCAAGGTAAAGCGGTAAAAAATACATATAGACAAGTATTACAAATTGGTGCTAATAATTTAGGCGTAAGTGGCACTTTGCAACCAGTTCAAGATGGTTCTGGTGTTAATACTGCTTTGTCATTATCTACTATAACTGCAACTGTTAATGGTGATTTAACTGTTACTGGTGATTTAATTATTACTGGAGGTGGATTACAAATTAAAGAATTAATTGATGATACTGTTGCTAATTTAATTAAAAATGGTACTGGTATTACATGGACTTATAATGATGCTGGTGGTACTTTAACTGGAAATTTTACTGGAACTACTACAGTTGTACCAGAAGGCACTAACTTATACTATACTCAAGCAAGATTTGATTCAGCTTTCGCTGCTAAGAGCACAACGAACTTGGCAGAAGGAACGAATCTTTATTTTACAACTGCAAGAGGAGATGCAAACTTTGCAACTAATTTTGCAACTAAAACAACTACTAACTTGCCAGAAGGTACAAACTTGTACTTTACTAACGCAAGAGCTAGAGCTGCTTTAAGCGTAACAGCAGGAACTGGTATATCTTATGATAATACAAGTGGTGTTTTTAACTTAGCTGCAATACCAAACGCAAGTTTAACCAATAGTTCAATTACTATCAATGGTCAAAGCGTATCATTAGGTGGTACAGTTACTTTGACTACAACAAATATTGCTGAAGGAACTAACTTGTATTGGACTACTGCAAGAGGTAACACTAATTTTACAACTAATTTAGCTGCATCAACAACAACTAACTTAGCAGAGGGTACAAACCTATATTACACTCAAGCAAGATTTGATACTGCTTTTAGCAATAAGAGCACTACAAACTTAACTGAGGGTACTAACTTATATTATACTACAGCAAGATTTAATACTGCTTTAGCAACAAAAACAACTACTGATTTAGCTGAAGGAAGTAATTTATACTATACAGATACTCGTGCAAGACTTGCATTATCGTCATCTGCTACTGGTTTAACTTATGCTAACACAAGTGGTGTATTTAGCTTAACTGCTGGTTATGCTATACCTACTACCGTTAAATTAGGTCAATACGATATAGCTTATAATCGTTCTATCGTATCGGCTGGAGTAACTGGCACTACTACAAAAACATTAACCTTAACAGAACAAGATGCTAACACAATTACAGCTACTTGGACTGATTTAGGTATAACTACTATAAATGGAACCGCAAATCAGATTGCCGCTAATACTGTTGGAAATACTACAACCATTGGATTTACTAATGACGTTACAATGCCAAACAACTTAATTGTTAGTGGTAATTTAACAATTAATGGTACTGCGACTTATGTAAATACACAATCAATATCAGCTAAAGACCCTTTATTTGAGGTTGCAAATGATAACAATACTACAGATGCTGTAGACATAGGATATTATGGAAGATATTATGATTCTATTCAAGAAAGAATAGAGTTTACTGGATTATTTAGAGATGCTTCTAATGCTGGTAAGTTTAAATTCTTTACTGGCTTAGTAGATGAACCTACTAATGTAGTTAATACAAGTGGCGTTGGATATACAGTTGGAACTTTAGTTGCAAATTTTGAAGGAAGTTTAGCTGGTACCGCAAGTGCTGCAAACATACTTTCTACTGCAAGAAGTATATCTACTACTGGAGATGCTGCATGGACTGTAAACTTTGATGGTAGTGCAAATGCTACTGCTGCTTTAACTTTAGCGAATACTGGAGTTACTGCTACAACTTACGGAACTTCTACTTCTGTACCTACAATAGCTGTAGATGGCAAAGGTAGAATTACAAGTGCATCAAACACAAACATTGCTTTCCCAGTTACAACTGTAAACGGAGCTTCTGGAACTGTAGTTTTAACAACTTCGGTTATTGCAGAAGGTACTAATCAATACTTTACAAGTGGTAGAGCACAAAGTGCTATTACTATATCAACAACTGGTACTAATGGTGCTGCAACATATACAAGTGGTAATATTAATGTACCAATTTATATAGGCGGTAGTGGTTCTATTAATCAATTAGCATATTTTGATACTACTGGAACTATTAGTTCTTTATCAACTGCTACTTATCCTTCATTAACTGAATTAAGTTATGTTAAGGGTGTAACAAGTGCAATACAAACACAGATTAATACTAAATTAGATACAACAACTGCAGCTTCTACTTATTTAGCTTTATCTGGTGGTACTTTAACTGGAGGACTAAGTGGAACTACTGGAACCTTTAGTGGAATTTTAACTACGCCACAAGTAAAAGCTGCAACAAGTGGAGGATTAAGCATAAATGCAAATAGTGGAACTCAAATAGCTAATTTAGGTGCTGGTGGCGGTGCAAACATTACTTTATATGGTGGTTTAACTGGTACAAGTGCAAGTTTTTCAAGTACTGCTACTGCAACTGCTTTTATCCCAAGTGGTTCTACTGTACCTACAAATGGCATGTATTTAAGTGATGCAAATACTTTAAATTTTGCAACAAATACTACTAATAGACTTTTGATAGCATCTAATGGTTCTGCTACATTTACAAATACAGAAACAACATTCAATTTTAATCCACAAACAAGTCTGTTATCAGGATATAATTATTTGAATTTTGGTGGCTCTTCAATAATGTATAGAGCTGGAACAGATATGTATTTTGGTTCAAATGCTAAATATGGTTCAGCAGGAACAATACTTGCTGCTTATACGTCACCAAATGGAATGGGTATGCTTAGTTTGGATGGAGGTGCTTTAAGATGGCAAGGACTAAATGCTTCAGTAACTGCAGGCACATCTTATTCTGTACCTACCAGATTTTATATTACTCCAGATGGCTCAGTTGGAATCGGAACTGGTTCTACTGTAAATAGTTTATTAAATTTAAAATCATCAACAACAACTGAATTAAGACTTGAGTCTGTTGCTGGAACTTATCGTTCATTTATTGGGTTTAGAACTGATGGACAAAAATGGGATGTTGGTGTAAACATAAATGATGGAAATGATGCTTTATCATTTAATTATGTAGGAAGTGAGAAAATGCGTATTACAAGTGGGGGTAATGTAGGTATTAATACTTCAGCAACTACAGTAAAATTATATACTAGGTCAGATACTGCAACATCTGCTTCTTATGCTTTAGGTTGTGAAAATGGTTCAGTTAACTTATTTCTTATTAGAGGTGATGGAAATATAAATTTAGGTCTTGCTGCTAATTCTCCATATAATTCTTCAACAACTGGAAGAACAGCAGTTATTAATAGTAATGGTGATTTAGGTTATTTAGTATCTACAAGAGAATCAAAATCAAATATAGAATCTATTAAAAATGTTGATTTTATAAATAAACTTAATCCAGTACAATTTAATTATCGTAAAAAAGATAATTTAACAAATGAATTTACTGATGAATTATACGATAACATTACTTATGGGTTTATTGCTGATGAAGTAGAGCAAGTTAACAAGGAATTAGTAATGTATAATCAAGACAATTCTTTAGCTGGAGTTGAATATAATAGTATGATAGCAATATTGACAAAAGCTATACAAGAGCAACAAGCACAAATAGAAGAATTAAAAGCAATGATTGCAGCTAAATAATTTTACCTAAATTTGTAAAAATAACCAAATATGAAAAACATCACACTAACAGAAGCAGACATTAAGCAATTAGAGGCCTTTTTTCAAGAGATGCCTACAAAGTATGGGTTACCATTGATTCAGTTCTTTGGTAAGCTAAATGAGGCTCAAAATGGCCAACAAATGGATGTTAAAGAAGTAGAGGTAGAAGGATAATGAAAGACTGCGGATATGCCATACGAAAGGCTTATTTCGATAAGATAATGGGTGCTAACTACGAGCTATCAGTATATGATACTATAGCTCCAGATGGTTCAGAGCCTCCTTTCTTATTGATAAGTAGTCAGACATCAACAGAGACTAGCGACAAAACAAGCTATAACTTTGATGTAAGCATACAGTTTGACATTATCTATAGAACCTTTAAATCTGGGGAAGTAGGGCAAAAAGCGGTTGATGAATGGGCTAATGGTCTTTTAGAGATTATTGGAACAGCACCAGCTAATTACCCAAATGCAGGACCAAACTTTAACATAGTAACTAGGAATATGGCATCAAACCAGGCTACTTTTGACTATGTAGAAGAAACATATATTTTTAGAAGAATCATAGTAGTAAATCACTATGTAACTCAAATAACATAAACATAAAAAACAAATAAAATGGCAACTACAGGAATTTTTAACGGTACTTTACTCGTAGTAAAGGTTGGCGGAATCGCATTTGCTCACTCTACATCTTGCTCATTAAGCGTAAGTACAGACTTACCAGACGCATCTACAAAAGATAGTCAAGGTTGGGCTGCTCAAATTCAAGGACAACGTTCTTGGTCAGTATCAACAGATGGCTTAGCAGTTATCGAGGCTTCTGCTGCTTTAATCAATGTAGAGGATTTATTCTCTTCTATCAGCTCAAGAACTGATGTTACTTTGACTTTCTCTACTTTTGTTAGTGGTGACAAGATTTGGACTGGTGTTGCACAAATAGAGTCTTTAGACTTTACTGGTGACATGGAATCTCCAGCTACTTTCTCTGCATCATTTACTGGTACAGGAGCATTAGTGATGACTACCAACGCATAAACTAAAAACCAAAATATATGAGAGGACAATTTAACCTATCACTTTCTGATGGTAAGGTAATACCGCTTCGTTTCTGTACATGGTCTCTAAAGAGATTCTGTCAGTTACAAGGTATAGGACCTACTGAAATAGGTACAGCTTTAAGTGGTGAAACTGCTTTAGATGCAATAGTTAACCTAGTTAGGTCTGCTGCTGAATATCCATTCTACAAAGAAGGGAGAACTCCAGACTTCAAAGAGATTGACGTATGCGACTGGATAGATGATATGGGCGGTATTGCAGGAACTCAGTTCCAAGATATTATGGCTACATTATCTGAAAGCATGAGTAGTGGAATAGAGCAACCTAATTCTACATCAAGCGAAGGTGGTGATGAAAAAAAAAATTAGAATGGCTTGACATAGAAAGATATACAATGGGGGAGTGTCAAATACTTCCCCATTTGTTTTGGGATATGACCATGGCCGAACTAGACTTTGTTTGGTACGGTTATAGGCATAAAGAAGAGCAAGAGTGGGTTAGAACAAGATGGCAAACTGCATTGCTTATTAACATTCAACTACCTAAAGGCAAGAAGGTTAAGCCTGCTGAATTAATAGAGTTGGATTGTGATAAAAGGAATATAAAGAAGAAAGTAAGAATAATGAGTAATGAAGAGTTACAAGAGGTATTAAAGAAATACGAAAATATTAAACCACAATAAAAATGGCTAACGAAGAAGGTATAAAAATTCCCATTATTGCTGAGGATAGGTTTACTGAGACTATTAAGAAGATTGATGCTTATACTAAGATATTTGGTGAAACAGCTAGTAATACAGAAAAGAAATTAGCTGCTCTTGAAAAAGAGATGGTTAGATTAGTAGCTAATGGTATGGACCCAGCTAATAAGAAGATAGTTGAAATGAAGGCCAACTATGACAATCTAAATAATTCTCTTAAAACTGGAGAAGGAGCATTAAAACAATCTAATAAGCAATGGACAGCATTATCTTTAGTTGTACAAGATTTACCGTTTGGATTTAGAGGTATTCAAAATAACTTACCAGCATTGTTGGGAAGTATTGCAGGAGTTGGTGGTGCTGCTTATTTTGCATTTTCAGCCATTGTTGCTTTATATACTGCTTATGGTCAACAAATAAATGATGCCATATTAAAAACTACTGATTTAGAAAAGGCACAAAAAGAATTAAGTAAAGCTACTGTAGAAGCATCAAAATCAACTGAAACAGCAAGAACAGAGTTATTAAAAGTAACTTCTGTAGTTCAAGCAGCTAAAGATGGTTTTATTGATAAGACAGCAGCTCTTCAATATTATAATGAAAAACTTGGAGACTCTTTTGGCAAGGTAAAAACATTAGAAGAAGCTGAACAAGCATTAGTTGATAAAGCTCCAAAATATATAGAGGCCTTAATGCTAAAAGCTAAGGCTGAATTTTATTTTGCTAAGGCTTCTGAGTTTGCAGCAAAAAAAGATATAGCTAGTTTACAAGACCAAACAAGTGCTTTAGATAAGTTATTTATTACTGCAAATACGATTGCTAAATTTGCTGACGTTACTGGTGTAAAAAGTATTATTAAAACACTTGTAGAAGGTGTTGGACAAGCTCAAAGAGAAGGAGTAGATAAGGTACAGAAAACTGCTGGTGCAATAGCTGATGTTCTTACTGCTGAAGGTAAAAAATCAATGACTGCATATTTTGCTGCATTAAAAGATTCTGGTTTAACTGATACAGATATTCAAACTATTATTGATAAGTTAAATCAAAAGTTATTAAAGACTACGCAAAAAGCAGATGCAGAAAAATTAAAAGCTATTGATAAGGCTAATAATGCAGAAATTAAGGCTTTTACTAGCAGTTTAGATGAGAGAGCTAAAAAGGAATATGAAGCTGGACTTGCATTAGCTGAGAACTTACAAGTAATGAGGGATGCTGGTTATACAGATTCTATAACTTATTATACTGCTTATAGAGCAGAAATGGATAAAATTGCTGCTTATTATAATAACAAAGAGATTGAAGAAGCAAAAAAGACTAGCGATAAAATAGCTAAGGATGCAGAGATTATTGATAATAGAAACTTACAAAATTCATTAGATGCTTTAAAAATACAATCTGATGTTGCAATGAAGATTGCAAATTTATCTGGTAAAGCAAGTGCTACTGATAGAATAAAAATATTAGAGGAGTATAAAAATAGTTTATATGAATTAGCTTCTACTGGCGGATATACTGCAGAACAGTTTGATAAAATAGATGATGCTCTAAAAAGAGTTGATGCTGCTATTGAAGGTTCAAAGGATAGGGTAAAAGATTATTCTATTACTTGGCAAGAAACTGCTAATGCTATTAATGGCATTTTAACTACTTTAGTAAGAGATTCTATAACAAAGTTTGCTGAAAATATTGGCAAAGCTCTTTCTGGTGAAAAAACTGACATATTTGGAGGTTTTTTAGAATTACTAGCTGGTGGTTTACAAGAAGTTGGTAAGGCTTTAATTGCCTACGGAATTGCTATGGATGCTTTTAAAAAGGCATTTAAAAACCCTTATGCTGCTATTGCTGCTGGTATTGCATTGGTTGCTGTTGGTGCAGCATTAAAATCTAGTATAAGTAGAACTAGCGGTGGAGCTGGAGGTGGTCAAACTCGTAATATTCCAGCATTTGCAAATGGAGGTATTATTTCTGGTCCTACAATGGGATTGATGGGAGAATATCCAGGTGCTAAATCTAATCCAGAGGTAGTTGCTCCATTAGATAAATTAAAAGATATGTTAGGTGGTGGACAAGGTGGAACATTTGTATTAAGAGGACAAGACTTACTTTTGTCAGTAAATAGAGCACAAAAAGCATCAAACATTAAAGGACAAACAATTAGTTTAGCATAATGGCATACGTATTAAAGTATAATCTACAGCAATCATTAAGAGATGAAAGTAAATTATTCATAAATATTTACGAGGATGGAGGTAGTGGTTCAGTATATTCATATACTCCTACTTCTATTACTATAACGCCAAATTCTAATAGTGATGAACCAGAACCAGGTATTATATCTTCTCAATTAAACTTCTCATTTCTTATTTCAACTCAAGATGATTTTAATAATTTTCCATCATTACTTAGTTTTAATGATAGGCAATATTATGTAGAATTGACTAGAACCCCATTAAATGGTTCAGCATCTGTTGTATGGAAAGGATTTATGTTTAACGACTATGTAAATGTTCCATTTAGTACTGGTAATATCCAAGTTGATATTACTTGTATAGATGCATTATCATTTATGAAAAATAGTTATTCTCCTTATTCAGCCGATTCAAATCAACGACAAAATTTATATAGCGTAATAGCTGAAGGATTAAATTCAATAGGATTTGTTAATTTTTCTAGTTTATATCAATGTTGCTCATATTACGGTTCTTTAATGTATGATAGAAGTATTGCTGCAGATAATGACCCATTTGAACAAACATATATTTATATTAGGGATTTGCAACAACAAAATTATTATGATTTAATAGAACAAATAGTTAAGTCTTTTGGATGTAGATTATTTCAACAAGCAGGAGATTGGTGGATTATACCAGCTAATCAAATGGCAGCATCTACAATTTATTATACAAAGTTTAATTTAAGTACTGGAACTAAGACTGGTGGTACATTAAGTAATGGAATAACAATATCTCCATATAATGGTTCTAATGTTCACTTTGTAAATAATTCTCAAAATAAGATAACAAGAAAAGGTTATCCAGTTATAAATGTTAATGCACCAGTTAAATTCTCAAGTGAATCTATATCAAATGGCAGATTTAAAATAACTACTGGTAGTGCTATTAATAATTGGAGTAAGACAGAAGTTGGAAGTGCTACTATTACATTATTATCTTATCCATCTGACCCATATAATGTAGTTAGATTTGTTGTAGGTGCAGGTGGAGGAAATGCCACAATTTTTAGCTATGCTTCTCCTGGCACTTTGCCTTATTTTACCTCTCCAGGATTTACTTTTTCTTTTGATACAGCTATTAGTGGTGGTTGTGCCCTAGCAATAAGAATTTACGTAGAAAACACTATCGGACAAAAATTCTATGCTAATTCAAGTGGCGTTTGGGGTGCCCCTGGTGTAGTTACAACATATAATGTTAATTATACGGCTGCTGTGAATGTATACCAAACTATTACTTATAATCTTGAATTAGGTAATTTTAATATTGGTGGTACAAATTATAACGTAGAAGGTTATTTTAGAGTAGAATTTGAATGTACTACTGCAGGAACTATATTATTAAGATA
>Ga0209500_10000501_pt1 | contig 33701 bp, 55 predicted proteins | sample S_140212_EF_Meta_FD_187323 | JGI IMG/M metagenome (GOLD analysis project Ga0209500, IMG submission 187323) | Freshwater microbial communities from Lake Simoncouche, Canada to study carbon cycling - S_140212_EF_MetaG (SPAdes) (version 2) | ecosystem: Environmental > Aquatic > Freshwater > Lake ...
CTTGTGAGGTGTGGGCTACAAAATTTGGTGCTGTATCATTTATTTTAACCATAATGTATCCAATATATCATAATATAGGCCGTTTGTCAACCTAAATCATTGGTTCGTACTTCGTCTTACCGTTTTCAGTAATTGCTCTTAAATACTGTTTTCTGTTCAATCCTTGACCTTTATATGAGCAGTGTACCCATCCGCTATTAGGATCTTCTGGTTTCCAAAATTCAAGTATGAGTTGGTCATAATCAAGGTTCTGGTGAATCCAATCGCTTAAATCTTTATTAGCAATGCCACCTATTTCAAAATCCGACGCCTGGCCCTTTGTATGTTGACTGGTCGTTGTGCTACCTATTTTGACACAAAGTTCTGGCGATCTATAACCTGACGTGATGATTAAAGGTTTACCAAAATGATCTCTTACTGGTTGTAATATATGTGTTGCTAGTTTTTGTAAATTACTTAAAGCTTCTTCAGTTGGTTCATTTGATATACCAAATCTTGTTGCTGATTCACTTTTAGTTAATTCTTTTAATGATACGTTTTCTGTTAAGTTCATATTATTCTCTTGTTAGTTTTAAAATTTTATCTATTTGTGCCTTTATAATAGGCCCCCTATTAGGCCAATGTATATAAGGTTCATCACTCTTACTTAAATTATAAAGAAAAGGTAATATAACCTTTTCAATTTCTTTAAATCTTTTTACTGTATCTTCACTAGCTAATTCTTTTGTAATTGTTTCTTTTTCATTTACAATTTCCATAATTTCATTCATCATAGATTTAATTGTAGATACATCTGATTTAATTTTAGATAGTTCTATATTATTAGACTCTAGTATAGATGGATCAATGGCCGGTTGTTGAGCTTCTGGTTTTGATGTTACTGTAGTTATACCAAAATCTTCATTAAGGTCAAATCCTCTCATATAATCTGGAATATTATTGTCTATCATTTTTTTCTTTTCCTATGTTTATCTAAAACTTGTTTTGTTCTAATTTCTTTAATACTTTTCTTTCTGTATTTTTCTCCTAAAGGACTGCCTGGATGTTTTTCAGCAATCTTTTGTAATGTATCATTCCAACCACTATCTGGTTTATGTGTTAAACCTGCCACCCCACCTACTATATTTAGTGTGGTAAATACTTGTCTTACGTTCTTATTCTTCAGTAAATAACTGTCTAATTCGGCCATAGACATTTGTTCTGTATATTCTTTACCTGTTTTAATATTTTCAAAACTGTATATTGGCATTTTACTTACTTTTATCTTTTAGCTGTTTTTTCAAATCTTCTATTTCATCTAATAGATATTCTACTTCTTTGGCTAATTGATTAGATAAACTTTTATATTTTTCTAATTCTATTTCTTTTTTTATTTTTTTTATTATCATTTTAGTTTATTGTCTGTTTGTCTTTAGGTTCTAGTTCATCATAAGGTCTTATATTGTCTATAGATTGTGGTATTGAGTTCATCATTCTTATAAAGTCGGCTTCGTTTAATGAAGATTTATATAATCTTAATGCTTGTGCTAACAATGTGGCAGCCACTATTTGTACTTGTTTCTTTTCAACCAATAGTAAGCGAGCAACTTCTTGAAATATAATATTATAAACTTCTTTTAATTCTTTGCCGTCTTTAGATGACATTTTGAATTCCTTTTTTATACCAATCAGGCATTATAGAAGGACTACGCCAAGTTGCAAAAGGTCTTTTCTTCATTATATAATATTTTCTATAACTTTCTATTGAATTGCCTGGTACTTTACATTCTTCTGGCATAGCAGGAGGTGGTTCTGTACCTATTTTATTTAATGGTATATTTTTTGGTGGATTTTTTAATATTGAACCTAGTTTTTGTACTGTCATATGGTCAACTGATTTATTGTATCTTAATTTGAATTGTGAATTAAGTGCCATCATATGCCTGTATAACCAAACATAGTTATATGCTGATTGCATTACCCATATTGTACTAGGGTGTTTAACGTGACTGGCCAAATATAAAATAGATTCTAATTCTTTTACTGGATGTGTCCATCTTTTAATTTTACGGCCATTGGCTGTCTTACCATAATATTCTACACCATCTATAATTCTATGTGCTGTTGATAGCATCTGTGCTGATTCTATTATCATTTTACAAACGTGTTTATCACAAGACATTTCGGCTGCTTTGATAGGATCTTTATCTAAGTAAAATATATTCATTTGTTTTTATAATGTATTCTGCCAAAACCTTTAGGCTTACCCCATCTTTTTTGCCAAGCCCAATTTTGAAGTTTTATACCTATAGATTCAATTGTGCTTAATATATAATCAATCATTAATGTATACCTTTTTTATATCTTTGGCAAAGCTTTTTCCAAACACTAAACCAAAATTTTTTAGCCCATTTAGAGTCTGCTTTTTCACAAGCTCTATAGGCATTATCTATAAGTCTTTGTTGTAATTTGCTTGTAAGATTCAGTTTCATATATCTTCATTATATCACAATTACTAATCAATGTCAATACGTTATTTAATAAAAATACTACAAAAACAACCATCTGAATTATAAATTGTTGACATATTTAACTCAAAATGTTTATTATACCCTAATTTTTTAAAAAAATTAACCCATTGTTTTTGTGTTTTACAATTAATGTGAGTTTTATCTAGTCTGGATATTTCTAAAAAGAAGTCGTTAGGTTTTGATTCTATAGAACAAGGTATTCTTACAATAATTCTGTCAAATGATATTGTTTTAAATACTTTTAATATTTCAGAATCATTCATATGTTCTAAAACATCTAAAAATATACCCATTTGAAAATTTCCTTTTAATTTATTAATTAATTTACAATTATTTTTTATTGCTTGTTTAGAAGCCCAATCAGATATATCATATCCATATACATTTTTTAATCCTATGTTTTCTAAACCTTTTATTAAAAATCCTACAGCACAACCATAATCTAAAATTTTTGTGTTTTTATTTAATAACCCTATTCTATTAAGAGTTTGATATAGTTCTTCAGCCGTTTTAAAATATCTATCTTTTCTATCTAAATAATTTTTATAATTATTTGTTTCAAAATAATTTTTATTATATTTTTTCATTATGGAAAATTTTTATCTGGCATTTCTTGAGCCACCGTATGTAATACTTTATTATTAAATTTATAATAACAATATTTACAAGTGTCTACCCAATCTTTACCACAGTTGTTTTTTACTTCATAAGGATAATTTTTATTCTTATAGTTCTCATTTAATTTATTCCAAGTAGGTATTATATTATCCACGTCACACAATGAATAATCTAAATCATAGTTCCTTTTATTTAATACGTGGCTTGTACATATATAAACTTGGTAATTACCTTGGCCGTGTGGATTAGGTGCTACATAAGGTCTTATTAGTCCAACATAACAACCTTCATCAAAAGGCGAATCATCATAGCCTATATCTTTTATGAATATTTTTTCGTGTATATCAATTTCGTCTATAACTGTTTTAAATTTTTCTTTTATAATTGCATTATTACCTTTAATCAAACAGTTGCCAGCTATTCTTACAAATTTTATATTTGGATTTAATTCAATAACTTTCGCTATTCTTTTTATAGTATCGGTGTCTGTTGGTTTATAAGGTTTATCTAATCGTGTTCCTGTTCCTTTATCTTCTTCATATATGATATAAGATAAACCTAATTTTTCTGATGGAAAATTACAAAAATTATAATCTTCAGGATTATATCCTTCGTCTAGTTTAATTAAACTAATTCTAACCCAATTTAATTTATCAAAATTTTCAGATTTTATTTTTGTTAGTTTTAATGTATTGGTAATAATGCCTATGTCATATTTTAATTGATGGGCATATTCAATTATTGAATTTATATCATCTTTGGTTTCTTTATCTATATAGATTAAAGGTTCACCACCACCTGTTATTTCTAAACTTTTAGCGCCTAATGTTTTAAAATCTTCTAATATTTTTTTAATTTTAACAAAAGGTAAATATGATTTAAGAGGCCTTTCAGCTACAGAACAAAAAGGACAACCACTTGAACATACTTCTGTAGGTGCTAATTGTATTGTTATAGGTTTAAATTTTTTGTCGTACTGTATAGAATGTAAAACGTCTGTGTGTTGTAATAATTTATCTCCCCAAGTACTATATTTTTGAGTAAGTTCTTTATGCTTATTTTCATTAGTATTCATCTTATATTTATTATATGTATTTTTAGCTGTAGAATACTTTAAAATGTTATCATCAATACTAAAAAAATGATGATGTCTTACCAATGTAACATTAGGCTGCTTTACATTTACAACATCTAAACCTAGTTGATTGTCTGTAGGTAAAAACCCATTAATATTAATCCAAGTAATAAGTTTTTTACAAGCATCAGGTTTTATTATATAAGCGTAAGCACCAGCAGAATAAAATCCAGCAGGTTTTCTTTTGTTAGGCTGACCTTTTATAATTTCGGAAAATGTAATTGTTTGATTTATATTTTCATTTACTTTTTGATTATATTCTGACTGATATGGATGAAATAAATCCAATTTTAATACATCTGTAAATTGGCTTAATATATCATCCGGTAAATATCTTACAAAATATCCATCGTGTTCTAATATTAAAAAAGGTAAATTTTCTTCTATACATTTTAACCACAAATAATAGTGACTTAAAAAATTACCATAATGTCCATCTGACATTTTTTGTTCAGGCACTAATGAATGTATTTTAATATTTAATTGTTTTAAATGAGATTTATAATCTTTGCCAAAAATAGCATCAAATTTCTCAACTTTTATATTAAATTTTTTTGCTTGTTTTATACAATCATCTGATAATTTTTCTGATAATCTATGATCTTTTAATCGTATAATAAAAGCTTTCATTTACATTGTTGGAAATGGTATGCTTTTAAAAGCATCTATAACATTATCAATTGGTGATTTTGGTGTAGTATTTGTACTTGGTGTTGTAGTACAATTTACCAAAAGAATCAATAGAAATATACTAAGTATTCTTATCATCTTTTCCTTTCTTTTCGTTCCAATCATAAATCTGATCTAATTTAACTTTAATTTCATCAGCATTCAAATCAGAAAGTTCTTTAGCTCCTAATTTTTGTACAAAGGCTTTATAATCTCTTTCTTTATCTCGTAACGATTCGTTTCTTTTTTTTAATCTTTCAATCTGTTGTTCTAAAGTTTCTTCTTTATTAACCATACCTTTATTTCTTTGATATTCTTTTATAGATACGTTGACGGCCACCAACATCAGTACGGCCAATGGATCAAAGACTAATATTAAACATATGATAATAAACCTTACTGCTCTATCTAGGTTACCATCATCAGCATCACCAAATAATATCTCGGCAACATACTTAAATGGCCCTACTTCTTTATCTATGGCCAATTGGTCTTTGTCGTATTTAAGTTTTTGATTTGATAAATCTGTAATCTTTTTAGATGAATTGGCAATAATGTTATTGACTCTATTTCTTTCAGTGGTTTGTTTCTGTCTTTCTATAAGACCTTTATCAGCGTCTTTATCTATAACTTTATCCAATGCTGTATCTAATTGGTCTATAATCTTCTGAGCACCGGTAATTGCTTTCTTTTCTGAATCTATCTGTCTTTCAATATTCTTTACAAGTAATCTATTACCTGTATTTGGTGCCGCTGTATCTAAGTGTGCCTTTGATAAAAAACCAAAGATACCTATTGAAGTAATAAACATTAACATCAATACAGCTGATAATAAATAGGCTCTTATAGATTGTGGTAATAAATCTAAATTCCAATTACGATATAACCAAGACACTGTTACCAGTTTGGCTATCTCTAGTGTAACTCCCATTGTAATAACTGCCCAATAGGCACCAGCAAACAATGCTGCCAATCCAAGAATAGAATAATAAGCTCCTACAACGGATACGGCAATACCAGATAGAAATAATAGTATAGTTAAAATCATTTAATTATTTGTCTAGTCTATCTATTTCTTCTACTGTAGGTCGTTTAGGTACAACGATAAATTTTTCATTTGGTTTTTTTATGCCTAAAAATTTTAGAAATTGTCTTGTTTCATTTATAGCACATCTATCAAAATAATCAGCTGTCATTTTTGATACGGTCATACCTTTAATAAATTCTTTAATCTGTTCTTTATAGTTTTTTGATAAACCACTTTTATAACCTAGATGATAACTTAAACCAACAATTAAAGCCGCTCCACCAAAAAATAATACTTCGTTCATCTTTTAATAACTACCTTTCCATCTTGTCTTAATTTCTTAATTATATTTATAACTTGCTGGTCATAGTCTTTTGTAGTACTCCAACTATTAAGGCTACTTGCTAATTCTATAGCATCAACTTTACCATACCATCTATTTTGTTTATCTCTTAATCTTCTAAATTCCGTATATGCCTGTTTAGTATTAAGGATTTTAATGTAATCACGGACTGAAGCACATTTAGTATTATATGATTTAACACGCCAAGATAATGTATCAGCATAACCGTGTGGTAACATACCAGCTTCTTTATTCCATACTCGTATACCAAATAAATTATTTCCTTCACGAGCAAATCTACTTAAGCCAGCGTTACTCTCAATAATGGCCTGAGCAATAATAAGATCATCTGGTATTCTCTCGTTCTTATGTAATTCTAAATTAAGATAAGCAATACACCTTTGCATTGTTTTTATAAATTCTTCATCTGAACCAACTGTAATTCTAGGTTCTGAAAAACCAATTTCTTTTGCCCATAAAATAGTTTTATCAGCAGCTTTTTCTTCTATGTTTATTTTAGATATGTAATTAGGATAAAATGTACCAATACCAAAACCTATTAAACAAATACCAATAACTCCCATTACTTGTCTAAAATGGTATCTTATTTTACGTGGCCATTTATATTTAAAATACCACTTTAAAGGTCTATGTTTCATTATCTTTTACTCACTATATATTCGTAATAATTTTTTGGAGATTGTAATTCAGTAAATTCAGTTTCTTTTACAACTACTTTAACTTTTTTCTGTAAAAATAATAACCTATTATCGTTTAAATATCTGGACATAGTGGTAAATATTCTTTCAGATTCTTTTTGAGAAAAGTTATTTAAAACATCTTCTTGGAAATTGCCCTCATAATAAATTGCCTGTTCACCTTTATTTTTAAACCAAGCAAATTCTTCTACTTTCTTTATCGCTTCTAGTACTAATGGTTTTAAATAAGGATCTTTAAACTTTTTTGTTTTCACTTCGTTCATAATATCTTTCTATGTTTTTTATAATTTTAAACCTACGTGTTTCAATTTTGGCTTAAAACTGTAAAATAGTTTGTTGTGGGCACCATTATCATTTACCTGTGTAAACTGATAAAGATGTATCATTTCGTGGGCTAATGTATCCAAGAAATCTCTTTTACTGTCGTATTGTTTATCCATTTCTAATTTATATACTCTAGTACCTTTTCCTTTATATTCAAACATAACAACTTGGCCCATACATTTTTGATATTTGAGTTCTTTAATTTCTATATCATTAAATGGTATTAATTTGTTATTAAAAATGCCAAGATTTAACATTTTAAAAAAATTTTTAATATCTTTATATGTGGTTTTATATTTCTCTTTTGAAGTTAACAATGGCTTAAGTTTTTTCTTAACAGTTAAAACTTTTTGTTTTGTTACCTTTATCATACATTACTTACAATCGTCTTGTACTTTTGTATCCTTTAGTAAACTACATTTATATGATTTGTCTGCTTCAAGTCTTAATTCGGCAGCCGCTTTATCTAATATAACGGGTAAATACTTTTGTAATATATTAATACTGTCAAGAGCGAACAGATGAGCAACTCGTGCCAGTTCTTGTTCCATCAATTTAGAAGCATCAATCGGTTGGCCTGATACTTTTTGTGTTATCACGTGGCCTATAACAGCCGTATTATATTCACTAGCCTTAACCGATTTCATAAAAAGGGTCAAAAGGCCATACACTAGTAAGCCTAGTATAGTAATGTAAATCAAAAACTTCTTCATATATTTATTGTTTGTTGTTTATATGGATAAGGTAACACTTTAATGTGTTTAGGTCAAGTGTTATAATAAAGAAATAAGTGTTTGAAATCAATGACTTGAAGTCATTGTTTTTAAAGGGTTTTTTAGGAAAACCCTTAAAACCTTAGTTTCTCATAAAATTATCATTCCAATTAAAGGCTTCTTTTACACAATTTTCTGTAAGTCCTTTATAGGTAAGATTCAATTTCTTGTCTTTTATATCAAGTAATGCTTGAGCGTCATCTTTATGTAATGCTTCTAGCATTTGTATAAAAAGAGTTTCTTTTTTAATTTTTGGTATATTACTTCCACCTTTAATGAATATATAAAGTTTTTTAGATTCATCTAATAAAGAAGTATGGTCTGTTCCAGCTGGCGCTTCGTTGGCCATATAAGGAGGTGTTCCTTCTGGTATATCCCAAGTAATTTTAGGATCAAAAGCTGCTTTTAATAGCTTTCTTAAACTTTGACTATCGTTCTTTCTTAAAACTTCAATTTTTAAAGGTTTGTCTTTTGCGTTATTTACTTTTGTAAATATCTCGTGTGCTAAAGGTCTAGCATTTGTGGCCGTACGAGCCGATGCTTCTAAACCTTTTTTACTCATTAAACTAGAATGCCTAGCTTTTTCTATTTCTGCCATAATTATTTACTCCAATATTCGAATATTAAAAATCACCAATGTTTGTCATTAATGCTTTTAGTTTATGTTCTATAAAATACGGTAATAGTTTGGACCTGTTAGGTACTTTATAGTTCGCATAGTTATTTATAATAGTTCTTTCAAGCTCTTCTGGTATACAAGAAAGGTCTATTAATTTCTTATTTCTTTCGTAATATTTACTGGTTTCACTGCCAAGAGGTATATTACTAACGTTGGCCCATTCTTCAAGTCGTTTCTTATTAATAGGTCTTTGTTTCTCACCTGTTAAAAAGATGTCGTCCGGACTTAATATATTAGGTATACCATCTGAACGGTCACCTTTTATAATTTGTTCGTGTAAAAATTTATGAGGGTCTAGTCCTTCACCTACAAATACTTTTTGTATAGGACTATATTGTTTAACATTTGATTTAGTTTGTAATTGAATAAAGTCTTTATCACCACTTATAATCATAATAGGTTCATTATTATGTTTAACTAAGGTAGCAATTATATCATCAGCCTCGGCCTTTTCTATGTACATCATTACATAAGGAAAGTTTTCAGCAATTTCATTTTTAATTTCTGTAATAATTTTGAATATATTATCCCAATCTGTGGCAGAATCTACTCTACCTTTTCTTCTAGCGTGTTTGTAATTGGGGTAAATGTCTCTACGCCAAGGGTCTCCAGCATCAGCACATAATATAATTTTATCTCCGTACTGTTCTTTAAATTTTAAATTAAAACCTCGTAATGAATTAATGACCATATGCCTTACCATTTCTTTATTAGGTTTAATATCAGATTTACCTCTGGTCTGTGCCATAAGATTTGATATTAAAACTTGATTCAGGTCAATAAGGATCATTTAAATAAGAAATGGAGGCGAGCGTTATATATTTCTCGCCTCCATTATTAACTAACTACGCATTAATCGGAGAAAGTTCAGATTTTCTAACACTTACTTTATGGTTAGAATATTTGAACGGTGTTCCGTATAAAGCTTGAATACCAGCAGCAATAATTGCTCTTGTTGGTGTTCCAAGTCTATAAAATGTTTTACCAGCAACTTTGTTACCGTAAATCATATAGCCTTCTGATCTTAAAGTATCGATCATAGCTCTTGGTGATTCAAGATCAAATCTTGATCTTAAAGTTTTCCAAGCGATATTCTCACCTTTAGATAAAAGGTTTAGTACTTTTGCTTTTTTTGATAAAGCTTTTCTACCACGTGTAGAAGTAGCTCTTTTAGCTGTTTTAACAACAACTAGATTCTTTAATGTATTAAACATTATATTTTCTCCTTGTTTTTATTTACTATTTTACAACCGGCGACGGCGATTCCATAGGGAATTTCGTGTGATCTATCTGTCATCTGTTTCCTCAGGTAAATCAAAATCTGCTTTAAAATCTGTCCAACCATCATTTGTCCTTTTAATTTCATCATTAACATCTTTACTAAAAGGTTTATGTGGTTTATGGTTTTCTTCTGGTATTACTCTATTGTAATTAATAATAACTTGTGGACCGAATCTTGTCATTTTAACATCAACTATTTTATCAGCAAGTCTTTGTGCTGGGTGGTCAACTTCAAAATCTCTATAAATCATACCTCTTAACATATCTACCAATAAACCTAAATCTTTTGTAAATTCTTGTGTTTCTGTTTTCATTGCCATTTCTACAAATTTTCTTAACACCATCATAGCAATTTCGTCAACATTTCCTTCAACAAATTCTTTTGTATTTTCTAATCTAACTCTTTCACCTGCTGCTGGATCTTCTTTTGCTGTCTTTTTATTAACAATTCTTTCCGTTGGAAATAGAATTACTTTATCGTTATCACTCATTAATTATATGATCTTGTAACTTTACCTTCAAAATCTACTAAATCTTTATCGTGTAGATATTCAACCAATTGATTGTAACCACCAATAAGTTCACCATTAATCTTAATCTGTGGCATTGATCTAACATTTTTACCAATATCTTCAACTAATGCTTCAGTTGTTAAAAAATTCTCTAATTTTTTTTCTGTGTATGTAAGGCCAAGATTATTTAATAACAATTTGGCCTTTACACAATAACCACAATTATCTTTTGTGTAAATTGTAACACTAGATATAATGGTCATATTATTGTACTGTTTTTTCTTTAACTATTTCTTTAAAAGCTGTATCTGCTTTTTCCTTTAGTTTATAAGAGTTAGCTACTTCTTCAATATTGTAGTTATACATCTTATTATATTCACCTAAAGGTAACTTTAATCCAACCCAAGCTCTATAATAACCTTGATTAGTTAATGTAACTTCCTGAGCAAACACCTCATAACCTCTAACAGGTGTATTTTGTATCACGTTTACTAACGTAGATTCAACTTGTGATACTACAGTTTTTTGTTCTGATTTTCCTAATTCAGTTATAAACTGTTTAGATTGTTTGTTCATTTCGCCTTTAATAACATCAGCAATATCTGCTTTTGCTAACATTTTTGCTTTTTCAATAGCAAGGTTCAAATCTGGCGATACTGATGTACCTGTACCAAATAAACATTCTTTGTCTGTTCCTCTTGATGCTTTTGTATTAAGATCACAAACTTCTTTTTGTTTTATTTGATTTACGTACCAAGCAGGAATAACGGTCAATGCGTTTTCTTTTTCTGCTTTAATTTCATAGGTTTGATTTAAACCTGTATTAGCACAAGCCCCTAATAAAAGGCCAAGTACTATTGTCATTATTGTTCTTATCATCATATAGTTTTATTTTGTACTCCTTTTTATATCATATACTATTTCTTGTGTTTTGTCAAGTCCTTTTTTCATATAACCAAAAAAGTCTTTACTGGACACTTCGAATAGTATAACCCAAAGAAGTGTTAATATAATAATGTTTTTAAACATTATTGTACCTCCCATTCACCGTTCTTGTTAAGGCACGTCTTTCCGAACGATTTAAAGACGTGATTTGGTCTACTATAGAATCGGCAATACTCTGGAGCCGATACATCTCTATAATAAAATTGAGCAAACATTTCCCAATAGCTAGGTGTAATTATACCTTTTTTACCGTCAGCACACTCCAAAATTTCTTTTTTAACAACACTGTCTCCTTCATTTGTAATTTTTATTACAACATAACAGTTTTGATTAGCACTTTCTTTAGGTGTAATAGTTCTGCTTAATTCATAAGTATGTTTATTTTTTAAATCATCAATATCTTTTACAACTTTTTTATATAAAGCATTATCGTGTCCTTTTTCTTCTTCTGTCATTTCAATTTTAGGCATAACAAACATTTCGTTTGCTCTTACTTTTGAAATACCAACCTGTAAAACAAAATAAATTAATAATATTACTAAAAAATACTTTCTTACATTAGGTACCACTCTTTTTAATCTCCAAGAGTATATCATTTGTTGTTTAGGTAATAATGACATAACAAAAGAAACAAAACCTTTTATCATATATAATAGTGTATCTGCTAATTCTAATATATAAGGTTTTAAAAACTGATAGGTCATTTTTAATATTTTAATTGTTAATTCTTGTAACCTAATATACCACATAATACTATTATTAATACAAACACACAAAAAACCACAACACTTTTTTCTGATGGTATTTTTATTGGTTGTTTTCCTTTATTGTTAATCATTTAATTACACTTTTAGTCAAATTGGAATAAAAAGTATCGTATTCATTATAAATTAATGGTTCTTTATTTTCTTCAAGTTTAGTTAAAGTATCTCTTAGTTCATAGAGTTCGTTTTCTAAACTTCTAAGAGGACTAAACTCTAATTCTTCTATAATAACTTTTTCTCTTGCTTTTAATAATTTAATTTGTTCGTCCATTATAATTTCTTTCTACCCAACGTCCATCGGGTTGTTGACAAGCAGTACCAAATACTACTTTTCTGTTTACACCACCTATACCTATTAAAGGCCATTGACTTGTAATGTCAATTGTTGCTTCATAATCTTTACATTTAAAGGGGCCCTCTAAATAAGTACTATAAGTTTTTATATTACCTGAATTAGCGGTCTTTTCATTATACCAATTTGTATAAGATGAAGATGAACCTCTATTTAAATGATCTACGAATACAGCATTGTGTACATCATAATCCGAATCATACATAAGTTCAGCACCTACAAAGGCACCTGTTACAGCACAAGCGGCCGCTACAACTGGATTATCTGTAACTTGTAAACAAGCGGCTGTCGTAGTCGTGGCACCTAAAAAGGCACCAGTATGACTACGATTATTAGCACACTGATTAACAACTAACAGTAAGAAAAGTAAATTAAATATTCGCCAGTTTTTCATTTTCTAATTCAGCTTCTTCTTCCCACATTTTTTGGTCATAAGTTTTACCAAATACTGACATATAAAAATAATCTCTCGGACTATCACTTTCGTATGCTAGTAATAATTCGTGGAAATTAATGTCTAATAAATCATAGACTTTAGGATTAAGTGTTTTGTTTCTAATGTGATCTTTAAAGAATTGAATACGATTTACGTAAATATCAACTTCTTTATCTTCTAATTTTTTCTTTGTTGAAAGAGCAACATCTTTTGCTTTGGCGTCTTTAAACTCTCTAAAAAGAGTTTCTTTATCATATGTTATCATAATGTATATTTTAGTTTGTTGTTTGTACTATATAAGGTAATACTTTTTTGTGTCAATTACAAGCCTTAGGTAAAAGAAATAAGTGTTTAAAAACAATGACTTCAAGTTACTGATTTATATAGCTATTTAAAATATGACTCAATAACGTCATTTACCACGTGTTCATATTTCCAACCAGCCCATATTCCTACAATCAGGCCTAGAAAAAACCAAATCATTTTTTACCTCTTTTTTTCATTAATGTTTTACCATTATTATCTTTATATAATGTAAATGAATTTTTACCATCAAAGTAATAACCATCTACACTTTTTTTACTTTTTCTTTTTTTATCTATATCTTTAAATAAGTCTTTATTTGTCATTTAAGATACCTGTTATTGAAATGTTTAAAGTATCAACAGCACTTACAAATAAATTAGATATATCTGTAAATGTTTGTGTTACACTAACGGTAATTGTTTCTGGCATATTAATGATTTGTTCTTTATTTAAAGACAATTGTATTTTACTATCTTCCCAACCTTGTTTTTGAAAAGTTATAAACTCTATATATTGTTTTTCAAACCAATCATTTAATTGATTTGTTTCATTTGCTACCGCTCTTGGAGCAAACAATAACATTAAAGTTAATACAAGAGCAAATAAACCAGCTCCTATTAAATCATATTTTCTGTTCGGCATTTTATATTTTCCTTCCCATTGTTTTAATATCTGTACTATCTACAACTTGGTAAGCACCTTTATTGTAGGCAATACCAATTGTTTTGCCAGCTGGTAATTGTGTAGCATAAGTTCTTTTGTATGTATCACCAACCACTCTATCACTTGTAGGTATAGAATCTCTTACTTTATAATCAGGTATATCAAAACCTTTATGGTTACTGATTACTCTACCTTTATTGTTTAACTTTAAACCGATAGATTTTAACCATCTACGATATTGAGTTAAGGCCAAATCTAATTTTTGTTTATTTGTTAACATCTTCTGTTGTCCAATTCCAATCTCTATAAGTACTCATCTTTTCTCTATTCTCAAAAGATTCATCATTAACTTGTTTTTCATTAACGTGTGATTGTTTTTTATAATTAAAAGATTTTGTATCTAAACCTTTTACCGTAAGTTCTATAGAATTTGTATTTGAGTTAACCTCACTCAATATAGAACCTTTTTTAATTTTCATAGTTCTATCGCACATATTATTTACCGTATTTACTTTCAGTTTCTAATTGTAATTGTATATCAATATCTGATTCTACTTTATCCACATCTTCTTGTAGTTTATCTCTAAATCTAACGGCCGTATTTCTAGCCGCTTCTAAATCTTCGTTATCAATTTCTCTTATAATTTGATTAAGTATTTCTATTTGTATGAGTTCAATGTTTGTCATTATATTGTTCCTTCTGTAGCATATTTGTCAAGTTCAACTTCATCTTGGTCAAGTGTATCAACCACAACTTTACCTAACATTTCTTCAGTTTGATTATCATAACCAGTATCATAGTAATCTAATTCTAACTGGCCTGAATCTTCTCTTATAAGTTCTCTAAAACTATCTGTGTTAAAACCACCGTATTCTAAAGAAATATCTCTCGCTTCATCAGCGTTTTTAGCTTTAACATAGTAAGATAATTGTACAGTGTAGTCTTGCACTACTCTATAAACGTTTTTACCAACGTCATCTTTGTTTAAATATATCATAATATAGTCCTTTTCAATTAGTTATACATATAATATAACATCTTTTATACAATAAATCAAGCGTTCCAGCAAAGATTCTTGTGTTTAAAATCAATGTCTTAGCCGTATTATTCGTTCACGTTTTGTTCTACTGAAGGTGATGAGTGAATTATTTCCAGTTATCTTTGACCCATTGTTGATCTGATTCGTGTGGATTAGGTCTTCCGTGAAATACGGATATCTTAGCTTCAGGTGATTGTTCAAATGTCCATTTTGATTTATGAAATCTTTTTTGTGTTCTATCTAACCATTTATATGATTGTGTCCACTCATCAGGATAAACTTTTAATATTTTTTCTTTTCTTGTTAAATCACTTATTACATTTTGGTCTCCTTGTACTTTTCTCCATCTTGGTCTATCTTTCATATAAGGTTCCCATATTATATTAGATGCTGTTTTATTATTCCATTTCATTATACTAGAATTAAACCACGTATCTGGTTGACCAAAATCATTTACAATACCAAAGGTATTTTCATCACCCCAATTTACAAAACAATCTATATTTTTTAAAATAACCACATCTAAATCTAAATAAAAATTTACTCCTTCAAGGCCAGTATCGGGATTGAATAGTTGTAGTTTATTCCACCAACCTTCCATATCGTGTCGTGGAAATGATTTAAAATGTATTTTACCATATACTAAATCAAATAAATTGGTATGATCTGTAAAACAATAAAATTGATGTGGTACTGTTAAATGTCTTTGTACCATATTATATAAAATTTGTACATATTCTGGTTTATATTTGTCACCATAATATACACAGCAAACGTTAATCATCTCTTTGTGCCTTTAATGTTTTATAGGCCGTTCCATTGGCCATTTCTTCTATAGTAAATTGATTTTCAGAAACATATTTTAACCAGTCTTCCATTGTTTTTCTACCAGGTTTAAAAGGTTTATCTATAAACTTAATACCGTGTGACGCAATAGGTGCTACAACGTTTGTTTTACTGCAAATAACTGGTACTTTATTCATTACAGCATCTATAGCTGATAAACTCATATTAGTTACTAAACAATGACAATCTTTTAATTGATCTTTTATATCTGTATTCCAAAATTGATTTCCTGGCCTTGGTTTATTTCTAACCTTTATTTCTCTATCTGTAAATTTTCTTATTTCAGCTGTCACCATATTAATCCAATCGATCTGTGTTATACCATTAATATGATAAGTAACTGTTTCTGATGATGGTGCTAATAATATATGTTTACACTCTCCTGTGTACCAACCTTTAAATTCTATGTCTATACCTTTTGATCTTAATTCTGCTAGTCTATGTCCTTCTGTAACTTTACCACCTGTTGTATGTAATTTTCCTTTTACAATTCTAAAATAGGTTTTGTTTTTATCTACTATTCTTGGTTCAGGATATCTTACAATCTGTTCTGTTAAATAACCAACATCAACATACCACCATTCTTCATCTTTAGCTATTACTTCTTTTATCTTATTAGTGTTACTACCACCTAATCCCCAAAAGAAATGTACTGGCTTATCTGTTTCTGGCCAACCTTTTTGTAATGCTGGCCATAGTTGGTGAGACAAACATTTTGTCCAGTTCATAAAATGGAAAGTATTCATTTGTTCTTCAACCTATTCCAAGCAAAACCATTTTCTATTTCACTCATTAAATATTGATTTGCTAATAAACTATCTAACCATTCTTCTCTATTTTCAGGATAGAATGGTGTTTCTATTAAAGATAAATCTGTATGTGATACTGGTTTTGCCATAGATATTTCATCACAAAAAGATGGTACACCATTTATTATGGCATCAACAGCGGCTGTTGATTGTGAAGTTACTACTGCCCAAGCGTTTTTAAGTTCTTCCATAAAAGGTGTTTTACTATCTTTTTTTCTTACTCTTATTTCTCTTTGTGTGTATTGTTTTAATTTATTAACCGTATCTTTTTCCCAATTTGTAAAATCATACCATAAATTAACGTGTTCTGATGGTGGTAAAACTAATATATAATCTCCTTTTTTAGTCCAAGGTTTGATTTCAATATATTTTTTAAATTTAATTAATCTTTGTTTATCTGTATTATCCAATTTATCTATATAGCTTAACATCATTCCGTTTTTTGTCAAGCGATATATTCTTTCATTAAATATAGAGTTTTTACCGTGTTTTTGTTCTTTAAAATAATAAGCGTGGTCAAAATGATAGTAAGTATGGTTGATTCTTTGACATTCTTTAATCAATTCACCTGTACCTCTTAATATACCAAATACAACTATTGGATGTTTCGTAAGTTCATTATTATTAAATGTTGGCCAAGTTGTTTGTTCATACTGTTCTACACTTTTATTTTTTAAGTGTAATATTCCTTTAGCACTTTTTACAAAAGGCCTTATTACTTGATCTGTAAGTTCTCTTGTTTCAAATCCTTGTATCACTTTAAATTTACTTCTATTGTTTGATGATATAATTTAAACCAATCTATAGTATAATCATAACCTTTATAATTTTCAAAATAAGGTCCACCTTTTGTATAATGTACGTTCTTAACATCCTCTTTATAAGGGTACTCACCTACTAACCAATTCCATTCTAATGGTAATGAACCTATTAATTCTTCATTCTCTAACCATTTAAACTGGTGTAATTCTAACCCACTAGCCTTATTTACATAGTCAGGTGTTAATGTAGTACACTTCTTACAATTCATTAACATAAAACTAGACCAATTCTTTTTGGCATATTTTGTTTGTACTTGACCTAGAAATTTTGTTTCATCTTTGGGTGTATAATCGTGTTTACATACTTGAACGGCATATTTGTCATCTCTTAATCGCCATAGTTCTGCTATATCTGTCATCATTAACATATCACAATCCATAAACAAAGCCCAACCTTGATAGTTCATAAGGTGTGGTATAATAAATCTACTAAATGAAAATTCTGTTGATGATAGATTGTTTCTTTCTCTTACAAAATCATCTTTAATATTTGGTAAATATATTGGCGTGATGGCCACAGGTTTTGTACTGTGTCTTAATATACTTTCTGATAATATGTGATGTGCTATCTTTTCTTTACTATCATATCCTATAAAAATGTTTATCATACTTTTGTTCCTATTGTTCTTCTTACTATGTCATTGTGATTAAACTCAGCCCAATATAATTCAAAGGCAACTCCATTTTCTACTCCTTCAAACTGATGTATTTTTCCAGGTTTAACTTGTGTAAAATCTCCTGCTTCTAATAAGGTTTCATCTACTAAACCACCTTGATCGTCTTGCCAAACTCTTACTAACATTTTACCTGATTCTACATAAAAACCATTCCATTTAAATTTATGTTCGTGTTCGGAACATTTATAACCTGCTTTAAATTCTATTCTATGAAACTCTAAAACACCATTAGCGTGTATTAGTTTCGTATTACCCCATATTTTTCCAGCTTTCATTATTTTCTTCCTTTTAAATTTAAATTAAAATGTTTAGATTCAGCACTAAATCCTTGTAACTTTCTTCTAGGCCCTTTTACGTGATCGTATATTTCACCTAGTACCGATCTGGCCTGTACGTGGCCTTTTGCTTCATCACCTATGTTTATATTTGAAGTATTATGTTCTTTTTCAAATCGTATTCTTATTAAATCCCATATGTAACTATCGTGGTATTCTTTTTCATTATATATTAAATCTTCATTATACATTTTTTTCATAGCTTCAAAATAGTTTTTTGTGTCTTTATGTTTTAAATTCCAAGATAAAAATCCACATTCACTATACATACCACCTCTACCCAAATAAGTCATCATACTATTCTCTTTATATATATGTTTGTTAATAAAGTCTATAGTTAAAGGATTATGAAAAACACTATCGGCATCTACCCATATTAATATATCATAATTATTATCATTTATGGCCTGTAGACCAGATTCAATAACACTGTACACTTTGTAACTAAATCTAACTCCATCAACCCAAAAATCTTTAACAGGTCTGTTCTTATTTCTTTGTACAAAATTCTTACTATCTTGTCCTAATTCTATTACTTTATAATCTTTATAAGCTATATTAAATTTGTTTTCTGAATATATTTTTAGATCAAATGGCCAGTTATAAGTTTTTAAAAACCTATGAGCATATTCATTATATAATTTTTCATTAAAAGATGTTATTACTAATATTTTCATTTATATACTCATATTAAATAATTTATACCAAGAAGCAAACATAGTCACAATAAACAATTCTTTTTGTGATACTAAACCTATTGGCGTTTTGCCTATAAAGGTATCAAAATTTTTATTATTAAAATATCTATTTTCAATATCATCTTTTGTTATTTCAAATATGTCCATAATTTCTTTACTATTTAGAAGTGATCTAAAATAGTCTTTCATAGATGAATTGTTTTTAGCTGGGTGTGCTTTACTACCTACCATCCAATCATCTGTTGGCGAACGCCAACCTGATTTTACTTTATTTACAATACTGTCTGGTAATTTATGTTTATAAGCTTTTCTCAATAAATGTTTATTATGTAAAGAATGATTTACTTTTAAAAATTCATTATTTACTTTTTCTATACCCGGAATACTTCTTATAAAATCTTTAAAAACATTACACATCATAGGAAATCTGGCCTCCATACTAAATGCCATACCTAATTTATCATTACGTATTAAAAAATCTTCTGATAATACTTGTAAGCATTCTATATACATAAAATCATTTAATGGATCGCCTGTCAATTTGCCTTTGGGCAACCAAGACATTAGATACTCCCACTGTTCATTTACCGATATATTTAAATCTTTATTGTTTAAACCTTTATGACCTGATCTTAACATTTCTAATTTCTTTTTAAATGTTCTATCATCTTTTCTCAATATAGGTACTTGATGATGTTTATATCCAGCCAATAACTCATCTCCTCCATCACCACTTAATGTTACGGTCATTCCATTATCTGATAATAGTTTATTAGTAGCATAGTATGCTGGAAAGCTTTTGCCTTGTCTAGGTTCTTCTAAAGCTAAAACACATTTTTCCAAATTGTCAATCCATTCTTGTTCACCAATTAATACTTCTTTATGATTTGAATTAAATTGTTCTGATAACATTTTTGCTAAGTTAGCATCTTCATTATATTTACTACCTTCCCATTTTTGTAATTCATAAGGTTCTACAAATCTAGTGGAAAAAGTATTTGGTTTTGTTTTTGATGAATGTACTAATTCATAAAATACAGAAGAACTATCTAATCCACCACTTAAAAATAAACCTATCTCTCTACGGCCCATAAGAGTCATTTCAACGGCCTTTTTTAGTTTTTCTCTTATTAAATCTGGTATATCTTTTACGTTACCATCAAAAGGTATTATTCTATCGTTGTTTACATTTGTTGAATGTTTAGTATTTGTAGTAACATCAATTTCTAATATTTCACCAGGTACCAATTTATTAATTCCTTCAAACATAGTTAAGTAACCAGCAACTAAACCTGAATGATAATAATGTTTAAATCCTTCTTTAGAAACTTTACGTGGAAATCCTAAAGATAATATACTTTTAATTTCTGACGAAAAAACAAATCTATTATTAAAATTACAATAGTAAAAAGGTTTAGCACCGTTACTATCTCTTGCTATAATTAACTTTTTAGTTTTTTTATTATAACAAGCAAAGGCAAACATACCATCTAGTTTGTGTATAAAACTTTTACCATATTGTTCTATACCAGCCACCAATACTTCTGTATCTGTGTTAGTTTTAAATGAATGATTTACCGTTGATTGTAATTCTTTATAGTTATATATTTCTCCATTATAAATTAATACATAATCATTGTGAAACCAAGGTTGTGAGGAGGCCTTTACTTCATCTACTATTGACAATAGATTATGACCTAATGTAATATGTTCATCATTCCATTGTCCATTACCATCAGGACCCCTATGGTGTGCCTGTTTTATCATCTTTGACATAGACTCTTTAGAAGGCCAAAATATACCGTGAATAGCACACATATTATTCTTTTAGATTACTCCTTAATAGTTCAACATCTGCTTTAAAATATCTATCACTTTTTTCCCAAGAATGTTTGTCAAACCAAATCCACTGCCTTGATTTTTTACCAGTAGTATCTTCAGCATATTGAGCTTTAGGATGTTTAAACAATACATCTACAACAATAAATCTTCCTATTTCTTGTCCTAATTTTACTAAGTATGTATCTCCGTATCTGTGTAAAAATTGAGGAGCATAAAAGAAACCTAAGAGATTAAATACCGTTCTACTCATAGCTGGAAAAGGATGCCTACCTCTTTCATCTTTCACACCCATAAAAAATATATTGTCTTTATTATATTGTTTAGCGGCCTCTTCCATTTTAATGTCCCAACCTTTAGTAACTATACCAGCATCATCTCCCATTAACATTATTATATCACCTTTGCATTTGCCAGCTAATATAGTCCACATATGACCTGTAAATGTAAATATATCAACCATATATTCATTATGTTTTAATTGTTTAAATAAATTTACATAATCATCTTTAACTGGATCGTCATCTTGTATATAAAACCACAATTCATTTTGATTGATTTGTGTATTACGAAAGTCATTTATCATTCTTCTTACATTTTCTACACGGCCTCTGGTTGGACAAATTAATGAAATCATTTATATCTACCTACTATTTCTCTTATGGTTTCTTTTAGTGTATATTTTATTTCCCAATCAAAATGAGTATATAATTTACCTACATTAGAAATATACCATTGATGATCGCCTATTCTATTCTGTTCTTTTATAGTATAATTCATTTGTACTTTAGTATAATCTTCTATAATTTTTATTGCTTCTAAGATAGAACAACTATTGTCTCTTCCACCACCTATATTATATACTTCACCGTTCTTAGGTAGTTCATAAAAATGCCAAAAACAATTTACTAAATCATAACTATGTATATTATCTCTTACTTGTTTACCTTTGTAACCATATATTGTATATGGTATCTTTTCTATATTTGCTTTAACTAAGTAATTCAAAAAACCGTGCAATTCAGCACCAGCGTGATTGGGGCCTGTTATACAACCAGCTCTAAAGATACCTGTTTTTAATCCTATGTTTCTACCATACTCTTGTGCTAATAAATCACCAGCACATTTAGATACTCCAAATAAACTATGAGTTGAGTTGTCTATGGACATTGTTTCATCTATACCATAATAATATTCGTGTGAAGTATCTATTTCATATCTTGTTTCTTTTTCTTTTAAAGGCAATCTGTTTGGTGTATCACCATAAACTTTATTTGTAGATACTTGAATAAAGACTGATTGATTAGAATATATCTTTGTAAGTTCTAATAAATTTAAAGTACCTACAGCATTGATATTAAAATCTGTATGAGGTTCTTTAATAGCCCAATCGTGTGATGGTTGAGCAGCGGCGTGAATAATTAAAACTATATCTTTGCCATATTCTTTAAATATTTTTTCTAAACCAGAATATGATCTAATATCTACACTTTTATGTTTGTATCGGTGTTGAAACTTTAGTAATTCTTTCTTAACGTTTTCTGTACTGGCCTCTTTACCAAAAAAATATTTTCTGCTATCATTATCGATACCAATTACATCTAATCCTTTATTGATTAAAAACTTAACTGATTCAGAACCAACCAAACCTTGTGAACCTGTAACTAAAGCAATCATTTAGGAATCCTTGTATGTTTAATATGTGTTAATGATTTTATTAGTTCTTTATCTTTTCTTTCTTTAATAAAATATCCTTCTATTTTTTCATAACCTTTTTCTTTAGCCCATAAAGCACGTTTATTGCCTAAGTGTACATATAAACCTTTTTTAAGTTTATTATCAGTATCTTTATGTTGTGGATTTTTTGGTAATATTCTGTCTATTACCCACTGTTCAGTTTCATCAGTTACAACTATTGGATATAACATACCTGCTTTTTCAAAACTATCAAAATATCCAAACTCTTTAACTCTATTTTCCAACCAATTATCTGGTGGTATAGTAATTAAAGATTGTACATCAAATAATTGTATTGGTATTTTTATTTCAGATAGATGATTTTTAGCTTTTAATATTTTCATTTAAGTTCCACATATTCTACTTTCAAAATACCCTTTTTTAGCTATATAGTAAGCATCTACTATATCTGTAATCGGATTGTTAAGTGTAGGTATATCAAAGGCTTTCATAAGATTTGTATTGGTATCTTTTGTAAACTGTTCATACATCATTTGTTTATCAGCGTTACCTTTACCTGTAGCAAACTTTTTAATTACACTTGGTACTAATATTCTATAATCGTATTGACTTAATCTATACTTTAATATGCCACCGTTTTCTGCTATTTGAAATACGGCTTGACCTTTACTACCATAAGAATAACCTTCAATGAAAATTTTAGGCTTTGTTAGTTTGTTTATGATAGATAATGCCCAAGTAGATAGGTTAGCAAATCTTTCTATAGGATTTTTATATTCAATATGTTCAGTACCTAATATATTCTTCATCATATTACCTATATGTTTCTTCTTACTTGTTAAGTAAAAGAATTTACAATCTTCAAATTTAAGACTAACATCACTGACACAAATGGCCGGTGAGTTTAAACTAAAATCAATCCCAACTATCGTTGTCTGTTTCACTTGCTTCCTCATCTATCTCGTGACTACAAAATGGACACGTAATCGGATTCATTTCGTGTATCTCGTTGTTCCACGCTATTACATATTTAGTTTGACAGGAAGGACAAGTTTTTGTTTGTTTAGTAATCATTATAGTTTAAACTTTTTAAATTGATCTTTAGTTACATCTTGTTTAATTCCACCAATAACATAACTTTCTATTTCTGTTTCTTGTGGAGCATTTTGTTGACCTTTACTATTCAACCAATGATCTACCCAAGGTAATGGATTTATCTTTGTATCATATATAGGATCTAATCCTATAGCCTTCATTCGTCTATTGGCCATATACTCTACAAATTGGTGTAAAAGTTTTTCTGATAGTCCTATCATTGAACCTTGTGAAAACAAATAAGTTGCCCACTGTTTTTCTGAAGCTACAGCATCATCATACATTTTATAAACTTCTTTTTCGGTATCTTTAATAATCTTTAACATCATCTTATCGTTCTCTACGTCTTTATAGTTATTAATTATTCTTTGTGATACGGCTAGATGTTGACTTTCATCTCTTGCAATAAAGGATATAATCTTTGCTGAACCTTCTAATAGTTTTAATTCACCAAAAGCAAAACTACAAGCAAACGATACATAGAATCTTAGTCCTTCTAATATGTTTACTGTTATTAAAGCCTTCCATAATCTTTTCTTCAATTCATACATATCAACTTTATCTGGTGTTAATTGATACTTGTAACCCATTTCAATAAGGTCATCATAAGATTTTGTTACAGACTCAGCTCTTTCTTCTATCTTCTTATCTTCAATAATTGTATCAAAGATTTCTCCAGGATTAGCATAAAGATTTTTAATAATGTAAGTGTATGATCTACTGTGTATTGTTTCCATAAAATCCCAAGTTACAATACAACCTTCTAATTCAGGTAAAGAACAAAACGGTAAAAATGCCAAACAAGGTCCACGTCCTTGTACGCTATCTAACATTGTTTGGTATTTTAAATTAGATGTAAATATATTTTTTTGTTCTGGTCTTAAATCTAAGTAATCGTTACGATCTTTTTGTAATGATACTTCTTCTGGTCTCCAAAAGAAACCTAATTGTTGCTGTGTTAACTTATCAAAAATAGGATACTTAAACGTATCATATCTTTGAACGGCTAAATCTTCACCAAAGAACATACTTGCTTTAGTAAAATCTAAACCTTTTGATTTATTAAATACTGATCTACTCATTTTTCTCCATTATATTTTACAAGACTCACAATCGTCATCATCAATTGTTGGTGTTGTTTCTGGCACGTTATCTTTAAAACCTACTGGATGTGCCGGTTCATCTTCATCTCTCTTACCATCATATGTATTTTGATAATAGGACGTCTTCCAACCATACTTATAGGTGGTCAATAGGTCGTTTATCATTTCTGATAATGGCGTCTGGCCACTATCATAATTTTCTGGATTATAAGACCAATTACCACTTATTGCTTGGTCAAAATACTTTTGCATTACTGCTACTACATTTATATATCCTTCATTTGATTTCATATCCCAAAGTAAGGTGTAAAAATTCTTCAATTGATTATAATTAGGCACCACTTGTTTTAATGGCCCTTTTTTAGATTTCTTTATAGACAAGTAATCTCTAGGTGGTTCTATACCATTTGTTTCATTAGATACAACGCTTGAAGATTCTGATGGCATTTGAGCCGAGAGTGTGCTATGTCGGAGGCCGGTCTCAACAATATCCTTCCTCAATTTCTCCCAATTAAATGATAGTTTTCTGGTAACTATTTCGTCTACCTCTTTTTTATAGGTATCAATTGGTAAGATACCATCAGAATATTTTGTACGATTAAAGTACTCACACTTACCTTTTTCTTTTGCTAATTCGTTACTTGCTTTTAAAAGATAGTATTGGAATGCTTCTGTTAATTCATCTACTAATTTCCAAGCTGCCTTCTCGTGGTACATTACTTTTTCTCTTGCTAGATAATGTGCTAGACCAATATAACCTATACCTAAACTTCTTCTGGCCTTAGTTGATATTTCTGCTGCTCTAACTGGATATTCTTGGTGATCTATAATTTCATCTAACGATCTTACTGATAGATCACACAGTAATTCTAATTCATCTAAATCTTTTAATATACCTAAATTGATCGCCGATAATATACATAATGCTATTTCTCCATCACCATCTATATGTTGAATTGGTTTAGTAGGTAATGTAATCTCTTGGCAAAGGTTAGACATAGTAATTGTATCTTTAAATGATGAGTGTGTATTACAATGATCTATATTCATAATATAGATACGGCCTGTTTCGGCTCTTTCTTTTAAAACACTTTGTATTAATTCTTGTGCTGATATTTTTTTCTTTTTAATAGATGTTTTTTTTTCATATTCTTCATATAATTTATCAAATTTGGGAGTACCCCAAGCTTCATATAAATCTGGTACTTCGTGTGGTGAGAATAAAGTTATTTGTTCATCATTAATAAATCTTTGATAAAATAATTTAGATAGTTGTATTGAGTAATCTAATTTTCTTACTCTATTATCTTCTGAACCTTTATTGTTTTTTAAAACTAATATATCAGATATTTCTTGGTGCCAAATAGGAAAGTGAACTGTTGCACTACCACCTCTTACACCATTTTGTGTACAACATTTAACTGTTGCCTCAAACTTTTTAAGAAATGGAATAACACCAGTATGTTGAACTTCTCCACCTCTAATACGTGAATTGATTCCTCTTATACGACCAGCGTTAATACCGATGCCGGCACGTTGTGATATATAACGGCCAATAGCCATATCACCACTAAAAATGCTAGGAAGAGTATCATCAATATCAACGAGAACACAACTAGCATACTGCTTAACAGGAGTCCTAACACCAGCCATAACAGGAGTTGGAATATTAATTTTAAACCTCGAAATAGCATCATAATACTTTTTAACATAAGTCATCCTTTTTTCTTTTGAGTATTTTGCAAATATCGTTGCTGATATAAGCATATACATAAACTGAGGCGTTTCATAAATTTCACCTGAACTTCTATCTTGTACTAGGTATTTGTCTATCACTTGTCTTAACCCAGCGTATGTAAAATTATAATCTCTTGTATGGTCTATCCACATATTCATACGATCAAATTCTGACTTGTCGTACCATTTTAAAATTTCTGGATCGTAAACTTTTTTATCTACACATTTTTTTGTGTGATCGTATAAGTGTGGATGGTCCCAAAGTTTTCTAAAAATACTTTTTCTTAAACTGAATAATAATAATCTAGCAGCAACGTATTGATAATTAGGAGTTTCTAAAGAAATTAAATCTGAAGCCGACTTAATAAGAATCTGTTGTATTTGATCTGTAGATATACCATCAAAGAATTGTAAACCACTTTTCATTTCAACTTGTGATGCTGATACACCTGATATATCTTCACAAGCAAACTCCACCATCTGGTGTATCTTTTCAATATTAAGAGGTTCTTTTTCTCTGGAGTTTCTTTTCTGAACTAATATTTTTTCAGTTGTCATATATTACATTTCTTCCAAGTGTTTAATCGAGTTAATGCTGATAACTTATTGTATGTGTTATTACTTATAATACTTTTAACCTCTGGAATTAATTTACCTGAAGTAATTAAATCGTTTACATCTTTTGATTGTATAGATTCTGGCCATATAAAAACATTATAATTATTATCAATTATTTTATACATACGTTTTACAATCTCTTTATTTCTAGGTTCATTATCAAAAATATAAGTTACATTATCAGGATTTGTTTTTAAAGTTAAATCAGCACCTGCTGCCGCTAAACAATTATCTATAAACAAACTATCAATTGGGCCTTCTGTTATGTATATATGCTTTTGAAAATTAACTCTTTCTAAACCATATACCTTTTGTTTAGTTTCGTCAAGCTTAATTGTTAAATATTTTGGTTGTTCATTACCAAATGCTCTACCTTGAAAAGCAAATAAATTACCTGTTGTATCATAGAAAGGTATTATTAATCTTGGATGTTCACCTTTAAAATTATTAAATGTATTTGGTTTAATTTTATTAACCAAAGACATAAATTGATCTGTATAATAAAGTATATCAAAAAACTTATCTGGTATTTTTCTTTTGATAATATACTTCTTAGCAGGATGTTTATCTGGCAATTCTGATATAGTAGGCAATTCTTCTATAACACTGACTTCTTTAAATACTGGTGGTTTAAAATCAAATTTTGGTTCTGGTGTTGCTGGTGCTGATCCTTTATATCTTTCTAATATAAATTCACTATATAATTTAGGATCTATAAACTTAATAAAGTTGGCCAGATTTTGACCCATACCACAATTATGGCATTTAAAGAACATATCGTTCTTAACTCTATAAAGATAGGCTCTTGCTTTTGTTTTATTCTTCTGTGAATCACCACAATGAGGACATCTAAAATTAAATAAGTGGTCGTTTTTTCTTTTGAACTTACTCAACCTAGACGATAATAAATTAATAAATTTTAAATCAATATAAGATGACATAACACAGTATTAATATACTACATTTTGTCTGATTTGTCAACCTAATTAAATAGGCTTAATAGTTTATTGAAGTCTTTTGTTATTAGAAATACTATTACAATGGCAGCACCTAATAATATCCATCTGGCCTTTTCAAGCATACTAACTCTACTGCCTATATCATTTCGTAATGCTTTGATTTCTATGAGTAAACGTCTTTCAACTTGACTAATTTCTCTTTGTAATTCTCTATAGACACTGTCGATTTCTTCAGCTCTATCTTTTATCTTTTCAAATATAATTTCGTCTGTTTTTTCTTGTCTTTCAATTTTTTCTTCGTGCACGGCCAACATAGACTTAATACAAGATGACACGTCAGCAAGTTTCTCAATAGCCGTATCTAAACGATTATTGATGCTACTAACGTTTTCAAGGTCTCTTTTAATACCTTCTAACTCTACTCTTATATCTAAGTTGTCGTTATCCATACTTGTTCTATCTCTCTAGGAGATGTTTTTTAATCAGCAATTTAAAAATTACTTTGGTACGCTAGGCGTAGTTATGTATTTTTTGCTGTTACTTATATTTATGTTTATAAGCTCGTCTATGTGTGCCCATTGGGCGCCTATCAAAATACTCAGAATAAAAAATATAGCTGTAATTATTTTGTAAACTTTTGACATAATTGGAATACATTTGTACTCTTTTCTCCTTTGTTATTCTTTTATTATAATATACCCGGCGACAACAATGATTATTACGGAAATTAAAATTTCCATATTACCTTTTTTGTTATGTTAGATTGTTTACTACGCTACTTTAGTAAATAGTTGTTGATTGTGCATAAGTCGTAGTCTTTCCATTTTCCATAGCTTAGTTAATGTTCGTCTTTTTCTTCTCTCTTTTTGTTTTCTTATCTGTATCCAGTTTAAATTTAATAAGTATAATTTAAGTTTTTTTTCATTTCTAATTTGTCTTTTTGCTATCTTTCGTAACTTTCTTACTTGTAGTAGGGTTAACATTGTTATCCTTTACTGTGTAGATTGATACCATATTTGATTTGCCTTTTACTTGTACATCATCTAATTTAGAAAAGTTGAATTGATTTGAAATGTCTTTATAAGTATCTTCGCCAACTACTAATGTAGCATCATAGTTTTTACTCACGCCTTCTAATCTACTTGCTAGATTAACGGCATCTCCTAGTACTGAATAGTCAAACCTTTGATTACTACCCATATTGCCAACAACGGCCTTTCCCGAGTTAATACCTATACCAATATTTAGTTTATCGCCGAACTCACCAGAGTCGTTTAATTCTTTAAGTTTATCAATCATTTCTAACGCCGTTTTGACTGCCATCTCTTTATGATTTGGACAATCTAATGGTGCGTTCCAAAATGCCATAATACAATCTCCCATATACTTGTCAATTGTTCCTTCGTTTCTCATAATTATCTCGGTCATTGGTGTTAAAAATTTATTAATGACTACTGTTAACCCTTGTGGATTAGATTGATACTTTTCTGATATAGGAGTAAAGCCTCTTATATCACAAAATAAAAATGTTAACTCTTTTGTTTCACCACCTAGTTTTAGTAATTCAGGATTGTCTTGTAATCTCTTTACCATTTTAGGTTCTAAGTAATGTTCAAATTGTTTTTTAATTTGTTGTTTCTGTAAATATTCACTAATGAATTTTATACCATATGCGTGTAACATTACAAGAACTAATCCTACAATAATTAATGTTGCATCTATTAACCAAAGATTATGAATATAAAAATATTTACTTAAAGGAACTATAGAAATAATCATAACAACTCCTGTTACTATACCAACATACACCCATCTACTTAATATTAATAACAATAAAGATAGTATTACTAAACTTATTACTTCAGCGCCTTCTGCCCAATCAGGCCTTTTAATATTAACTTTATTAATCATTGTACCTATTACAGCGGCCTGTAAGTCTTGTGGCCAAACTGGCCCTATTGCTGTAGCTACTGGATTGCCTATACCTGCGGCAGATGTGCCTACTATAACTATTGAACCTTTGAAATCTTCTGGTAAATTACTTAATGATACTGATTGATTCTTTTGACTCCAATCTATCCATATTCTACCTAATGAATCTGTATCTATGATACCTATGTCGCCAGGCAATCTCATCTTCTCTACACCATTGGCGTTTAACTTAACTTGAAACGTAGAATTGTTTGTCGCAACTCTTAATGTTTCCATAACTAGATTTGGATATAGTTTACCATCTACAGAAACTATTAATGGTAATCTTCTGTTAACACCGTCTATTTCTGGGAATGTATTGGTCGTACCTACACCTACTGCTGAATTTTCTAATAAAGGTATATTGGCAATCATACCAGGATACCTTACAATAGTATTAAGATGTTCTGGCCCTAATACTGCCGAACCTGGTACTTTAGGTTCATTCTTTGTTTGTTGTGCTGGCACATTACTTAATACAACAGGATGGTTTTTCATTACTTCTGCCAACACAGCATCTTTACCATTACGGTCTGGTTCAGGCATTAATACGTTGAATACTACTAGGCCTGCTTTACGTTTGTATAAGTCTTTAATTATGTTACCATATACATCTCTTGGAAATGGCCATTGACCATACTGTTCTAAACTCTTTTCATCTATGTTAACAGTGTATATGTTATTTTGTGTGGCAGTTTTACTTGTAATTAGAGTATCAAAGTATCTTAATCTTACACTTTCTATAAATTTAGGATCATATACTCTTATTGTAAGTATCAATAATAAAGTAATAATTGCTGTCCAAGGATTAAACCATTTCATATGAATATTTATTGTCCTTGTCTAACTGTTGTTGTACCACAACCACCTAGTGTAACACAGTTGGTTGTTATATTATAAGTCTGTCCACCTGTTTGAGTTAAATCTACACCTGCTGAACCACCTATATTGTTAATTACTATAGTTGCTTTGTTTTGTGTATTGCCTGATTGATTTACTGTAGCACTATTACCATTACCATTTAAAGTTAAATCAATATAATGTTGAGCGCCTGTACCTGATTGTGTTGTGCTTACTGTATTATTATTTCCTGTAATAGAATTAAATAATAATTTACTATCACCTGATTGTGTACTTGTAATTGAGTTATAATTTCCACTAACACTTTGTTCCATATAATTGCCTACTGTACCTACTGTTCTTGTTTGTTGTGTTGTTATTGTATTATAGCTTCCTTGTACATCTATCTTTTGATAGTTGTTGCCTAATTGATTTGATGATATAGTTCCATCTGTACCATAACCTTGATTAAGATTGAGAGTATTATTTCCTGTACCTGATACATTTAAATCTATTAAATTTTTACCTGTACCACTGTTTTGTCTGATAGTGGTGTTGTTACTATTGCCTGATATAGTTGCCGTTTGATTTGTTGTACCTGTAATTTTGTTATAATTACCTGATTGAGTAATTGTTGTTGTATTACTATTACCTACTTGTTCTATATAAATTTCATTGCCATTAGATAGAGATGTAGTTCTTCCTAAGTTGGCAGTAATATTTGTTTGTTGTGAGTTTGTAATATTACTAGTATAACTACCTCCGCCACCATTTGGTGGAGTTTCAACATATAAAGTTCCATTGGAATTAATTCTTATGCCCGTTGTTTCTGTTGAGTTATAGGTTAATACATAAGAAGATCCATTACTGACCGCTGAAGTACCACCATTTTGATTTCCTGATGAAGGAGAATCAACAAAAAAAATATCATAATAAGATTGCCCAGAATAAAAATGAATCTCATATATGTGAGTAATAGATTGATTAGAATAATCAACGCCTTCTACTCTAATAACAAATTTAGCATCAGCAGTTCCAGCATTAATTTGAGCATAATATAATTTTTTTAAATAACGGTCTCCTGGAAATATGCTGATGTGTGGACCTGAAGGAGTGGAAGGAGAAAAACCGTAATACGTATTATTGCCTGATGAAAATGTAATATAACCATTAGTACCAACATACACGGCACCGTAATTACTTCCTAAAAAACTTATAGTCCAAGGCAGATTAACAGTATAAAAATTATCATCATCAATACCATTATAAACAAGATTTAATCCTGATGTGCCATTAGGAGAATAGGTGATGGCCTCTGCTTTTGAATTGGCAAAAAACAACATCAATATAAAACTTATTAATATGTTTCTCATTTTTGTATTACCGTTATTGAAGTGTTGCCACCACTATTAACTCTATTCTGAATACTCACTGGCCCTTGACCTTGTATAATTGTACTGTTCTGACTTCTTGGTGTTTTAATACATTGATTATTACTACCATCATTTTTACATAATGTTACATCAGTAGCCCCAACACTTGCTTTGACTCCTGTATTAGGATCGTAATCTGGTAATAGACTATCTTTATCTTTTACTAAAGCACTTTTTAATACTGTTTCTCTTTGTGTTTTTATTTGTTGTTCTAATATACTAAAGATGTTTGCTAAAAAATTTTGTGATAATAAATCTTCCATTAAAGGATTATCACCAAACTCATTACGACCTGCTAACTCATCTTTCAATAAATCTTTAACACTTAAAACATCTGTCTGTAACATATTGGCATAATTTTTTTCTGTTTTTTCTTCTTCTTGTTGTTTGGCAATTTCTTTAGGTGGAGAAACAATCAATAGGTTATTAATAGTATCTAAATTAAGATTTAATATTGTTGGTTTTAATGGTGGAGTATTTCTATTTTCAACTCTAGTGCCTTGAAATGGTTTATTTAATGTAACGGTACCTGCGTTATTAATTACGTCAATAATACCTGTCTTACAATCTCTATCTATATCTGCCCAACCTTTAGGACAACTAGGTAATAATATGATAGTACTAGAACCTACTTCATCTACAGTAGCTGTGAAGTCTGTACCTCGTACAGCAATAGTAGCTGATGGTGTATTAATATTAACTGAATTAGGATCTTTGTGTGCAATGGCACCTGAAGCGTATCTTACTGTACCCTCAGCAAATTTCATTGACAATTTACCTGAACCTTTTTTAGGATCATAAACGAAATCATCTATTACCAATTTAGAATTTTCATTTACTTCTACCTTAGTAGCATCTTCAAATGTTATGCCTACTTTACCTTTAGTAGTATTAACGGCATCCTGCATCTCTATGCCTGTACCTTTAGTTCCTGATATAGTATTTTTATTTCTAACAATAGAACCAGGTGTTGCTGGTTGTTCCGTAATAGTTCCTATTGATGCTGAATAAACAGAAGTGGTATATAACAATATTAATAATATAATCTTTTTCATTATTTTGTATTTGTTCTAATAGTAAAATTGTTATTACTACCTGTTGTTTTAATATCAACAAAACTATCAGC